>Ga0209086_10003939_pt1 | contig 11121 bp, 7 predicted proteins | sample M_130207_XF_Meta_FD_187312 | JGI IMG/M metagenome (GOLD analysis project Ga0209086, IMG submission 187312) | Freshwater microbial communities from Lake Montjoie, Canada to study carbon cycling - M_130207_XF_MetaG (SPAdes) (version 2) | ecosystem: Environmental > Aquatic > Freshwater > Lake...
GGATTCCTCAAGATGTTTCAAGCTGGTCAAGCGTGGAGTGGGATATGAAGACCGCCTTCGCTTCAGCCGAATCGCTTATCGATGATGTTGTTGGTGAAAAGGGTGTCTTTGATGATGTTATTGCAAGCCTCAAAGAAGATCCGGACGGTCCTCAGATCGACGTGGAGAAGGATCTTGTAGAACGACTCGGGACTCGAGTAACAGTGATCAGCGATTATGCAGAGCCGATGGGAACTGATAGCGAAAGATTGCTTTTTGCTATCGAAACAATCGATCCAGAAACCGTTGCAGAGACTGTTGCCAAAAGCATGTTGACCGATCCTGACATGCAAAAGATCGACATTGCTGGGCACGTGGTCTGGGAGTTAATCGATCGTTCACACGAAATGCCAATTTTAGTAGTAGAGACTCCTGGAGGTGTGATTGAGCATGAGGATCATGCCGAAGACAAGAAAAACAAAGGACATCATCGCCTTCGAGAGAAGGATGAAAGGCTCCTGCCGCATTCTGCTGTAACCGTAGCCCATGGGCATCTCCTGATCGCCTCGCACCGCGATTTTTTAGAGCGAGTGCTTTCAACCAACGGTGGGCCTGAAGCCCTCGCTGGGGTTACGGATTTTGAAATCGCCAATACAGAACTCACTCGAATCATGTCGTCGCCAAAGGCGATGATCTCCTTCAGTCGATCCGAAAAGACGATTCGTCCCACGTACGAACTGTTACGAAAAGGCTTAATGCCTAAATCAAAGAGTGTTACCGCGCAGTTGCTTAATGTCATTCTTGGAGACGGCAAGGAAGGAAGCGTTCGAACGCAAAAAATTGATGGAAGTTTGCTTCCCGAGTTCGATATGGTGCGACGTTATTTTGGATCTGCTGGCATCTCCATGCAGTCGCTACCGGAGGGATGGTATGTCTCCGGTTTCGGTCTTCCAAAATCGCTTGAAGAACCGGAAGTCGCGAGAAGTCCGGTGACGCTCATCGAACGCTGACGAGCGTTCGTAAAAAGAGCATCACTGACTTTTTCGAGTAACTGATTCGATCTTTGCCCAGAACGGATGCTGTCGATCACCGCGGGTTCGCAAATCTTCAAGCATGACCTCCAAGTCGGCTGAAAAATCACCATTCCAGCGACGCTGGCCATCAATTGTCACGCTGAGCGGCTTTGAAAAGTCAATCATATCTGGCGAAAGCCAGACCGTCACTTTTTCCGCTCCGCATCGAACCGATATCGAGTTCCCCGGGGTGGTTTTGGCACTGATCTCCAGTGCCCGTACGCCTGAAGACGGAGGCCACTGGGCTGGAAGTACGATTGTGCGAACGGGTGCCCGCGACATTTCTATCCACCAGAAAAAACTGTCCCATGGTCGCATCGAAACAGCTTCGACTGAATTTGGAAAAAAGGATCTCGTTTTTCGTCCCATCCAATCGAAGATCCGATGAATATCATCAGAGAAATGTTCGTGGCCTCGTCCGAGATATTCAACGTAGGTGGCATCAAAGCCTTTTTGAAAGTAACGATCGAGGTCCATGGCGTTGCGAACAAGTCGATCGCTGTCAAGTTCGCCACCAACCAGATACATTGGTAGTCGATGTGCATTTTTCCAGTAATGATTTACATACCGTGCAGAAGTCGGCACGATCCCGACGAGTCCAGCCCATAAATCCGGATGAGAAAGCGCCACGTCCCACGCTGCGTCGCCTCCCATAGAATGTCCAGATAAAAAGACGCGGTCGGAGTCAATCGAAAAATGCCGATTCGCTTCGCGAAGGCTTCCAAGTACTGCAGCATGTTCGCGAGCTGAATACTCGTACGAGGTCTGGTGTTCCTGTCCCCAGAAGGGCGCTACCACGATGTATCCCCTTCTGGATGCTTGTCCCAGTCTGGATCCATCGTTCCCCGGCATGCCTGCCCACCATTCAATTTGATTCAGTGGAGTCGACCAGGCTGCATGTAAAGTTACAACCGTCGGATATTTTCGCAGCGGATCGTATTCTGGGGGGAGTTGAACCAGGCAGCGAACAGGGGGATCTCCTTGAATGCCCTGCACCATAATTTCATAAAGCCCCCGATCCTTCTGAGGCGGTAATGGCTGGGGCGGTTTCATGTTCGATGCAAGAAGTGCGACGGTGGCGGCATCAAATGTCTCCTCTTCCCGCAGACGTGCCAAAAGCGAGGCTCGGCTCGGCTTATCCACGGAGGTCATATATTCGCACAGCATGTGGCGCACGCGCAGGCTTGAAAGAGCAATGATGAGGTTGTCTGAAGCGTTGTCTGATCCAAGCAGCCAACCACTGACAGCCAGTGCAGTCGCGCGATCAGCCGAAAGATCCTCCTTCAAACCGAGTTGCTTGAAGGATTCCAAGCGATCCAACGAGGAAAAGGAAAGTTCTCGGGCAATTTCACCACTCATTTCCAGAACCGATTGGCGTTGATCCTCATCCTCAAGCTCAGCGGCGCGAGCAGAGATCGCTGCAACCAGATCGCGCCCTTCATCCCGACGGTTGCGATACTCGTCACGTTTTTCGCGAACTATTTCTAGAACCTCACCGTCAATATCGTCAGAAGGAAAGTTTTCAAGCATCGACATTGCCATCCGATCCTGACCCGAGGATGAACGGAGAAGAATTTCATCAATGATTGTTTTGGCCGCTAGTTGTGATAATGACCGTCGCTCAACGGCCAAATCAGCGAGATCTGGAAAGTCGGAAAGCACCTCGTCTAATTCGCTCTTGGCATCCTCGTATCGATCAGATTGCAGATACAGTCTGACGACACGAAGCCGATGGTCAGGATTTGTTCGATCGATATTTTGGTCGATGACTCTGCGCAACACATCTCGTGGAATTGATGAAGTGGCCAGACGCATGTCGAGGATCAATGATTTTTCAGTTGCCAATCCTTCGATGCTGGTCCACAGCGGTGTGATCATTGTGATGCCTTGAACCATATCGATTCTTCCAGCAGCACTGCCGACTGAAAAAATCCGTCGGCCAAAATTATCGAACGGAGTTGTCTCTAAAATCACACCCACAGAAGCAAGTCGACGGCCGTTTTCGGCAATTTTCTGAGGAATTGGAATACGTTCCATGCCAATTCCAACCGCCCCGGGCTCTACGCGTTGAACGTTTCGTTGAGAGACCATGGTGCGGGTGAGTTCGTCGTCACACATAAGAATGGGAGTGCCTGCAGTGTCGCTCGATCGCACCTGCGCAATTGGGTCGATTGCCACTCCTGAAATCTGAGCAAATTTTCCCTCAAGGATTCGACCGTCTTTGAGTTCAACCTGATCTGCCTGAAGTCTCGCGCATGCCGAAAAAAAGAAACAGAGAAAAACAACGATGAGCTGCCAATGTGTACATCGCAGTCGATGGCTCAATGCAAGAAGTGAACGCATAATCATGCTCACTGTGAAACAAAAGTGAAGGAAAAACGAGAATTTCATCGCCTGCATGCAGCGGTGAAATTATCAGGTCGAAAACCCGAGAAGGCTTAGTCTATCGACGTTTTGCGATTGGTTGGGAGGCCAATCCAGTCGCCTAGACGTGGATAAAAAGATTATGAAAAGATCGATTTGGCACAGTTTGGAACATTTATTTGACTCACCAACGCGGGTGATTCACAATTTCGGCAGACCCCGTCATCGCAAAGAAGAAAAGCCCCCGCCATGCAGAGATTGATTCGCCGTATTCTGGCATGTGCCGTTGTAGCAGTTTTGGGCCTTCCGCTTGTTCTTGTGGTCTTAGGGGGTTTTGCGTCGCTTTTGGGAAATCTTGGCGACGAGTCTGGAGCCCGAGCCTGTGGAAAACTGTCGATTGTTCTTGGAGTGATATGGGTTTGCATGATCGTAGTGACTGCGGTCACGAACGGAATTGTGGCACTTGCAGTAAATCCTTTTGAAAGGCATCGTCGAGTTCGTCGACCTCGACGAATTCGAACCGTCCGCCGCAATCGAACTCGGAGACGATCACCCGGTCTGCCACTCCAGGGCGATCAATCCCTTGAACGGGATTCAGCACATTCATGAATTGATTGATTATCTCTGCGGTATTCGAGCAGTCGCTCGTCGCGACGCAGCACTACCAGTTCGTTGAAAGAGTCGTGCATGCCGATCGAGTTTCGATGCACTGGATGTCGTGCAAAGTTGCATGTGCCGTCGCGATGGGCAGAGACATCGATTGCCTGTCCCAAATGCTCCTCGCGCGTGATGGTGCCGAGTGCATCTCCTGAGGGAGTTGCGAAGCGATTCGAAGACAGATCGGTTGAAAAATCAATCGAATCGCTTCTCGTTTCTCCGCAAAAGTTTGAAAAAACGTCGGTGCAGAGTGAACAAAAAGGGGAACCCGTCGCGGCAAAGGGACAAGTCAGCTTTCCACGGATATGGATCTACTTACAGGGAGGATTGATTTTTGCCGTGGCATGTCTCGGCTTTGCTCTTGGAGCCTGGATTTTCAGCAGTTCCCCCATGTAGATCTCAAAGTAGGGCAGAAAATCGATCTGTAACAGGCCGAGGAACCTTGAATAAAATCAGAGTCCTTCGTCGATTGAGGGGACAAGCGGTCTTCGTCTTGCGTTTACGACAGGTCAAGAGGCACACTTGAAAGAGTCAGGCGGGTTCCGGAGAGCATTGACGCTCTAAGAAAATAGCAATAGTTCTATTTCGTACGGAATGTAATCTCGTGAGTATCACATTTTAGAAATTCTTGTTGTCGAGGTTGAAAACGCGGAGAGTTATTCAATGTACGTATCAATCGGTTGTTATGCATTTTCGAAGACTCGATGGTCAGGCAAAAAAATGCTTGTCTTGGCAGGAGTTATCGGATGGGCAGGCCTGATTCCAGAGCCCATGCAGATGCCGAGAACGAGCGTGGTGCAGGCGGCAGATGAAGATACCGAATCCACAAAAGCGAAAGATTCAAAAAATGAAAAAGCGAGTGCGATTGAAGCGGTAAAGACGGCCAAGGCCCTCATCGACGAGGCTGACACGCTTTTGAAAAAAGGAAAAACATCTGGATCATTGAACATCTTGAAGGAGGCCATTGAACAAGTGGAAACGCTTTCAGAAATGGAGCGAATTCCAACGGGTGTCAAAGGGCTTGCAGATCGGATTCGTACGTTGAAGGATGGATTGGAGCTCGAGGGGATTGATGTCACAGCATTAAAAATTCCAGTCATAAAATCCAGTTCTCGACCGGCTTCAAATCCTGTTGCCAGACCCACCAAGCAAATGACTCCACCTGGAATTAGCTTTGTTACCCACATTGGGCCATTCCTCGCGTCGCGGTGTGGCACCTGCCACGTGCAGGGTCGCAAGGGTGATTTTCAGATGGCTTCTTACGAAGACTTAATCAAAAGCAAGATGGTTCAAAAGGGTGTGGGGAACGCCAGTCGTCTGGTGGAAGTAATCGCTTCGGGTGACATGCCACGCGGTGGTGGCAAGGTTACTCCCGCTGAGTTAGCGTTCATTTCTCAGTGGATTGATCAGGGAGCCATCTTTGATGGTGCTGACGCGACAGGGCCGCTTGGAACCCCTCAGCCAGTGATGATCGCTGGCGCATCCAAGACCAAAGGAGAGCCGACGACTCCTATCACGCCCAAACGTCCTGCACTAAAAGCAGGCGACATTTCATTCTCAAGAGAAATTGCTCCTGTTTTGGTAGAGCACTGCGATGGGTGTCACGATGCCAACGACGCCGAAGCTCGTCTTCGAATGGTGAGTCTTTCAACCCTTCAGGCAGGAGGCACCAACGGCCCGACCTTCATTGCTGGAAAAGGCGCCGGCAGCTTACTTGTCAGAAAACTGAGAGGTATTGGAATTGATGGTCAAAGGATGCCTCTGGGAAAGGATCCACTCGAGGACGAGTTGATTGGAAAAATCGAGAAATGGATCAATCAGGGAGCGACCATCGATTTGCTCAAACCGGAAGATTCACTTGAAACAGTGGCAGCCGCAGGACGATCTCAAGGGCTCTCGCATGAATCGCTTACTGTGGTAAGAGGTGAAGCCGCTGAAAAGCTCTGGAAGCGAGCCATTCCGGACGAGTCTCCTGAATCATCGACAATCAAAGAGGTTACGGTGATTGGAAATATGAGTGCTTCGCGGACAAAAGAGGTTGCTTCCATGATGGAATCCTCAAGCGAATTGGTGAAAAAGTCACTTGGTCTGGGCGATGCTCCGCTGGTAAAGGGAGGTGTTGTCGTATTCGTATTTGAGAAGGCGTACGACTACTCAAATTTTTGGCAAAATATCATGGGAGCTGAGCGACCCAAAAGCCTGACTGGCCACGTTGGTATTTCCGGTGACGTGGTCTATGCGGCGATCGTCGTGCCCGACGAGGAAGAAGACGCATCGTTGATGATTACGGAACATCTTGCAGCCATTTCTCTTTTAGCGCGTGGAGCGCCGGATTGGTTTTCCAGGGGAGCTGGCCGTACTGTTGCGATCAAAATATCTCCTAAGGCATCGCTTGCACGAGCGTGGGACGCGTCAGTGCCTGCGAGTTTGATACATGTTTCTTCCCCGACAGAATTTTTTGAAGGTGGAGCAAGTCCTGCCGATGTAGCGGCTATTTCGGGGAGCTTTGTTTCGTCGTTTGCATCAACTCCTGGAAAGCTTGCTGCGATGACAAAAGATCTTGACGGTGGTCAGCCATTCGAGGACGCTTTTACAGGCGTTTTTCGATCAAATCCAACCACGCTCTTTCAAGCGTGGCAAATAAAAACGGCAAAAAGATTTGGTCGAAAATCGTAGGAGATCAAAAATCAAGACACGCCTTCACGCGAAAAACTTTTAGGAAAGAATAGGAAGTTGCGGAAGGTTTCTCGAGCATGTCGCTGGTTCGTCGCGGTCAGATTTATGCGGGCCAGTTGTTTCGCAGGAGAAGCTGAGAACCTCGTTCAGGCTCCCCGATCGAAATCCATCAAGATCGAGCGTAATATATCGAAAGCCCGCGCGGTGCAGGATTTGTAGTACCGCCAGTCGTGTTTCGCTGCGAGTGAGAAGCGAAATGGAATCACTAGGAATTTCAATTCGTGCCATATCACCAGCATGGTAACGAACGCGTACGAGCGGAAATCCGAGCGACATCAGAAAGGCTTCTGCCTTTTCTATTGCTTGGAGTCGAGCAACGGTAACGGGTTCTCCATATGCGATTCGACTCGAAAGACATGGGCTCGCTGGTTTGTCCCAAATGAAAAGTCCCAAGTGGAGCGCGAGGCTTCGTACGGAGTCTTTGGATAATCCTGCCTCAGACAAGGGGCTACGTACTCCGGCGGACGCTGCAGCAAGAAGTCCAGGACGATGGTCACCAAGATCGTCTTGATTCGATCCATTGAGAATTGTGAAGAGGTTCTCTTGTTGCGAGATCGCACTGAGCGCATCATAAAGTTCTGATTTGCAGTGAAAACAGCGATCGGATCCGTTTGCCACATATTCAGGACGCTGAAGTTCATGCGTTACAATCAACCGGTGGCGAATTCCGATCTGCGAAGCCACTTGTATCGCATCATTTTTTTGATTCTCGGCAAGGCTTGGACTTACGGCGGTAACAGCCAAGGCCTGATTTCCAAGCACTCGATGGGCGATACTTGCCACAACCGCACTATCCACGCCTCCCGAAAATGCAACCACGCATCCGCGAAAGGTATTGAAAATCTCAACAAGCCGAGTGAGGTTTTGGGCAGTCTGATCGAGGGTATCCTGCATGAAAAAATGATCCGCAAAATATGAAAAAGGCCGTGTAACACGAGTGCCAGAAGAAATGTTTGGAAAACTTTACAAACGACGAGCGCTTTTTCAAAAGGCAAGCGTTCGGAAATCGGGTTCGAAGCAGCCGGCGATAAGTTTTCCACCGCAATGTCGTGGAGTCGCGGTATGCGGAGAGCTCGTTTAAAAAAAGACGGGGGTGCCTCAGGTTCTGGGTCGTGTGATCCGAGTGGAATTCCGGCTAAAGCCGGTCCATCGGCTATACACGCGGCCAGATCCATGAATCGGCCCCCTACGAACCTCGTTAAGAGCTCACCGACATGGTTCGACAGCAGCACGAGCATGACAGAAAACTTATCGCCGGACACTCCTGTGTTTAGTGATGGTGACTGTTCACCATGACATCAAAAGGCACACTGTAACGCATGATAAAGTTGAAGAAATCTCTCAAATATTAGCAGGAATCTTTCCCCGATTGCTCCATTGATTTTGTATTTCGTTCGACCGCGAGTACCACGGTCTGTTGTTCAACGCCGTCGGACGTGCTGGCAACAATCGGGATTACCTGCCGTTTGTTCGGCATGGCAAGTCGAACCCGGAATGTTCCGTCGCGACGAATTTTCACGGGTGAGCCTTGAAGCGTCACGTAGGCCCCGGGCTGAGTAACGCCATAGATCATCATTTCAGCATCAACTTGAAGCTGAAACTGAGTGTCTCGCCTCAGTGGAAGCCCCGATTCATCCCCGGCTCGACGCGTCGCTGGAGGTCCCATCGGTCTGCGAAGGCGTTCTTCAAAGAGTTGCTGGAGTTCGGTGGTGTTGTTCTCAGAAGAAAATCCACCGCTCATAGCATAAATTTTTTCACAATCGTCCACGATATCGCCCCAATGAGCATCTAAAGTATCGCACTGCGACGGTGGAGGAGTCGACACAGAGTTGCTGCGAGCCAACGAATGAAAACGACCCGATGCAGACAAATATCCAACCTCTACTCGACAACTCAGTGGCGGGTGACGCACATCGATAAACCAGTTTTTAACGCTGCCGTGCACCTCAATATCCCGAAGCACCTGTTCAGAAGCTGATCCGGGAACGCCGAGTTCGGTACCGATCAATCGAAGAATTGGTTTCGCGCCGTGCCACTCCTGACCAAGGGCTGCTTGGGCCCGAGAAACGCTCTGAGGAGTGATTTCCCAGAACGCATGGAGCCAATAAGGACCCCTCACCATCACCACAATTCTGTCTCGAAGTTGCCGGTGCGATCGCCCATTCTCTGGACGGGTCGTCAGAAGTTTTGCCTTTGAAAGTCGATCTCGCGCCTCTTGGAGACGTTCGGTCACTGCCGCGTCCCGCACCGTCACCGCCGTACGAGATTCTTTTAACCGGGAAACCCCGAGATCGAGCGGTGTAAACAAGTTTCGAAGCCCAGATTTTCCTGCCTGTGATCTTAGGTTACCAGCGACCACAACAGGCCTCGACTTTGCTTTTCGAACAAGCGCTCGAATCAGTTGATCTTTTCGCATGGAATGCCAGCCAAGAACTCCAAATTGCTTGGCAAGTCGAGCCAGAACTCGAACAGGCTTTTCTTTGAGATTTGCGATCGCCATGACAGTCTCGACTCCGGAAAATAATCGGTCAACAGCTCGTCCGCCGAGCCGTGTAAGATCAATCCATGTATATCGTAGAAACAGCCTTTTTGACGGTGTACAGGTCGTTTTTCCCTCAAAAAACGCTTGTTACACCCAGATTTCAGCATCATGCCGAAAACAAATTGAAAAAAAGAATTGAACGCAAGAGAAATGAAAACTGTTTGAAACAGATGTCATCGTACCTGCAGCCTGTGGAAAACACAATGAACAGACCCCTCACAGGAGCCGGTTCTTGCATGCGCAAGTCTTTTCAGCGTCAAAACTTCGAGAATCATTCAAAGATTTGAACAGCTGACATCGTTTTTGATCCGGGAAGCAACGCAAGGCGAATTGCCCTACTCGCCGCGAAGTTTGAGTCCACGTTCGGTAAGTTTTTCGCGAACTTCGTTGAGGCTCGTAACACCGAAGTTTTTGCATTCCATCAAATCATCGCCAGTACGACGAACCAAATCTCCAATCGTCTGGATGCCGAGCTTCGTGGTGCATTTCTTTGCTCGAACCGACAGGTTCAACTCAGACAACGGCTGAGAAAGAATTTCCTGCTCGTCCGCAGTCGGTTCGATGATTTCTCCAAGCGGTTCGACTTCGGCGACAGATTCAACGAGTTGCCCAAGAGAGAGACCTTTTGACGCAAGCATTTCCCGGATCTCAACAAGGCTCGTTTCACCAAAATTCTTACTTTCCAGAATTTCATTTTCGCTGGTGCGGGCCAAATCCCCGAGTGTCATGAGGCCCATCTTTTGAAGACAGTTACGACTTCGAACAGACAGTTCAAAATCACTCACCGGCAAGCTCAAAATCTGATCAAGACGATCCTTCTGCTTTTGCTGATCCTCGTCAAAGAGGAGGTCGCTCGATGCGGATGAGTCTTTGAGATAGAGCCTCGCTCGTGGGTGATCGGGATAGGTTTCAAGAATACGTTTATAACATCGCTGTGCGTTGGCATAATCGTCGGCATCTTCAAAAAGTAAGCCCAGATTGACCAGAGCCCCTATCGATGCCGGATAGCGTTTCAGCGATTGTTGATAGAGATTTTTTGCATCGGCATCATTTCCCAAACGATCATTAAAAACAGCCATCGCAAATAGTGCGCCTGAATGTCCCGAATCGATGGCGAGCGATTTTTGAAGAAAAGCGTTGACCTCTGCTGCTTTGCTAACAGAGTTGCCGAGCAAAGACGCTCGCTGGCACCAGTAGTCGGCAGATGATTCAGCGTCTGTTCCAAGGGCTTCTATTTCTTGCTTGGCTTCGTCCTGCTTGCCGAGGGAACGCAATGCTTCGGCCTTTCCCAACACGCACGCCACTGAGTCATACCCAGCCCCTGCGGCTGCTGAAAAAGCATCTTTGGCTTTCTCAAATCCCTCAGTCGCAAGGTGGGCAAGTCCCTGATAGTAGAGTGCCATTGCACCACCGTCTGCAGTTTTGAGTGTTTCAAGAGCGTGCTGGGATCGTCCCAGCAAATACTGGCACACACCCAATCGAACAGCTGTGGCGGGACTTCGATCGGGGGTCGATTCAAGTTCGTTCACCGCGAGGCGAATCGATCGATGCGACGCTTTGTCGGTTCCAGCAGAGTCGATCAAAGACTTTACTTCCGCAGGGCCAAATGGTCCGTGGCCGGTGATGATCGATTGAATGTCGGCTTCAACAGCAGAGGTCATGAAACGAAGTCCTATAAAAGGTGGTAAGGAAAGTTCAAAATTTTACTGCGACGATCGACGATCTTCGTTCGATCTTTAATAAAGCGTGAATACCCAATGCGATACAAAG
>Ga0209086_10003941_pt1 | contig 11114 bp, 8 predicted proteins | sample M_130207_XF_Meta_FD_187312 | JGI IMG/M metagenome (GOLD analysis project Ga0209086, IMG submission 187312) | Freshwater microbial communities from Lake Montjoie, Canada to study carbon cycling - M_130207_XF_MetaG (SPAdes) (version 2) | ecosystem: Environmental > Aquatic > Freshwater > Lake...
CTTCTTTTCACTATCGGTGCAGTTGGCGTAGTTGTTCGCCGCAACGCAATCGTTGTTTTCATGTGCATCGAACTCATGCTCAATGCGGCTAATTTAGCTTTTGTAACTTTTTCTAGAATCAATGGTGATCTCAACGGTCAAGTTGTTGCCTTCTTCACGATGGTGGTTGCAGCCTGCGAAGTTGTAGTTGGTCTGGCAATCATCGTGACGATTTATCGCTCACGCCGTTCAGCATCTGTAGATGATGCCAGTTTGTTGAAGCGATAACTATGACAACTTCAAATAGCCTCGTATATCTGATTGCGCTTCCACTTCTTGGAGCAACGATTCTTCTTCTTGCTGGCCGCCGTGCCGATAAGTGGGGACACATTCTCGGAACTTTGATGTCAGCATCATCTTTTGGTGTTGGCCTGTATCAACTTTCACAGATGCTCGGTCGTTCTAATGAAGCGCGCCCCGTAACCCAGAAACTTTTCGAGTGGATTTCAGTTGGAACTTTTAACGTTGATGCTGGACTTCTCTTAGATCAACTTTCAATCTGTTTCGTACTTCTTATCACCGGAGTCGGAACATTGATTCACATCTATTCAATTTCTTACATGTCGCACGATCATGATCGCCGACGTTTCTTTGCATACCTAAACCTATTTATCGCTGCGATGTTGTTGCTTGTACTTGGTAACAGCTACCTCAATCTTTATGTTGGCTGGGAAGGCGTTGGTCTTGCCTCATATCTATTGATTGGTTTCTGGAATCAAAAGCCGGCTTATGCAACTGCCTCCAAAAAAGCATTTGTCATGAACCGTATTGGAGATATGGGACTGTCTTTTGCAATCATGATCGCTTTTGCAACTATAGGTACTGTCTCTTTTGAAGGCATCAAAGAGCATGCCCACCACACATCAACTGGGGCGCTTACAGCAATTGGAATTATGTTGTTGGTTGCGGCAACTGGAAAATCAGCTCAGTTCCCATTACAAGCCTGGCTTGGCGATGCGATGGCAGGCCCAACGCCAGTTTCTGCACTTATTCATGCGGCAACAATGGTGACAGCTGGTGTTTATTTAATTACGCGCTCAAACTTCATCTTTGATGCCGCGCCAACTGCTCAACTATTAGTTGTCATTGTTGGCGCAATTACCTTGTTGTTCGGAGCATTAATCGGTACTGCCAAAGATGACATCAAGAAAGCACTTGCAGCTTCAACAATGTCGCAAATTGGTTACATGATTCTCGGTGCAGGACTTGGCCCTGTTGGTTATGCCTTTGCAATCATGCACCTAATCACACATGGTTTTTTCAAAGCTGGAATGTTCCTTGGAGCAGGTTCAGTAATGCATGGAATGAACGATGAAGTAAATATGCGCAAATATGGTGCACTGCGTAAATTCATGCCAATTACTTTCGTAACATTTGGTCTTGGATATCTTGCAATTCTTGGAGTGCCTCCATTTGCTGGTTTCTATTCCAAAGACATGATCATTGAAACTGCATTCAACTCTGGTGGCACAAAAGGCATCATTCTTGGTGTGGTCACACTTCTTGGTGCAGGCATCACGGCGTTCTACATGACTCGTGTAATGATTCTTACTTTTACTGGAAAATCACGCTGGGATGCCGAAGCGCATCCGCATGAATCTCCAATTTTGATGTGGTTACCAATGGCGATACTTGCAGTTGGTTCAGTTTCTTCAGGATTCCTACTAAGCCGCGGTGATGCACTAGTTAACTGGCTAGCGCCATTGTTTGAACAGCACGGCGAACACGAAGAACTTCTTGCACCAATCGTTGTATCTGGCCTTGCCTTAGCCATGGTTGCTATCGGAGTTGTAGTTGCATTCTTGAAGTATTCTCGCCAGGAAGTTGCAGCTGTTGCCCCTGAAAATGTTTCAGTCTTCACAAAGATTGCTCGCCAAGATTTGATGCAAGATTCATTTAACGAGGCAGTCTTTATGCGCCCAGGTCAGTTACTAACTTCGGCTTTAGTTAAAACCGATGAACATGTTATTGACGGCGCAGTTCGCGGAGTTGCTCAGTTGGCGCTTGGATCAGGCTCAGTTTTGCGCGGAGTTCAAAGTGGATTTGTACGTAGCTATGCCGCGCTCATTCTTATCGGAGCAGCCTTATTGATTGCAGCGATTTGGGTGGTGGTTTAATAATGTTAAATTCATTGACGCTTTTGATGGCATTGCCAATCATCGGATCAATCGTAGTTGCACTATTGCCAAAGACTAAGGAAACTCTGGCTAAACAGGTTGCACTAATCACCACTCTAATCGTCGCAGGTGCAACGATTGCGATGGCCGTTAATTTTCAGCGAGATAACGTTGATCTACAATTTGTCGAAAAGTATTCGTGGATTCCAACCTTTGGAATTAATTTTGCAGTCGGAATCGACGGCCTTGCACTTGTCCTAATTTTAATGTCCACTGTTCTTGCGCCAATCGTTGTTTTGGCCGGTTGGAATGAAGCTCACGGCGGCCGTTGGTCAGTTAAAGTTTTTTATATATTGATTCTTGTATTAGAGACCATGATGATCGGCGTCTTTGCCGCAACTGATGTTTTCTTGTTCTATGTAATCTTTGAAGCCATGTTGATTCCGGTTTATTTCCTAATTGGTGGTTATGGATCTGGTCAACGTTCGGCAGCAGCAGTTAAATTCTTGATCTATAGCCTCTTTGGCGGATTACTGATGCTGGCTTCAATTATCGGACTTTACGTAATGTCGGGTGCTCAAGGCGGACATACATTTGATCTTCAAGCTTTGTCTCAACTCGAGATGAGCTCGACAACTCAGAACTTCTTATTCCTAGGATTCTTTATCGCTTTTGCGATTAAAGCCCCGCTGTGGCCGCTTCATACTTGGTTGCCAGATGCTGCTGATTCGGCAACACCAGGAACTTCAGTTTTGCTTTTAGGTGTGCTGGATAAAGTCGGAACTTTTGGAATGATTCGCTACTGCTTGACTCTGTTTCCAGATGCAAGCAAGACCTTTACTCCGATGATTCTGGTTCTTTCAGTTATTTCAATTGTTTACGGCGCATTCCTTGCAATTGGTCAGCGTGATCTCAAGCGCTTAATCGCTTTCACCTCAATTTCCCACTTTGGTTTTATCACTATGGGAATTTTTGCAATGACCTCACAAGGCCAAAGCGGCGCTACGTTGTACATGTTTAACCATGGATTCTCTACCGCTGCACTATTTCTTGTTGGTGGCTGGATGATTTCACGACGTGGCTCTTCAACAATTGCCGACTTTGGTGGACTACAGCGAGTTACCCCAGTTATGGCATGGTCATTTTTCTTGGCAGGAATGTCATCGCTAGCTCTGCCAGGCATGTCTAGCTTTGTGAGTGAATTCCTGGTTCTTGTCGGAACATTTACTAGATATCCAGTACATGCAGTGATTGCAACATTTGGAATCGTATTGGCGGCTTTGTACATTTTGATTCCAGTACAAAAGGCGCTGCACGGACCAACTACTGCTGGCAATGAAAACTTAAGCGATCTTAACCTTCGCGAGAAAATTGCAATTGCTCCAGTAATTGCAATCATTATTGCCCTTGGTTTTTATCCTTCGCCACTACTGAAAGTCATTAATCCAGCATCTGCACATGTCATTGCTCAAATGGGCTTTACGGATCCTGCTCCAACGAATGGTGATAAATAATGGAATTCACAACACCAGTTCTTAACTACACACTCCTTTCACCAATTTTGATTTTGCTTGGTGCGGCGCTCATTACTGTATTAGTTGAGGCCTTTGTATCTAAAGCGCTTCGCCCAATCACTCAACTCAGTATCACTTTAGGTGCGCTAGTTCTTGCACTAGTTCAAGTCTGGCGAATTCGTAACGAACAATCGATGACTGCCGCAATGGGTTCTGTGATTATTGATGGTCCAGCAGTTTTGATGCAGGCATCAATTTTGATTATTTCTATTATTTCGGTCTTCTTAATTGCAGATACCGAACACTTTACGGCCCTTGCCGCATCGCTACCTGGCTCTGATGAAGAACGTCAAGCTGTGCAATCTGGCAACCAAGTAACTGAGGTTTATCCACTTACATTATTTGCTGTATCTGGAATGCTGTTATTTCCAATCTCAAGTGACTTGATAACTCTTTTCGTTGCCCTTGAAATGCTTTCACTGCCGCTGTATTTAATGGCCGGACTTTCTCGCCGCCGCCGTTTAGCATCCCAAGAATCAGCGCTTAAATACTTCCTCCTAGGTGCATTTTCATCAGCGTTTTTCTTATTTGGCGCAGCTTTCTTATACGGCTACTCAGCGTCTGTAACTTTTGCAGGAATTCGCGACGCAGTTGTTGGCAGCGGCGGAAACGATGTCTTCCTTTTGATTGGTATTTCATTCCTGTCAGTTGGTCTGTTATTTAAAGTTGGCGCAGTTCCATTCCATGCCTGGTCTCCAGATGTTTATCAAGGATCACCAACTCCGGTTACAGCATTCATGGCAGCGGCAACAAAAGTTGCAGCTTTCGGCGCAATGCTGCGTATTTACTACACATCATTTGCTAACGCCCAATGGTCATGGACACCAATGCTTACCGTTATCGCAATTGTCACCATGGTCTTTGGATCATTAGTTGCGATTGCACAGCGCGATGTAAAACGTATGTTGGCTTATTCATCAATCGCGCATGCCGGTTTCTTGCTAACAGGTGTGATTGCACTTAATAAGGCTGGACTTGAAGCTTCAATTTTCTATTTGTTTGCTTATGGAATTGCAACAGTTGGTGGATTTGCAATCGTCACACTCGTCCGTGATGCAGCTGGTGAGGTAACAGATTTAAATCGCTGGAAGGGTCTTGGAAAACGCTCACCGTGGGTAGCTACAGCTTTTGCTGGCTTCCTGCTCTCATTCGCTGGAATCCCATTAACAAGTGGATTCATTGGAAAGTTTTCAATCTTTTCAGCTGCCTATGAAAGCGGCGCTAAGAGTGTAGTTATTGCTGGTGTGCTTTCATCTGCCATTGCAGCGTTTTTCTATATTCGCGTAATAGTTTTGATGTTCTTTACAGATCCAGTTGAAGATGGGACTAGTGTCGAGATTCCTTCAGCGTTAACAAGCTTAAGCGTTATTTTCGCAATGATTGTGACAATTGCATTAGGTGTATTCCCGGCACCGGTTCTTAATCTCATCTCAGATCTCGCAACATTTATTCGCTAATGTCATCATTTGGCATTCCAAACGTCGCACCGGTGTTAGAGGCAACCCTGGTTTCGCAGATGGCAGAAGTTGAAGCTCTACTTCGAAGCCATACACATAGTGAATATCCATTTGTTGATGAAACCGCCCACCACTTAGTTGCCGCTGGTGGTAAGCGTTTGCGCCCGTTATTAACCCTTATTACCGCTCAATTCGGTGACCCCACCGGCAAAGGCATCATCGCCGCTGCAGTTGCCTGCGAAATCACGCACTTAGCAACGCTGTATCACGATGATGTTATGGATGAAGCGCCACTTCGTCGTGGAGTAGAAAGTGCAAATATGCGATGGGGAAACACAATCGCAATTTTGACTGGAGATTTTCTCTTTGCAAAGTCTTCAGATTTATTGGCAGATTTAGGACCAGCGGCGGTTCGTCTTCAAGCGCGTACTTTCGAGCGTTTAGTTATCGGGCAAATTATGGAAACTCAAGGACCTAATCCAGGCCAAGATCCACTAGAACATTACTTACGAGTCGTTGCAGATAAGACTGGATCGCTGATTGCAGCAAGTGCGCGTTATGGCGGAATGATTTCTGGTGCACCTGTTGAAATCACCGACACAGTTACAACTTTTGGCGAAAAAATCGGCGTTGCATTTCAATTAGCCGATGACGTTATTGATATTGCCAGCGAATCAAATCAATCTGGAAAGACTCCTGGAACTGATTTACGCGAAGGTGTCCCAACCCTTGTCACACTCAATGTTATGAAATCTACCGATCCCGCAGATCGCGAATTACAACACTTACTTTCAGCACCAATTGAGGATGAACCAACCGTGCAGCAAGTATTAGTTGCACTTAGAAATCACAAAGCTTTAGGTGAATCTCGCGAACAACTCCTGCAAGTTGCTAGAGAAGCCAGAAATGCTTTAGGGCCACTTCCTTTAAATGATGCAACAGGTGCTTTGATGTCGCTATGCGATGCGGTTATCGACCGTTCTGCTTGATCGTACTAAATCCGCACTTAAAGCAATTAGCGCTGCCCAGATAAACGCAAATCCCATAACTTTTCCGTTAGACATATCCTCGTTAAACAGAAATACACCAAGTAGGAAAAAAATGGTTGGAGTTATGTACTGCAACAAACCTAAAGTAGAAAGTGGCAATCGAACAATCGCTCCATTGAATAGCAAAAGTGGAATCACAGTTGCTATGCCTGCTAGGCAAAGAAGTGTTGTCACTAGTAAACCTTGCCCAAATTGAGCTGTACCTTTTCCTTCAATATAAAACAGGAAAGCTAAGTTTGGGATGAATGCAATTAAAGTCTCAATGGTCAGTGATTCAAGGGCTCCGAGATCAATTCGTTTTTTCACCAAACTGTAGGTGCCCCATGAAAGCGCCAGGGAGAGCGCAATCCAAGGGAAGTGGTGATACTCAATCGTTAGAATTAGGACGGAGATAGTTCCCAGAGCTACTGCTATCCATTGCAGTATTCGCAGAGATTCTCGAAAGATTAAAATACCAAATAACACATTAAGTAATGGCGCTATGTAATATCCCAGTGCGCTTTCGACAACTCTGTCAGCACCAACCGCCCAGATAAATACTCCCCAATTTATGGTTAGTAATCCAGAGGAAATCGCAAGTATTGAAAACATTCTCTTCGATTTAATGATGAGGAAAGTACTTTGTAATTCCTTGCGCAGTGTTAGTAATAACGTGCAAACAGCTAATGACCAAATTCCCCGATTGGCAAGAATTTCAAAAGATGAGGCGTTATGAATATGCTTCCAATAGATAGGCAGAAAACCCCAAAAGAAATATGCACCAAAGCCATAAACTAGGCCGAGCTTATATTTACTCAATTATCTAAAGTTCGTAAATTGAACCGCAAAATCCCAGCCACCATCTTTGATCATTGCCATAGTGTCCTGTAAATCATCACGGCTCTTTGAAGTAACTCGCAATTCGTCGCCTTGAATCTGTGTCTTTACTGATTTAGGACCTTCATCTCGGACTAATTTTGCAATTTTTTTGGCATTCTCAGTTGATATACCCTCCTTTAAAGGTGCAGCAATTTTATAAATCTTGCCACTTAGCTGTGGGGCTCCAGCATCTAGGTGCTTGAGAGAGACTCCACGCTTAATCATCTTGTCTTTTACTACATCAAGGGCCGCTTTTGCTCGCTCTTCTGTATCGGCTTCAATTAAAATCTTTTCACCCTCAAGTTCAATTTTTGAACCTGTATTTTTGAAATCAAAACGAGTGTCAATCTCACGAATCGCCTGATTGATAGCGTTATCGAGCTCCATGCGGTCAATTTTGGAGGTTACGTCAAAACTTGCATCTGCTGCCATGGTTTTCGGCCCTTCTGTTTAAGGAAAAGGCGGTTTGTGCGCCTACTGTCCTAAGGTATCCTTTCCCTTCGCACTATCCATAATTGCCGCAGTACTTGTTCGACCTTGGCGGGTTGCCCGAGCGGCCAATGGGAGGGGACTGTAAATCCCCCGGCTCTGCCTTCGAAGGTTCAAATCCTTCACCCGCCACCACTTCTTATACCGACCGCCCGTTTTGCGGTTATGTTGAGAGATAGTCCTCACATAAATAGATGTAAAAAAAACCCACGAACTTTATAGTGATTGCATGGCCATATTCACTTAATGGCTCTTGCGAGATTCGCGAGATATTCAACGAAATCATGTGGAGAAATCATGAAAAGAAAATTATTTTTTCCAGCCTTTAATAAATCCTATGGTGTCGTATTAGTTATTGCTTTAGTTGTTGGTGGCATTAGCGCGCAAGCAACAGGCCTTCTTAACTCTCCAACCGGCGGATATCTCATGTGCGTGAATCCTAAGACTTCAATCGTGACCCACCCAGGAACATCAAGTTGTCCTCATGGAAGTAAAGAATTAGTTCTCGGCGCTCAAGGACTTACCGGTGCAACTGGAGCTGTTGGACCACAAGGCATCAAGGGTGTTACTGGTGCGCAAGGTGCAACTGGTGCAACTGGTGCAACTGGTGCAACTGGTTCCCAAGGTGCAACTGGTGAAACTGGTGCGCAAGGACTTCAAGGTATTCAAGGTCCAATGGGACTTACCGGTGCAACCGGAGCTGTTGGACCACAAGGCATTAAGGGCGACACTGGTGCAACTGGTGCAACTGGAACCAATGGTGTTGATGGAAACGCTGGAGCGATCGGTGCAACTGGTGCAACAGGAGCTAGCGGTTCAGTTGCGATAACCCAGTTGTCTATTTGCGGATCTGGTGGCGCATCACTATGCAAAATTGGTGTGCAAGGCCCCGGTGGCGGCACCATTTTCTTCGTTGACTACTACGACCAATATGCAGGATTTAATTATCTAGAGGCTGCGCCACCTTCATGTGAAGTTGCGGATGCTTGGTCTTCGAATATAACGAATTCCCTGGCTGCCGTTACCGGCTGGGCCGGTCGTGCCGTTGGTACTGGTTCAGCAAATACAACTGCGATACTTGCTGCAGTTCCTGGCACGATTGCTGACGCGCCAGCGGCGCTATATGCAGACGGATTATCCTGTGGCGGCAAATCTGATTGGTTCCTTGGTTCCCTTGGCGAGATGCAGTTGATAGCTAACAATTTGCAGGGTGTTGGAGGATTCAATTACGGCACCTACTGGTCCTCGTCTGAGTACGACGGGGGCGCCGCGATGACCCTTAGCTTCTACAATGGCGTGCCGGGCGCCAGCAGTAAGAACTACACATACAGTGTTCGGCCAATTCGTTCTTTTTAGCCAGTCATCCATATATCAATCCAAATCGCCGGAGAGTAAATCCCCCGGCTCTGCCTTCGAAGGTTCAAATCCTTCACCCGCCACCAGTAAGAGCTAATTTAATCTATAAAGAATTTCACCCGCATTGTGGTTGACTAAAACTTCTGAATTATTTTCATAATCGGACAAGTTAAATGAAGAAGGATCCAGATATTTCAGGTTCATAGCTTCGGTTCTCTCTTTTGAGATTCCTGTCGAAAGTGTGACTGTAATTCTGCATTGCTCTCCCTCAGCCGCAGAATAACTCCCAGCTCCTCTTAAGTGTGATGCGTGGGCCATAAGAGTTTTTGATACATCTGCAAATTTTCCCATTTGTGATGAGAAATATTCTCGACAGTGGTATCCAATGTCCTCAAGTTCCTTATGAGTTATAGAAAACTCAGTTATGTGAGGGGCAAATAGAATAACTTCACCACCGTCTTCAATGATTGGCTCAACTTTATACATACCTTTTGCAGCAGTCCAGATATCTTGATACCTCGATGGCATTATTGAGACTACACGCTTGACTGGTTTGTCTAAGAACTTAATGTGCTTTCTTGCCGAAACAGCAGATGCGTACTCCCAGGCAGTGTGGGGAGCGCCAAAGGAAAGAGACGAAATAGCACTGGCACCTGTTTCTACAACGAGACAAAGTGCGAGCAGTGGAACTTCTATTTTACTAGCAGCGAGATTAATCATTTCGCGAACTGGAGTAATTCCTAAAGTACCAATAATTTCCGCACTTGAAATTATCGCTCCAAGCCAATGAGAGTAATCGATCATTTCTTGACCCGATACACCTGGGAATAGGTATTTTGCTCCGCCGCTAAAGCCAACAACTTCGTGTGGGAAAACAGGCCCGATAATAATGACTAAATCAGATTCAGTGATGAGTCTATTTATGGAGACTGGCACTTCAGAAGTAATTTGGCCTAACGAGATTTCTGTAATTTCTTCTGCCGTTATTGAACCCAAATATGCGAAAGTTGAAGGATCCCACCATTCATGGTTGTGAATTTTCATACTTGGATATTTTTGATTAACTCTTTGATTATTTCCTGCCAAGAATTTATCAATTGCTTCTGGGGTCATAGGAGCATGAGTACCTAATGCAATGAGTGCAGACAGAGAGCTTGCACTAGGAGAAATGGCCTCATAAAAGATAGGTAAAATTGTTGGCAAGGGACAAGACCGCGTGGCATCGGGTACGACAAGAGTGACATTCTTGCCAGTGAAATCAATTGACTTTAATGCACTGACAATGAATTCAGTAATTTCGATACTTGATAACTCGCTATCAAAATCTCCGATAAACGCATTTTTTCCAAGTGGGCTCCCCAGTAAATTATTAGGAACTTGCCGTTGGGACATAGTACAAAATTACCATTTATTACCTACAACAAGAACAAAACTGGAATAGAGTCTTATTTATGAATCCAGCCTCCATTTGGGTGATAGGTCCAATAGCTTGGGACACAGTCCTATATGTACCGCACATTCCGACATCAGGAAGATTCCTGCATGCAAACTCTCATCATGAAAGAGCTGGGGGACAAGGTTTTAACGTGGCTTCTGGAATCATGAGCGCTAACCTCCCTGTAAATTTAGTTGGGTACGTCGGGAACGATTCAGTAGGATCAAATTTAACGAAAGCAATTTCAGAAAGCGGCCTTTCATCAAAATATATTCAGACTTTTGATTCACCTTCTCCGCATGTAACCATTCTTGTAGAAAAATCTGGTGAAAGAACCATGATCGGAATGGAGCAGAATTTACTTGCAAAAATTTCTTCCGTCTCACTTCCAGTCAAACCAGGAGACATTGTTGTGTGGCCGTTTTGGTTAGATGCTTTTTTCCCAATGCTCCAGAAAATAAGTGGGATTTGTACAACGATTATAGGTTCTAACAGTCTAAACAGTGCCGAAAATATCTCAGGAGACATATTGGTACTTTCAAATAGTGAAGTAGAGCGATCTGAAACTTTAGAAAAATTTAAATCTAGGTTTTCAAAAATCATTGTTACAGATGGTGCGAATGGCTCTAAACTTTTTCAAGATGAGAAAGAGGTCACAATTCGTGCCATGGAAATCGATGTAGTTGATTCAACTGGTGCCGGCGACTCATTTTTAGCCGGAGTTGTACTTTCTCAATATG
>Ga0209086_10003942_pt1 | contig 11114 bp, 8 predicted proteins | sample M_130207_XF_Meta_FD_187312 | JGI IMG/M metagenome (GOLD analysis project Ga0209086, IMG submission 187312) | Freshwater microbial communities from Lake Montjoie, Canada to study carbon cycling - M_130207_XF_MetaG (SPAdes) (version 2) | ecosystem: Environmental > Aquatic > Freshwater > Lake...
CAACAACAAGATCGGTGCCCTCCAACGACGAGCCTACGGCTATCGAAACTACGAACACCTCAAGCAACGACTACTCACCCTCCACCACACCAAGTTCTCGCTGATCGGATAACACTCACATAAATGAATATATGACAGCCCCCCAAAACCTTGGATGAACCTGAAAAGAACTGTTTGCGGTGCTGAGGTCACTCACATAGAGCGCCTGAATGACATCCAGATACGGGCGGAAGTCCATAAATTGTTTCTGCGTACAAACTCGCTCGAATTGTGGCAACCATTTTGTGATCTCGGCCGCATCGTTCAACACGACTGCCTGTAGCAAGTACCCCAGAATTGCGGCGAACGAGGGGGGCCTCTTTCGATTGATGTCATCATCCCCGCCCATGTACCTCGCAATCTCAATTGCCAATTCAATCTCTTGCGCCGCCAACGCATCTAATACCGTTTGATAATTCATAATCGTCAAGTAACTGCTGTCAATGACCTCGCCGCCTTGGCTACGTATGAACAACGATAGTTTCATTTCTGACGCATCACGTAAATGTTGCCGGAAAGCAACCACATCGTGATGAAGGACAAATCTCGCCACACCCACGTCGCGATTCAATCCAGACAGGGAAGATGTCATTACCCCCCATTGGTCGTGATCCGGGTCACCAACGCGCGGAAGCAATTTGTTTAACAATGCTGTTACTTCGTTTACATATTCTAGAGTGATTCCGCCATTAGTACCCATTGGTCTAGATCCCCAGTAGTTTGTCAAGATCGAAGAATCGCAAACGTCCAGACGGATCTACGACACCTGCTTTGCGTCTCAGTATTCCGCGTAATTGGCGAATCTGACTCGCCGTGATTTGAACTTCGGGCGGGGTGGCTGGGGTCCGCGCTTCGTGGCCCTCAGTCGAGGTGCGATCATAAGTCGCGATCTGTTCTCAATCGGCGGCGAAGCGCCACCCCAGCCACATGTGACTGTGTTCACTCGCCATGCAGAATTGACCTGTCGTGATCAACGGTTTACGGCTGCTGGCTTGCGAGCTTGAGCAGTTGTTGGCCGAATTCGCGGGCGCTCCACATGGAGCGGCCGACGCCCCAGCCGCGATCGGTGATTGTGGGATCGATGTCGGCGAACAAAAAGTCTTCCGCGTGGCGGCGACTCTGCACGAGGATCTCGCCGTGCGGGTCCATGATGTAGCTGTCGCCGTAGCCGACACCGTCGTAGCGCGTGATGCACTCTTCCTTGCCGAGTGACACGTTGTTGCCGCGCACGAAGTAGACGCTGTTCTCGACAGCCCGCGCAGTGTGATCGGCGCGGACCTTCATGAAGTGCCCGATCAGCCCGGCCTTGTCGATGTAGTTGAAGTGCGGAGCGAACACGATCTTCGCTCCCTGCAATGCCAGCAGCCGAGTCGGTTCAATGAAGCCGCCGTCCGAGCAGATCACGACGCCGAACTTCACGCCGTGATGCTCGAACACGGGGAACTCGCGCCCCTGCTTGTGAAACTTTTGATAGGCCGTGCATTTGCTGTAGGTTCCCAGCAGATGGCCTTTGTGAGCGATCAGCACCGTGTTGTAGAGGTCCGGCCCGCGCAGTTCGTTGAAGCCGACGATCACCACCGGCTCGAAGCGACTCGTCGCATCGAGCACGCGCATTGCCTTGGTCGAATCGACCGTGAAGGCGTCTCGGCGAGCGACCTCTTCCGTGTCGGGATATCCGGTGAGAAAGCACTCGGGAAAGCTGACGATCTCGACCCGTTCGCGCTCGGCCCGCTCCAAGCCCGCGACGACCTTGGCCAAGTTCCCTTCAAAGTCACCCAACTGAGAATCGACCTGCGAATGACCGATGCGCATGACATGCCTTTCCGGAAATGAATGGAACCAGTGCGAGTCGGCAAAGAATGATGCCTCACGCGGGAAGGCACAACGGAACGGGTCGGTCCCCCAGGGCCATCGCCTTGTTGGAGCGAGGCAAGTTGTAGGGTGTCGTCGAGTCTTCGAGACGCACCTTTCTCGCTTTGTTTTGGTGCGTCTCGAAGACTCGACGACACCCTACGTTGAAACAAGGCGATGGCCCTGTCGGTCCCGCAAGCCATCGCGTTGTTCAAACGGGGGTGCCACGGTCACGGAGCTTCGACGTGGCCGTGCGAGATTGAGTTGGCTGTTTCCCCGCCTCACGGCCACGTCGAAGACTCCGTGACCGTGGCACCCAACACACAAGTGAAACAAGGCGATGGCCCTGTCAGTCTCGCGTTTCCAACTGCCGCAGGCGCTCTTGAAGCTGTCGCGCTTCATCCTGTTTGCCGCAGAGAACGGCGGCACGCAGCAGGGGCGTCACCAGTCGTCGGTCCTGAGTCCCCTCGTGAGCGAAGGGGCTGAGCCGGTCATAGGCTTCGGCGGGCCGCTTCAAGTAGAGCAGCAACTCGGCTTCGAGGACCGCGCAGTCGAGACTCAGCGGGGCGAGTTTTGACGCGCGCTGTGACGCGACGAGAGCCGCTTCAGGGCGGCCTCGGCCTCGCTCGATCTTGGCCAAGAGTCGGTTGCCCGCGACGCTCTTGGGGAACCGCTGCACGAACCACTCCACATGCGGCAACGCCTCGTCAACACGTCCCGCCAGTTCGTAGGCATACGCCAGATTGAGATGAGCTTGTGGCAACTCGTTGTCCAGGCGAAGAGCCGCTTCCAGCGGTTCGATCATTTCAGCATGTCGTTTGAGATCGTCGTTCGCTTCGGCGATCAACAAACAGACCGCCACGTTGTCGGGCTTCAACTTTCGGGCGCGATGAGCATGTTCCAACGACCGCTCGTACTCGGCAGCGCGGTAGTAAATTTCGGCCAGCGTTTGTTGCACGCCAGCATCGTCGGGCAACGCCGCTTCGAGCAACTTCAACGGCGCGAGCGCATCGTAGTCCCGCTCCTGCTCGACCGAGATCGCCGCGACATGCCGCGCTGCTGCGAGTGACTCGCGACTGTTCGCAGCGATCAATCGCAGCTCGCGCAAGGCACCTGTGGGATCGCGACGACGCAGCAACAGGGCGAGTTCCAAACGCGCGGTGGCATCGCCCGGCCGCCGCTCCAAATGACGGCGGTAAGCCGCGACAGCCGGTTCGACCGGAGACTCGTTCGCCAATTTCCGCGCGAGTGCCAAGTCACGATGCTGTTGCCAGTCCGCGAATCCGCGACCGAATAACACTCCGCACCAAACGGACAACGCGACGACAACGACCCACGCCACGGTCTGTGACCAGCGTCGTGGCGTCGCGTGTCTGCTCAGTCGTGGTTCGTCGGTCGTCATGCGGTTTCGTTTTCAGAGTTTCCCCTCGCCCCGGCATTGCGGGGAGAGGGGCCGGGGGTGAGGGGGCCTTGGGTCGTCTCTCGATTCGGCTTCTTTCAGCGTGACTGTTGAAAAAACACCGGACAAGCCCGGTGGGGCGGTTTTTCAACAGCCTCTCAACGTGGCGGGCGCGCAACCGGACGCCCCGTTCCTTCCACGAGTGTCGTCGTGTGTCCCGTGACTGGCGCCGGAAACAACTCCCGCGTGCCGGTCGGCCAGCGGACCTCAATCGAATCGACGGCCGTTTGATCGCCGAGGCCGAAGTGAAGTCGAGGAGCATCGCAGGAAAGATAACTTGAGGACGCCATACGATCGCGTCGCCAAGCCTTTCGCCCTGCGCGCACGATCACGCTGGCTCCGATCGCGTCGCGGTTGGACTCCGTTCCGCGCAGTTCAATCGCAAGCCAATGACCCGACGGCTGACTCGTGTTGCGCAGCAGGGCGGCTGGACCGTTGAGTCGCACGATGGCCAAGTCCTCGCGACCATCGTCGTCAAAGTCGGCCACTGCCGACCCGCGCGCCACGGTCGGCTGTTGAAAGAACGCACCCGCTGTTTGGCTCGCATCGTCAAAACGTCGGCCGTCGCGATTGAAGAAGAGTTGGGACAACTGCGCGAATGTCTCACCGGGGTGCATTTGCAGCGGAACGTCATCGTGGACATGCCCATTCGCGACGAACAGGTCGAGCCAGCCATCGTTGTCGAAATCGGCGAGGTTCGTGCCGAAGCCGAGTCGCTGACGACTGGGAGCCGCCAGTGCGACCTCCTCGGTCACGTCGAGAAACAGCAAGTTTCCCTCGTTGCGATACAGCGTGTTGGTCTCGTTGAAGTAATTGGTGACGAACAGTTCGGAACGCAGATCGCCATCGACATCACCGACCGCGATTCCCATTCCCGCCTCGGCCGCCCCGTACCGGTTCAAGGCGACGCCCGCCAACAACCCGCGTTCTTCGAGACTTCCGTTCGGGGTTCTCGTCCACAGATCATTCGGCGAGCTGTCGTTGGCGACATAGATTTCGGAGGCACCGTCATCGTCCAAGTCCAGCGCGACGCAACCGAGTCCCTGACGCAACGGCCCCCTCGCGAAGCCCGTCTTCGCCGAGACATCTTCAAACGTGCCATCACCGCGACTGCGATACAGGCTGTCGCCGTCTCCGGACAGGTGTCGCGGGTTGCAACTGAGGGGCATCGCTCGCCCACGGAACTGAGCCGCACAGAGCGGGTACTTTCCTTGGGGGATCGCGATGTACCGGACTTCGATCAGATCGAGATGCCCGTCCTGATCGAAGTCGGTCCAGCAGCAGCCGGTCCCGAATCCGCTCGAAACGATCCCCGCAGCATTTGTGCGATCAGTGAACGAACCGTCGCCGTTGTTCTCGTACAGCGCTGCGGTCAACAACCCGGTGACGAAGACATCCGCGAAGCCATCGTGGTTGAAGTCGGCGATCGTCAGGCCAAAGGCATACGTCGCGCCGTGCAGTCTTGCCGCTGTCGAGCAATCCGCGAACAGTCCACGTTCACCGCGCCAAACTCGCAACGCAGGGGGCGAGTCTGGCGGCAACGGTGATGGAACCGGCGTGCCCTGACAAAACATCAGGTCGAGTTGCCCGTCGCGATCAAAGTCGGCCCACCCGACCCCCGAACCCATGAAGAGGTGCAGATGCCGTTCGGGCGAGATCGGTGAGATGTGTCCAAATGCGAGTACCGATTCGCCCGCCTCTTCAAAAGAGGGAGTTGCAGCACCGACAAGCTCCGTGCTGCAACTCAGTAATACGCATATGGCGAACGAATCGAAGAGGAAATGCCGCATGTTCGACGCCCCCCGTACGAATGCGTGGCCGCACACTGTATGTGGCAGGCCAACTCCTGCTGCACGACTCCCATTGGCAAGGGATCACGCTGCGACTATTTCAGAGTCGGATCCGTCAACGTGCCGATGGCCGTCGTCATGGCGGTGACAGCATCCTTCATCGCTTGGGGAGTCGGTGTTCCCTTCGCCCCTTCAATGACAGCCTTATACGCTTCAACCGCCTTTGTCTTGGCCGCTTCCCGTGCAGGAGACTTGAACTGCGAAGGAATTGGCTCGGCTTCAAACTTCGCCAGCAGTTCGGCCAGTTTCGGATCGGACGCTCCCTTCTGGTGACCGGCCACATCACCCATGTGCGCGGGCATGATGACAGACCTCGCAACCTCCGGGTCTTGCAAAGCCTTCAACGCAGGCCACGTCACGACCGTCGCGGGCTTGGAAAGGTTTGCCGTTGGGCTACCGCAACCGACACACGCGAGCAAGATTCCCAAACAAATCGAACGACAATTCAACACGGTGCAGGCTCCAAGCTTTGAGAAAAAAATGGCGAGGTCGAACATCAGGCCGCGCGGGGAATACGAACGCGGCATCGGAGGCCATCTGGCTCCGATGCCGCGCCGTGAATCGTTCTGTCACAGTGCGTTCGTCTGGGCGAAGCACACTAAATCAACAGGTTTAGAAGTCGGAGACCGACTCACCGCCCTTGGCGCTTCCCACCGCGCGCCATGTGCGGAGATCGACGTTAGTGGAAGCGAACTTCACCGCACCATCGGCCATCAGCACATGGGCACCGCCGGTGTGAGCACTGGAAACCGGGCGTGCTCCGCCGATCGACCAGTAGTCGGTGTCGTTCCAGTCAATTTCGTCACGGATGGTGCTGTTCGGGCCGCGAGCGGTATCCGCTCCGCACCATCCCGATTCCTCATACCAACGATGGCAGCGTGTTCCAGTCTGATCGGATCCGGCGCAGAGATTGAAGAACGATTTGCCGCGGAAGACCTCGCCCGCCAAGATCGTATTGCTGGTGCCGTCGCTGATTTCCGCGATGCGACGGCCTTGGTACGACAACGCTCCCGTGCTGTCGCCATGACTGAGTCCCGTGGCACCGCAGCTCGATTGCACCGGGGGGATCGGGGCACCTCGTCCGTCCGAAACCAATCCGGCATAGTTCGTTCCACCTTGGTTACCGACGATCGGATCGGTGGGATCCGAAGGGCAGAGGTAGCCGGGAATCAGTTTCTTACGGAAATTCGCATTGATGGTGTTGGTCAGCGTGCGGCATTCGACCCACTCATCGAAGTTCACTGAACTGTACAGCGGAGTTTGATCGATGTACGGCAGGATCATGACGCGCCAGCTCAAGCCGTTGCCCGAGATCCACGACTGACACTGAGTCATGTTCGGGTCATAGACCTTGGCTTGAGGGAACCGATTGTGCGTGTCGTGGTAGTTGTGCAGTGCCAATCCCACCTGCTTGAGATGATTCTTGCATTGAGTCCGACGGGCTGACTCGCGAGCTTGCTGCACCGCTGGCAGCAGCAATGCGATCAACACCGCAATAATGGCGATCACCACCAGTAACTCGATCAACGTGAAGGCCCACCGCCGTGAACGGGTGCGCCGACCTCGCAAAAGACTCGAAATTCGATTCATCACGACACTCCTTAAAAACCCACCAAAACGACACAAGCAGGAACCGATCAGATCACTCCGCAACTGCGGAAATCATTTAGCGGAGAATGCTGATTCAATGAGACGCGGGCGTCAACCCGGTGATGTTCTGAACGCCGTAGTCATGGCGTCTTTCCGAGTCGTCGAGTCGGTTCAAACGCTTCATGTTAGATTTACCGGTACGCCACCGAGGTGCGCCGCATTGATAATGGCTGAAGTCACACGGCCACGGCTGAGGCATTAGCGAGCCGCTCACGCAAGGAGGTGAGCGGGATCATCCGGTGCGATATGTTTCGCCATCATCGACCACAGTTTGTGTGCAGCGTTCAGAAAGTGATCGTGCCGTCTCTCCCCACCCATCAGCGTCTCCGTCCGAAGCCGGTTCGTCGGCGATTTCGAATTGCCGCGATCACAGTTTTGTTCTGCCTAGTAACGGTCCTGGCCGCGTGGATGTTTCTAAAACCTTCGCGTGCGGAACTGGAGCTGGCTGTCGTCGAGGCCATTCATCGAAACGAACTGGAACGAGCGGAGGCGACGTTGCTTCGCATCACTCCACGAGATCGCGACGTGTTGCAGTTGCTGGCCGATGTTGCTTTTCGGCGGGGGCATCGGCGCGACTGCTTGCTGTGGTTGGAGCGACTGGCGGAAACATCCTCTCGTCCGGCGGAAGGCTTTTCGGGGGTCGGTGCCCGTGCGTTTGAGTTCCACCGGCCCGCTGATGCCGAGCGTCTGTATCGTCGCGCCATGACCGCGGCTCCCACTTTGGCCGAGCCGTATTCCAGACTCGCGCGGTTGTACTTGGTCTGGCAGCGTGGTCCGGAACTGCGGCGTCTTGTGGCGGAGGCCGATGCTGCGCGCGTTTCTCTGCTCGACGATCCCGCACTGTTGTGGTTGTGGGTCACGGGGGCGGATGTCGATTGGCAGGCCGATGAATCGTCGTTGTGGCTGGAGGCCGCCGCAGCCGAGCAACCCGACGATCCGTATGTTGTCGCTGCGCTGGTTCGAGTGAAGCTCAAGTCGAAGCGAGTGGAAGACGCTCGGGGATTGATCGAACGAAGCTCACCGGCGGCCTCAACGACGTGGCCGATGGCGTTGGCGCGGGCCAGCGTGGAATTGGAGGCAGGTCGTCCCGATGCAGCGCTGGCGGTTTTGAATCAACTCGACACGGCGACCGATCAAATGGCTGAAGTGTGGCTCGTGCGGGGGCGAGTCTGGTTGGCGTGCGGTGACGTGGCTGCGGCGTTCGCGGCGTTCAAGCAAGCCGGGCGTGTCGATCCCTGTTGCGTGCCGGCGCTGTATCACGGTGGCCGCTTGCTGGCTCAATTGGGGAAGCCGGACGAATCGGAACGACAGCTCCGCACTGCCGCCCAGACGGATGAATTGGTGCGTCGGTGCCTCCAACTCCTGCAAGCCACTCACCCCGATGTCGATGACCTTCGCGCGGTTGCCGCTTTGGCGACGGACCTCGGTCATGACCGATGGGCGCAGCTTGTTTGTCAGCTCGCGGAGCGACGCGCCGGTCCCCTCGTGTGGCCCGCCAACGTCGCCGCGATTCAGTCGAGACCATTCGCCCCTCTGACTGTTCCGCAGAGTGATGCCGTCTCCTCGGTGCCGTTACAGCGGCGAGTTCTTGCGGCGGCTCGACACGCGGAACCTTCCGGCACTCTGGTTGGTGAGGTTCCTGCCGCTTCCGTTCGCTTCACGGAAGTGACGCAACAACTTGGACTCCGGTTCGTCTACGAGTACGGTCACTCTGCCGAGCGATGGTTGATGGAGACGCTCGGTGGTGGAGTCGCGGTGCTGGACTACGATCTCGACGGCTGGCCCGACGTGTACTTCGCTCAGGGGGGGGCATTGCCCGCGGGAGTCGAGACTGCCGGGACTCACGGTGCTCTGTTCAGAAACGTACGTGCGATGAATCTGGTCGATGTGACAGCCGCGTCCAACGCGATCCGTCTCGGCTATGCACACGGCTGTGCCGTTGGCGACGTGAACGCCGATGGCGTCGCCGATCTGCTCCTCTGTTGCTACGGCGGTTTGACGTTGCTGACCAATCAAGGGGACGGCACCTGGCGCGAGACGACGGTTGAGGCGGGACTCGCCAACGAACGTTGGAATACGAGTGCCGCGTTCACGGACCTCGATCGGGACGGAGACCTCGATCTCTACGTCGCGGGCTATTGTCACGCTCCCTCAACGAGCGGTCTCAAAGCGTGTCGCGAGGCGGGCCATTTCGCGCCGTGTCGTCCCAATGCGTATCCGCCCGAACCGGACGCGCTGTTCGAGAATCTCGGCGATGGCCAATTTGCAGACCGCTCGGAATCGTCGGGGTTGCACGCAACGGACGGTTACGGACTCGGAGTGATCGCGGCCGATTTCGATGACGACGGCAGACCGGAAGTGTTTGTCGGCAACGACACCACGCAGAACTTTCTCTGGCAGAGCCGCGCGGACTCCGTGAACGGCACTCCACCGAGTGTCGAACGCAAGCTGCCGTTTTTGGAAGATCGAGGCTTGGTCGCGGGTGTGGCTCTCGACGGTTCCGGCCGCGCGGAAGCGTGCATGGGGATCGCGTGCGGAGACCTCGACGGCGATCAACGGCTCGATCTGTTCGTCACCAATTTCTTCGATGAGACCTGCACGCTTTATCAAAACTTGGGCGGACTGCAGTTCGAGGATCAGACCGACCAGCGCGGCCTGACGAATGCCGGGCGACGGTTGATGGGTTGGGGCTGCCAGTTCCTCGACGCTGACAACGATGGTTGGTTGGACCTCGTGATCGCGAACGGCCTCTTGCACGACACACCGCAACTCCCGCAGTTCTATCGCAACCGAGGCGGTCGCTTTACCGAGCAGTCCTCACAGGCGGGGACCTACTTCACGCAGCCCAAGCTCGGACGTTCCATCGCCACGGGGGACTTCAATTGCGATGGGCGCGTCGATGTTGTGGTGAGTCATCAAGCCGAGCCAGCCACGGTGCTCCGCAACGACAGCCACGCGGGCCGCTTCATCTCACTGAAACTGATCGGTACGAAGTCCGCTCGCGACGCCACCGGAGCGGTGGTACGAGCCAAGATCGGCGACCGCGTACTCGTGAGACTCGTTTCGACACAGGGCGGCTATCTCTCCGCCAACTCGCCCGAGATCGTGATCGGTCTGGGTGACGCGACCGCGGTTGATGAACTTCAGATCGCTTGGCCCAGCGGGGCGCGCGAACAGTTGCAACTCATCCCCGCAGGGCAACGGCTGCTCGTGCGAGAAGGGTTCACGTTCCCGATCCGCCTCTCTCCGGAGCAGTAATGACGCCGCACAAGTGTGGATGTGTTCCCTTGCCGACTGCCCACTCCCCGACTGCCTCCGCTCACCCCTTGTAACTCGACTCTCGCCGTTGGCATCCGATATAATCGTGGCTCAACGGGAGCGTTCGCCAGTCGTGCGAGCGACCGCGGTGGTTCTAGGGTTTGTCCCCCAAGGAGAGAGTCAATGAAAAAGAGTCTGTTTGCGTTTGCCGCGTTGGTTGTGGCGTCGTTCGGTCTCGCGATCGCCGCTGAGAAGGTGCAGTCCGGTTTGGACAAGGGAGCTTCGGTTCCTCCGTTCTACGTGAAGGACGTGACCGGCCCCGCGAAGGATGGCGATGAACTGTGCTACCGCTGCCGCTTCGGTGGTCAGCCTGTCGTGACAATCTTCGCGAAGGAGATGACCGACGAAGTCGCCGCTCTGACGAAGGAACTCGACGGCGTGGTCGCCAAGAATCGCGATCAAAAGATGGCGGGCTTCGTCGTCCTGATGACCAACGATGCCAAGAAGGGGTCGGCTTCGCTGAAGGCTGCCGCCGAGAAGAACAAGATCGAGCAACTGCCGCTGACGACGTTCGACGGAACCGAAGGCCCCAAGGGCTACAAGATCAACCCCAAGGCCGATGTCACCGTCATGATGTGGGTCGAAGGCAAGGTTAAGGTCAGCCAAGGCTTCAGCAAGGGCGAACTGAACAAGGACGCGATCTCGAAGGTCTCGGCCGAAACGAAGCAAATCCTCGAGTAGTTTGACTGGTCAGTTGAGTCACTGACTCGATGAGATGGATGACACAGACAAGCACCCCACGTTTGGCAACGAACGCGGGGTGCGGTCGTTCGTGAGATGAAGTCCGGCCTATATCTCGCGCGGCCAGTGATGAGACATTTGAGCGAGGCGGCGTCAGCCCCCCCCGGTTCTTGGGCGTAAGCCCTCTTGGGAAGAACCGGGGGGCTGACGCCCAATGGCACTCACTTTGTCATTCACTCCGTGAGCGGCACGGCGCTAGCCGCCGG
>Ga0209086_10003944_pt1 | contig 11112 bp, 9 predicted proteins | sample M_130207_XF_Meta_FD_187312 | JGI IMG/M metagenome (GOLD analysis project Ga0209086, IMG submission 187312) | Freshwater microbial communities from Lake Montjoie, Canada to study carbon cycling - M_130207_XF_MetaG (SPAdes) (version 2) | ecosystem: Environmental > Aquatic > Freshwater > Lake...
TTAAATATTTCTTTTCTTTCCTATACAAAAGAATATAAAATGAGCTCATCAACAGACAAAAGTAAAAAGAAAAAACATACTAATATTAATAAGAAAGAATTATGGAATATATTTGATAATGAAGTTGAAAATGAACAAAAACCCAAAGCACCTTTAGAATGTATTTATAGAGCTTGTGGTGACAGAGAAGTATGTGAAATATGTGAATACATTTTAGCATTTTCAGATGAAGGATTTCTAACTTGTACTAATTCAAAATGCGGTATCATATATAAAGACATTGTAGACCAGAGTGCCGAATGGAGATATTACGGAGCAGATGATAACCAAAATTCAGACCCTACCCGATGCGGAATGCCTATTAATCCGCTTTTAGAAGAATCCTCGTATGGTTGTAAAGTTTTATGTTGTGGGCCAATGTCATATGAGATGCGAAAAATTAAGCGTTACACTGAATGGCAATCAATGCCATATAAAGAAAAATCACAATATGACGATTTTCAAACAATTACAAACATGGCACAAAATGCTGGAATACCTAAGATGATTATTGATGACGCAATAAGGTATCATAAAAAAATATCAGAATACGAGCTTTCATTTAGGGGAGATAATAGAGACGGTATTTTGGCGGCTTCAATTTATATTTCGTGTAGAATAAATAATTTCCCTAGAACAGCAAAAGAAATTGCAAATATATTTCATCTAGATGCTACTAGCGCAACAAAGGGATGTAAAAATGCTCTAGCAATTATAAACAATTTAGAAAAAGACGTTGTTAACAAGGACAAAACAAACTTTTGTAAAACTAAACCAGAGGCATTTATTGACAGATTTTGCAGTAGATTAAATATAAATAATGAGTTGACAAAGTTATGTCATTTCATATCAATGAAAATTGAGAAGGAAAATATTATGCCTGAAAATACTCCACATTCTATAGCGGCAGGTGTTATTTATTTTATTGCCGAGATTTGTAAATTAAATATTAGTAAAAAGGAAGTAAAAGAGATAAGCGAAATAAGTGAGGTCACAATAAATAAATGTTTTAAAAAATTAGAAACACATAAAGAAAACCTAATCCCTGCCGTAATATTGAAAAAATACGCAAATTTTACTGTTTAAAAAGTCTTTAGAGTTTAAAAGTCTTTAGAGTTAAAAATTTTATATAGTTTAGAAACAAATTTTATAATATTAATTATTTAATATTATGAGCGAAAGTCCAGAAAATAAAAAAATACCCAAACGTGTTTTCATTGTTCCTTATAGAAATCGTATTCAGCACAAATTTTTTTTTAGTAAATATATGAGTTTTATTCTGGAAGATGCTGATGATTATGAAATTTATTTCTCACATCAATGCGACCCACGAAGTTTCAATAGAGGAGCTACAAGAAACATTGGGTTTTTAGCGGTTAAAGAAAAATATCCAAATAACTATAAAGATATTACTTTTATTTTTAATGATATTGATACTATTCCTTTTACAAAAATTTTTGAATATAACACAACGCCAGGTGTAGTTAAACATTATTATGGTTACACACACGCTTTAGGCGGAATTGTTGTTATTAAAGGAGCTGATTTTGAACACATTAATGGTTACCCTTGTTATTGGGGATGGGGTATGGAAGACAATGCTTTACAAAAAAGATGTGGTTGGGCAAATATTCATATTGATAGAAGTCAATTTTATAAAATCGGTAGTCCACAAATTTTACAATTATTTGACGGTATAACAAGAATTATTAATAAGAAAGACCCGTTAAGAATGACACAAGATACCGGTGTAGACGGTCTTAAAACAATTACACAATTAAAATACAAGATTGATCATAAATCGGATAATAGTAATGATAATGTATTTTCTGTTCATAATGACCGTATATTCTATATTAATATACACTCGTTTTTAACACACATTAAATTTGAAAACGATGTTTATCATAATTATGACTTGAGAGAACCTACTAGAAAAATAACTGACCCAGATAATGATATGCGAACAATGAGAACGATTGTTAATAATGATTCGTGGGCAAATATACCACATTACCCAACAAGAATGGAAAATTTAGAAAAACAAATACAACAATTAACTTCACAAGGTAGACCAGTACCGCCTAATCTAACTCAGGAATTAGAAAATGAAGTGAAAAAAGATTCTAATAGTGATGTATTTAATATTGGTATTAATAATAATACACGAAATACAAATATCTCAAAAAAAAATATTAATCCGTTTTCACACGAATATGCTAGATCAATTGGTCATCAACCGAAAGCAAGATCTAGCGCAAGAATCGGCCTAGGAGGTGTATTATAAAATTTGCGATATTTTATACCCTTTCTTCCATACATAAATATATTCAGTATATTCATTTTGCCTCTTGCTTTTCTTCAATGATATTTTTTGATGTGCCTTTCCTAATATTTTTACACAAATATCTTCGTAAATTTGTTCATTTACATTTAAACAATAATAACCATTTTCCTTCAAATGATTAAAACTATTTGTAATAACTGGAATATAAAATTTATCTTTCATTTCTGTCTTTGAATCATAAATTATATTATTTGAATATTTTTCCAAGAAATAATAAGGTGGGGATGTTAGAACCATATCATATTCAATTTTTGAATAGTCAAAAGTAACCGCACTTTCATAAAACATTTTGAACTGGGTTTTAACCTTCAACTTTTTCTTTCTCTCTTCATCACCAAAAAAATCAGTAATTTTATTATAGTGTTCCTTTAAACCAACATTAATATCTATACCAACATACTCTGGAACATTGAGAGCGCAAGCACCAATTAATCTACCACCCCATCCAGCGCAAAAATCCAGTATAGAAGACGGTTTGTATTTAGAATAAATTTCCATTGCTACTAATGGTCTAAAAATATTGATTGCCGTTATACAAATATTATATATTTCTTTTAAAACAACATATTCATTTTTTGTATTATTTTTGTTTTTGAATTCATTATAATACTTAATCATTGTGCCGATAAATTTCTTTTGTTTAAATTCATCTATATGTGTTAAAAATTCGTAAAAATTGACGTCATATTTACCCTTTGTATTTAGGCGCTCTACAAATGTAAAATAGTCGACAATATTATTCCCTGTGCGACAACGAGGTGACATATTTTCTGCGGTTACCCCTATTTTTTGTAATTTTATAAAATCTGTTTCTGCTTCTTCTAAGGTAATTGGTTTTATTTTGTGCGCAATTTCTATTTTTTCACTAAGTGTAAATTTGTCTTGGATATTTTCTATCATTTTATTTTAATAATCGAATAAAATAATATTTGTTAAAAAACTTAAAATAATATATATTTATTATTGTAAATAATGGATATAAATAATACAGAAAACAATATTACACACATTAATAATAGTAATAGTAATACTATAATACCTACTATAAAAAGCATTACTGATATTAAAAACGCATATTATATCAATTTGGAAAAAAGAAGAGACCGAAAGGCTCATGTTGAAAGTGAGTTAGAAAAAATTGGAATTAAAGCACAACGATTTAATGCTATAGAATTGCCTAATGGTTCTTTAGGTTGTAGTATGAGTCATTTAAAATGTATTGAAAATGCTAAAAAAAATAACTGGGATCACGTTTTAATAGTAGAAGATGATATTACATTTTTAGATAGTGCGCTTTTTACTACACAATTAAATAAGTTTTTAAAATTTAATAAGGTATGGGATGTAATTCTATTAGCAGGTAATAATTATAAACCATACATTCAATATGGCGATTACTGTGTAAAAACATTTCGGTGTCAAACAACCACTGGCTATATAGTAAAAAGCAATTATTATGATAAGTTAATACAAAATTATAAAGAAGGTATTAATAACTTAATGAGAGAACCCACAAAGGTCAATCAACACGCAATTGACAAACACTGGTTTCGTTTACAAGAAAAAGATTCGTGGTTTTTAATTACACCGTTAACAGTTATACAAAGAGATGATTATAGTGATATTGATAAAAAACAAAGAAATTATTCAGCAAATATGATGGTTTTAGACAAAGAATTTGGATTAAAAAAAATAAATCTAGAATTGCTATAATGTACTTTCATTATCAATAAAAAAATCATTTGTATAAATATTAACTAGTGTTGATTTATAATGCGGATGCAAATGAAAACCAATAGCATAGTCTTCTAAATACTCATTTTTTATATTGTTAATTTTTGATAATAAATACGCAATGGCATCTTTTGATAAATAATAGAATCTACCAGAACAATATTGTGTAACTTGTAAAGCTAAATTTGTGGGTAACTCTGGATGAATTTTATAATATTCACTTACAAAGGGACTTTCAATATTTACTGTAAATCCACCATAATGTGTTTTGGGTTTACAACCTTTAATTGTTTTAATAAGAATATCAAAAAACCCTGGATTAATTAATATCTGGTCATCATCTGTTTTGAAAATATATTTAAATATAAATGTTTCATTTATTGCTTTATAAGATGTAATTACTTTTTTAGGTAGTGAGTTATAATCATCATCCGTGTTAACATATAAAATTTGTGATTCTTCATCAAATTTATATTCTGTTTCAAGATTATTATCTCCTATAACGTGATAATATTTTATATAAGATGGTAATGTTTTTATCCAAGTTTCTTTTTGGTAATTTGCCTTTTTAATATATTTTTTACAATTCATAATAAGCATTATAAATTCCTCTTCTATCATATAATATTAAATATTATATGATTTTAAATTAAAACTGTGATAAAAAATAAATGAATAACACTATTATTTTATTATATTTATTAAAAATATTTAACATTTATTAAAAATTATATTTTGTATCAATTGTTAATTAAATCATCAATAAAGTTGTTTCGGTTTTGAACATGTTCGGCCTTCATTGAATTACCTCCATAAGTCGTTTGATTTTCGTGTATTCTATAATATAATAACGGTTCTTGAATATTATAAATAACACCATATTTTTTCAATATTCTTAATTCTAATTCAAGGTCTTCAGACATTGATCCCATTTTTGTATTATAATTACCAACAGATAAAATTGCCGATTTTTTATAACATAATGATGGATGATTCATAATCCAATGTGACCTATTTTGTTTATACTCATTCCAACTAAGTTTGTAATTATGATTTGTTTTCTGTAAAAATTGCTTTTCTTTATTATTTACAGTTTTAAACATATGAATATTCGAACCACACATAACACAATCATAATTATTTTTCATAAAATTCAATTGTGTTTTAATCCTATTTTCAACCATAATATCATCCGAATCCATTTTAATTATTATTTCATGTGAGCAAAAATTAATTCCTTCACGTAAACAAAAACTAATTCCCTTGTTTGAATCCATTTTTTTATAATTTAAATTTGTAAAACGTGTTGTTGAAACAAATTTATTTAATTCATGTTCTAAAAGTTTAGTATTCAATTCATTTGAACCATCATTTATCCAAACTAATTCAATGCCAAAATGACCTATTTGATTTTTTATTGATTCTATACATTCTACTATATAAATGTGTTTTGTATTATAGCTTGATATTAATACAGAAACCCATAAATTTGGTTCTTTATATTCATAAGGCAATTCTATTTGATTCATCGAATCATAATTTTGTTTTGTTGATCCCCATTCCTGATATGCGTAAACCTTTTTATGACCTTCATATTTTTGACCTGTAAAATGCAATGGTAGAAATGTTAAACTAGGATAAACTACAAATTTTACATATTTTTCGGTTTTTAACATTTTTGTTAACAATCCAGGTCCTAAAGCAATCCATGGTGGATTAGTAAGAATATATTGTAAGTTATTTTTATCTAATATATAATTAATAGCATCAAAACAAAGAGGATGTCCTGGAATAAAACCCATATTACCATTTGCTACTAAATCACCTCTTTTTTCTTCATTTTCATATGTAGCAAATCCTGTGTTATTTATAAAATCGTTTCCTAATGGTTCAACACATATAGAATCGGCATCTAAATAAATGCCACCATATTTATATAATATTTCCAAACGCATAATGTCAGCTTTGCCGTGGTATAAATCAATTGTATCAATAATTTTTTGACATTTAAATTTAAAACCTAATTCTTTTATTTTATTTTCTGTCCAACAAATATATGTATAATCAGGATTTTTATCTTTCCATGTATCCATTAATTTTGTAGGAGCTGGTTTAGGTCCAATCCAGATTTGATGTATTATTTTAGGTATTGTAGACATATTTATTATAATATATATATTCTTTTTTAAATTATAATAAGTGTTATATTATTTTTAATTAACATTTTTATTTAACATTATATAATAAAAATTTTATAATTAACATTATATAATAAAATAAATATAAAGAAATAAATTAATATTAATTATATATTTATGTACAATAGTTATTTAAATTTTGTAAGTAATATTACTAAAAACACTATATCTAATAGTAATTTCAAATCAAATAAAAATTATAACGGAATATTAGAACACGTTTCAAACGAACAAGGCAAACAATATATAAAATTAATAAATGAAACTATTACAACTTTATTTCCAGAAATATCATTTGAAAATATTAAAGATTTTATTATAATTAATGATAAATATGGAATTCCTCAAAAAGAACATTTTACATTTCCAGATAAAACAACTGTAATTTGTAGTCCTACTTCTTTAAGATATGTGTATCATTCATTAATAATATTAAATTATTATAAATTAAGCAATAATACAAAAAATATAGTTGAAGTTGGTTGCGGATATGGTGGTTTATTTTTAGGCCTATGTTATTTTTCAAAAATATTAGATATTAGAATCGACCACTATTATTTTATAGATTTACCTGAAATATGTATTTTAATAGATAATTACATTTCTTTACATAAAGATATTATTAATATTTCTTATAGTACACATTCAGCTTTTAATTATGGTTCAGAAATAGAAGAGAAAAATTTATTTTTAATTTCAAATTATTGTTTTACTGAAATAGAAAAAGAATATAGAGATAAATATATTACTAATTTATTACCAAAAGTAACAAATGGATTTATAATATGGCAAACAGTCTTTAATTTACCAATAACACAAACAAATATACTAAATAAAAAAATATATAAAATAGAAGAAGAAAAACCACAAACAGCTACTATACAAAACAAAAATTATTTTGTTTATTTTTAATTTTATTGTATGAAATATTCGTAATATGAAAAATTATATTTTATAGTATTATAAAATATAATGGAGTTTACATTTGGTATTATAACTAATGGTTACAATGATGATTTAATAAATAAAATTATTACTTCAATAGAAAATAATAAAATTCCTATTTATGAAATAATAATTATTGGTAATACTAAAATTCCTACTAACGAAAAAGTAAAAATTTTTTATTTTAATGAACAAATTAAAGAAGGGTGGATAACAAGGAAAAAAAATATTATTGCAAAAAACGCACAATATGAAAATATTGTTTTTTTACATGATTATATAGAATTTAATAGTGACTGGTATGAAGGGTTTTTAAAATTTGGTAATAATTTTCAGTTTTGTATTAACAAAATAATCAATGTAAATGGTAATCGTTTCAGAGATTATTCATTATTTCCATATAAAGTAGATTATTTAAATATTCATTATTCGCCTGATGATATAAACCCATATTTTAGTGAAAATTGTTTACTTCCTTATGATTTCGTAAATAATATAAAAACAAATAAATATATGTATGTTTCAGGAGCATATTATGTTATTAAAAAAAACATAGCAAATTTATTTTTATTAAATGAAAATTTAGTTTGGGGGAAGGGGGAAGATGTTGAATTTTCAAAAAGACTGCATAATAATGGAATAATTATACAATGTAATAAATTTTCAAGTGTTAAATTACTAAAACACAAAGAATCAATACATTGGGAGAGAGAAATAAATCCACAAATGTTACAAGTTTATGTAGATCATTGTAATAAAAATTAAATTATACAAAATTTATATTATATAAAAATTGAATAATCTTTTAATAAATTGAACAGGAAATTGTTTATCTATCAATTCATCTTCTGAAATAGTGCCAAACCACATAGCTACAAAAAAAGGGAAATAATACGAAGCATTTTTAAAATCATTTTCATATTCTTCTTTTGAATAACTAATATTATTTTCTAACAGTTTTACATAATAATATTCTTTAAATAAATTTTTATAAATTTTCATCTTATCTGTTTCAAAACTTTCTATCATAAAAAATACTAAATCCTGAACACCTTTCCCTAATATAATATATTGCCAATCAATAAAATAAGGTTCATAACTTTCATTATTAATTATTTTGTAAAATATATTTGCTGATTTAACATCACCATGACACAAAGTTAAATTTTTATCACTAAGTTTTTGTTGAATATTTAAAAAATTTGTTGAAATATAATCACCAATATTTCGTTGTTCTTCAGTTAAAATATGATTCCATTTTTCTTTAAAAATTTTCCATCTAGATGTAATAAAATCATTCCAATATGGATTAAACATTTCATTATTATTTTTTTTAAGATATTTAAACTCGCTTGTATTTCTTCCCCAAAATTTTGAATGTAATTTTGATATTGAATTTATTACATTAAGTGAAACATTTAGATTTTCATTATTTAAATTTAAATTTAGTTTATAATCTTCATTATTTAAATTCTCAAGTAAAATACCAATATTTTTATCTTTATTTTTAATTATACCATAAAACTTGGGTATGTTAATAGGTACATATTTATATATGTGTTCATAAAAATAATATTCACGATTATATAAATCTAAGTTATTTGACATAGTTGTTAAAAAATTTTCAGTAGTGTTTTCAAGTTTAATAATACAATTTAATAATTCTTTGTTTGTTTGTATTTTAACATCAATTACATCTGAAATAAATCCACCTTTTAATTTTATATTATTCACTTGTATGTCTTGAATAGGAAAATCTAGAGACAATAATATATTATTTTTTATAAAATTTTCATTGTTTGAATAATTAATAACATTATCTATATTAAAATCTGTAAAGTCTAAAAGTGTTAAATTTGCATAATTATTTAATAATTCTTTTTTTGTATAATTTGTTTCAATACCAATTATACATTTTGGTGAAACACCATTTGCACTTAATAACCCTGTTTTTGAATCTTCAAAAATAATTGTCTTTTGATTTGTGCTATTAAATTTATTAATAGCAACATTATAAGGTTCTGGAAATGGTTTTGGATTATTACATTCATTTCCTATAATAATAAATTCAAAATATTTATTTAAACTTGTAAATGATAAAATTTGCTCAGCCGATTTACGATTACAATTTGTGACAACAGCTATTTTATGACCATTTTGTCGAATTATTTGTAAGGTATTTTCTATACCATTTATAAGTTTAATTTTATCTATATTATTAATAAATAATTCGTCTTTTTTATGAGATATTTTTGGCAATGACATATTTTTATTCAAAAATTTAAATTTTTCAATAACAGTATCATCTGTATTTCCAGATATAAATTTTTTAAATTCTTCTTCAGTAAGATTATAATTGTAATCAAGTAAAATATTTTTCCATACATCATAATAAATATTTTCTGTTAATACTATTGTACCATCTAGATCAAATAAAAAAACATAAGTTCTATCTGTGTAATTTTTTACTTGTTCGGGTGTTCCAAGATTATAAACAAAAATGCTATTTAATTCAATACCAATGAAAATATTTGTATCTTTTATCATTTGTTGAATTATACATGAAGTATAACATTCGTTATTAAATACAATATTATTTTCAACTACATAATTTGAATATTTAAATAAGACTTCAATATCATTAAAACAGTATATTCCTGTATTTGCGTTATTACTAATTTTAACTTTTTCAGCAATATTGATAATATAATTATTATCATCTAAATTTATGTATGAATATAATGGTTTTTCTTCTTCATTTTTATTGTAAAACACAGCGTTTTCATTAATATTTCTATACATTGAAATAACATCTTGTGTATAAAATGTATCACAATCAAATAAAATTGTTTTTTTATGTTTTGTTAAGAATTTGATTTGTTTTAATCCTTCAAATATAGTTTCTGAAGCTCCTTTTGTTTGAAAATTTATTTTAATAAAATTAATAAATGGGTATTTTTCAAGCAACACATTTTTAAAAATATTATCTTCAATATTATAATAAATAATAAAAATTTTATCGTCATTGTTTAATGTTAAATTATCTAAAACATAATAAATCATTGGTTTCCCTAAAATATTTATTAATGGTTTAGGATCACTATATCCAGAATTTAAAAAACGTTCGCCTTTTCCGCCAATAGGAATAATAATATTCATTAATAATAATTATGTTAAAAAAATAATTATTATTACGCTCAAAAATTTATTTTTTAATTATAAACATAATATCATCCCATCTATTTTTTATATGTCTTAAATCTTCAATTTGTATATATTTTTTATATTCTTCTGGTGTATTTTCTCTTAATATTTCTGTCCATTTTATATCAGGAATGTCTTCTATAACAAATACACCGTTATCATTTAAAAGTGGTAAATAATTCTTTACAAAAAAAACCATACTATCTAATGTATGAGGTCCATCATCTATCAAAATATCGAATTTTATGTCATTTTTAATAAAAGTATTTTCAATAAATGTTTTGTTATATGCATCCACAGATGTAATTAATTTAATTCTATCATTATTTTTAATACATTCATTTACATTTGATATATGATGTATGTCTAACCCATAAATATTAGAGTTTGGAAAATAATCATGCCACAATTTTATACTACCACCATTTTCTTTGTTTTGTTTTGGTTCACCTATACCAATTTCAAGTATATTATTTTTGTCATTTTTTTTTGATAAAAATATTCTTTCATATGTGTTAATGTAACTATGACAAGTATTTTTGTCTGTTAAAGAATTATCAATTAAATCTACTAATTTCGACATATAATATATTTATAGTATATTTAATTCTTAAATAATATTTTTAATATATATATTTAAATATA
>Ga0209086_10003948_pt1 | contig 11097 bp, 16 predicted proteins | sample M_130207_XF_Meta_FD_187312 | JGI IMG/M metagenome (GOLD analysis project Ga0209086, IMG submission 187312) | Freshwater microbial communities from Lake Montjoie, Canada to study carbon cycling - M_130207_XF_MetaG (SPAdes) (version 2) | ecosystem: Environmental > Aquatic > Freshwater > Lake...
AAAAAAAAAAAAAAAAAACAAAAAAAAAAAAAGAAAAAAAAAAGAAAAAAAAAAGAAAAAAATTTTTTTTTTTTTAATAATCACCGTTTTAGCCAAAAAAAAAATGCATGATCGTATTTATAATCTCATGATCCAAGCAACGTCTCATGATTCCTTTATCCATGATCTTCACACCCAATTTCCATCTTTTCCTATCAAAACAGTAGAGTGCCTATCCGAAGCCTATTGCCGAAAAATAGTCAAACGTTTTCTTCAAGTGTTGACACTCCAGGAACAACAAAAGATTCTAACGGACCTTTGCTATCCGGTCAAACGTCATCATTATATGTGGTGGGGGTTTCCACAGGAAATCGGATCCTGGGGCAACAACCATGTATCGCATAAGACTAAACATTACGCCATGACCAAAGAAGAAGCGAGATGTTACCTGCGCTGTCCGGAACTACTTGCTTTTTATAGACAAGCTCTTGACTACGTGATTCAAAAATCAAGAGATGGAATGATCTACTCTTATTTTGGTCCAATCGACTTTCCAAAATTAAAAAGTCACTTGGCACTTTTTCTGGACGCCGCCCTTTCTTTGGATAAAGAAGATGTGGTAACCGCTCTTTTAGAAATTAGCCAACGTCTGTAAACAATTAATAACAGATATATCATAAAATACAAATCGTATTCCTTTGTCCACCAAAAAAACAAGATGTAAAACGAGATGAATATCTCATTGACAAGATGCAAGAGTTTGAAAAATGTTGCCAGATGGTTATAATTCTTGTTTTTGTATCTGTTCTTGACCAACGTCATTTATTTATTTTTAAAAGATTTCTTTGAAAAAAAAAATTTATTCAAATAAAACAAAATGTTGACAACATCAATCGACGAGCTCCTCTTGGAATTCATCTTTATCAAGTCACCTCTGACCAGAGAAGACATTGCAATCCTAAAGCAAAAATTATATAACTTACTTGGACCAAGAATAGATAACAAAAAAGAACTTGATGAATTGGTAATTTGTTTGATAAATATTGTCATTCGACATCGGAAACAGCTACGCTTACCTGATTCTGTAAACAGGTTAGTATCAAAATACTTGCCTATTCCAGACGCCCAGAAATATTTGAAGGGAATGTATTTGACAAAAAGTCAAATACAGATGCAATTGAAAGAACGAAAATTACAAATTCAACAAAGATTTAAAAAGTTTCTCCATCAGGGAAAATATCATGACTGGTATGATTTGATAAGAACGGAATATATAAAGAGAAAGTCGTCGTTCGATGAATTGATACCGTATATGACAGCGCAAAATTTATCTACAGTAGAGGAAGAAAAAAGCACATTTTTATGGTCATCATTGATAACTTCTGAATATCTGAGGGGAAGGTCGTTCGATGAATTAATACTTTTCATTACGGCTAAAAACATGCCTAATGATGAAATACGCTCACAATTATGGATGAACTTGATAACATTAGAATATGACAAGGGAAGGTCGTTCAAGGAATTAGTAACTTTTATGACTACGCAAAATATGCCTGTCCAAAATATTCGTCACGATTTATGGTATAATTTGATAAAAAAGGAATTAGAGATGGGAAAACCGTATAAAGAATTTTATCCTTTCATCACGGAGCAAAATATGCCTATATTCCATCGTTTAAATTTTATTTTTCCATCATCGCCGTGGGCTTCTTTCGTCGTTCGACGTATATGACAGCGCAAAATTTATCTACATTAGAAAGCACATTTTTATGGTCATCATTGATAACTTCTGAATATCTGAATAGGGGAAGGTCGTTCGATGAATTAATACTTTTCATGACGGCTAAAAACATGCCTAATGATGAAATACGCTCACAATTATGGATGAACTTGATAACATTAGAATATGGCAAGGGAAGGTCGTTCAAGGAATTAGTAACTTTTATGACTACGCAAAATATGCCTGTCCAAAATGTTCGTCACGATTTATGGTATAATTTGATAAAAAAGGAATTAGAGAGGGGAAAACCGTATAAAGAATTTTATCCTTTCATCACGGAGCAAAATATGCCTATATTCGATCGTTTAAATTTTTTTTATTTTTCACCAGTTCAGAAGAAGAACTCAATATCTTTTGTAACTCGGCAGTCGATAGATTTTTGAGAAACACTTTTCAGAAAGCTATTCAGACGATCCGTTAAACAATCTTCTTGAAAAAATCAATCAGATCCGTGAATTGGAATAGATCTTTTCATAGAAGAGCGTCTTGGGTTTTTGCTTGTCCTTCTTTTCGTAAATCCGATAATATTCGGGTGCAATCTCGTGGATGTACAATAACTGATGCTGTTTTTCAAACAGCGTGGTCACGTTCGTAGGCGGTTCGCAGATGCGATGTCCATAATAATGGATACCTTTCCAGATAAATCCACGATTATTGGGCATCGAGGTCAGATTTTCTCGCATATGATCTGGGAGATAGCCATCCATGCGACACACCCAATTCCATTCTCGTCGCATAGCATTCTGCGCTTTGACATCCGCCCATCGATCAAACCCACCTGTCTTTTTCCCTTGATCGACACCACCCTTTGTTCCCGACCCAGTCGTCGACTTGACACCACTCATCTTCTTATCCTGGCGCTGGTAAAACGCCTGAAACTCCTCCGAATCTTCCGAGAATTCATCCATCTTCTCCTGTAGCTCTTGTATCGTATTATCATATTGTAAAATACTGCTGTGCTTGTGGGGCGCCTCGTTGCCATTTTTGCGGAGAAGGTCCATTGCCTCGTCACGCCATTTCTCCTGATCACGGATCTGCTTTCGCAACTCCTTTATATATTTTTGCTTGATAATGTCCATTTGATTCTTCAGATGTTTTCTACTTTTGGACAAGAGTCGAAAACAATTTCCCTCTTCATTTTTTTTTTTGTTTTTTGGTTTAAAGAAGACCCTTTCTACAGCCTAAAAAAATGTCAAAATCACAGATCTATCCGCTTACCAAGCGTCCTCAGCTCATCGATCTAAACGGAGAACACGTCAATTTTAGGCTTGAGTTCCAAGTCAAATCGATCAAGTCGGAAAATGAATTCCAGGCTATTGTGTTGACACAAGAACAGCTGGATTCCGTGGATCTGAATAAAATTGAGATGAAGCAGGCCAAGGGTAAGATTAATGGAAATATTACCGCCAACAACAATAAATACCAGAATTATTTTCTTGTGCTGAAAAAGAAGGAGGAGTTTCCGGATCACGAGGTGGAGGTAGATATTCATTTGGATCAGATCCCTGGTCAGGCCACTCCGATGGAGACCGAAAATTTCACTGCCCGTGTTTCCCCACCCGCACCAACAGAAGAAGATGAGGCCACTGCTACCTTGACTGAGGAATCCGTGCTTCCCTTCTATCGACGCCCCTGGTTTGGTGTGCTTGTTCTCATCGTTCTCCTGGGAGTAGGTTATTTTCTCTATAATTTCGTGTATTTGAAGAAACCCTTCCTATGGTTCAATAAAATTGCCTTAATAACCCCAGCAGCAGCTGCTGGCGCACCTCTTGCTCTGGCGGCGGCTACGTCAACCACTGCTCCTTCTGTTGCTAATCCTCAAGGCCAGGGTCCTGCTGTTGCTCCTTCTCCTTCCACCGTTATGTCGGCGCCCGTTACGGTTGCCACGCCTCCCATGGTACCCATGCAGGCAGTCGTAGAGAACGGAATGGAATCCATTCTTTCCGAGGCGCCTTCTATCCAGATTAATCATCCCGTTGAGAATCAGATCTACACCAAGCTAAGTCAGATCGCTTCCCTGTAATCTCTCTAAACAGATTTCGATTTTATGATCTGGGGGTAGAAACGTTTCCACCTTAATATGGGTATCGTTTAAAAAGGTAATGCTGACATCCAGACCGTGACGACGGATATGATGAAAATAGAATATTTTTTTACGATACTTGGCAATATTCATCCAATCTACAGGTTTTTTGACAATCGTCAGATCGGAAAGATGGATTTTATTGGGATGTGTCCATTTGGGTTTCATAGAGAGGATCGCCGAGTCTGCGTGCGTGGTAACAAGATTTTCCTGTATATAAAAAAGGGGATCGTTTCGTGGTGGAGAATGGGTTACACGCCACGCCCCATGAAGAAATGCTATGATCATCCATGAATATCTCATTTTCTTCCTAAAATATTTTTTTTGTTTTCTTTTGTTTTCCCCTTCCCCATTGTTCACCTTTTTTTTTTCTTCTTTTCAAGAAAGGAGGGAACGCTTTTCTTCGTTCTTTTCTATACTCAACAAATCTTTTCGACACAGGGGACACGAAGCATTCTTTTCCAACCAGGTCAGGATACATTTAGGATGGTAGGGCTGAAAACATCCACAAGGCAGCATCACGATTTCCTCTCGAGCATCAAATTTATCCATACAAATGGTGCAATCCTCGCTGATCTGTTTTTCCACACACCACACATCCTGATATAAAATCCTCTTACAAATTTGATGACGAATTCTCCGCATCAGCCACCATTTTTGTATACTCTGTACTGCCCACTTGATCATGATCGTAAGATACGGATATAAAAACACCATATAGATGAAAAGAGGATAATAATTATGGTGTTGTATACCAAGAATGATCAGAATTATCATCAGACAACAGACGAACGAGATTGCGAGACGTTCTTGATTTTCTGGTGTAAGGATCATTCTCATGATGTTTGTCTTTTTGAAATATTTTTAGGAAATACTTGTTTAGTTTTTTTTTTCGGTCAAAAAAAAAAAAAATGGTGCGTGTTTGGTTGATTCCAAATTCTTTATTTTTCTTCAAAAAACCAAATGTCGTCTCATACACCTTCTTTTCCATTGTATCACACCATCAAACAACGAGCTGAATCCAGATCCATCCTTTCTTACGAAGAACAGATGGAGCTTTGTGAATCGTTGAGCAAGAATCTTGATCATGAAGGATCCGAGCTTTTATACGTTCTTATCAAATATTACAGCATTCTGGAAAATCGTTATCCCCAAGACACGCTTCCTTATAAACCAAAAGTCAATAAAGGCGGTATTAAATTCGATCTTTCGTCGATGCCCTCAGGGCTTGTCAAGATGATCAAGACCTTTTTCGAATTACATGAGGCCAAGATGTTGGAAGAACAGGAAAGGGAAAAACAGAAAAATATTTAATAGTTATAGAAAAGAAGAAGAATATCCTCTTTATCATGTCGATCCCTGCTAATCTTATCCCGGCACCCACGGCCGTGGATCTTGTTCCCAAGGGAATCCTTTATGGCACCATCTTAAGAGAAGCCAAAGGATTTATTATTAATACTAATAGTCGCTCGTCCATCAATAATGGACCCTTCCGTAACAGCGCGATTGTCTACCTGGAAAGACTGTATGTGGCATCCCAGCTCCTCAAGAACCAACAACCACTGCCTGTACCCTCTCCCTTCCCACCGCTCTAAAATAAATTTCTTCTTTCCCCCATAAAAAAAAAATGTCTTCCTCCTCCACCTCGTCGCCTTTTTTTTATGGAGCCGTCGCCGGTTTTGTCGAGTGTTCGGTATGTCATCCTCTGGATACCCTCAAGACACGGATGCAGAATCGTCATACCCGTACCAGCACAAATAACCAGGTGGGATTCCTGACCACCGCGCGCAAAATCTATACCAAAGAAGGATTGCGTGGATTCTATCACGGACTCACCGCCGTCTATTCCGGAGTCATTCCCAAGAATGCTCTGCGATTTTATTCTTTTGAAACCTATCGTCGATGGACACACGGAGATACCTTTGTGGCGGGTATGCTCGCCGGAGCCACCGAGGCCATCCTCATCGTCAATCCCACCGAGGTATGCAAGCTACGCATCCAGGCCCAGTACAATTCCATACGGGATACTTCTCCTTCCTCGGGATCCACGATACGATACAAGAATATTTATCAGACGGCGTGGCGGATCGTACGAAAAGAAGGTATTGCACCCTTTTATCGCGGTCTGGGAGCTACGATCCTCCGACAGAGCACCAATCAGGCCCTGAATTTCTATGCGTTTCATTCTCTCCGAAAACAATTTCCAGATAGCACGCCTTTTCTTCTGGGTATGATCAGCGGATCGTTGGGACCCCTTGTGAATCATCCTCTGGATGTCCTCAAGACGAGGATTCAATGTTCCGAAACGAGAGTGTCTTCGCTTCAAGTCCTTTCGGAGGTTTACCGAAACCATGGACTGCTGGGATTTTACAAGGGATTGGGACCCCGATTGCTGCGCATCGTGCCCGGACAAGGCATCACCTTTGGCATCTATGAGTTTCTCAACAAGAACTTATGACGGTGGTGGTTGAGTAAAACTGGTCACGGAAGAAGGTGCTGCAACACCGCTTTCCAGATAATTTTGCTGATACGACAGAAAGTCTTGCGGGCTGATGCCCGCTACGACTCCCTTTGGACAGCAATAGCAATCAAATTCTGCTGCAGTTAGCAATTGGAAAGGGAAATTGTTAGGTAGCGGAAGCCTGTTTTGGAGGAGCGCACGGATAAGCGGATCAACAACGGGAGTAGCCATCGTTTTACTATTACTCGCGATTATAAAAAAAAAAATTATTGGAATCCTTTTTTTTTTTTATTTTGGTCAATCATACCATACTCCAATCAGGGCTCGAACCTGAGACCTTCACGTTATTAGCGTGACGCTCTAACCGACTGAGCTATAGGAGCTTTTTGTTTTATTACTATTTTCCTATTTTTTAAATCAATTTTGATAAAAAAAAAGGACTCTCTCTCTATCAAGAGTGACTCGCGGTGTTGTACACGGTATAGGCTACATCGGTGACGATAAGCATGGAAGCCATTTGATAGGGATAAAGACCCGTCACAAGCCCTACCGTTCCCCCGGTCACGATACCCAGCGATGTCCTCCAAACCCCACCATCATTCTCGCGAAGAGCTTTACCAAATCCCCACGATCCCCCGAAAATTCCGCCAACATACATGAAAGGAGGAGCGGTAAGTTTGACCATTGGGAGTTTTTCGGCTCTTTTTGCAATCCAACGACCAATCATTGCATTAATGTTCATACTTTTTTTTTTATTCATACACCACGGGCCTTTAAATGCCCCAAGCAACAAAAGAAAAAATGAAGAAAGAATTAAAATGTCATTTTCAAATTTTAAAAAAAGAAAAGATGGACGAGTGTCAAAAAAAGTTAGAAGAAGAGTTTATCCGGAAATATTTCTCTCCCCAGATTATTGATATTTTTGGTGGTATCGAGACTATGTCTACTTTTCCTATTCTTGAATGGGATCCAGAGTGGAATGATTTAACGGACAGCAAGCGATTTTGTCCAACGGAGCCACGATGGATCGCCAAAAAGAAGATTACGGCTCCTTTTATGATGGGTGTGGCGACGGACCATAACGGTTATGAACGTCCTTTTGTATTGATTCGCACGATGATCGAGTGGAAATTGCATAGCCTTCCATGTCATTCAGAGCTTCAGATTTTCATGCTGTATCGATATAGCACCACATGGTTTCAAACTTGTTGGACGAGCCATCGTTCTATAAATTGCACAATTGAAGATGAGGATGAGGAAGAATACGTTTTTAACGAATTTGACCCTCGGTATGATGACGCCTCCTCTATCTTTGAGGATAAAGAGATCAAGTATGCCAAAGAAGAAGAGAATTTAAAAATAATTACAGAAGATTACAAGTATGATCCGAGAATTGATGGATTGTATGTTATTGATGAATTGGATGATTATTCATGGAACAGCGAGTTTAAGAATTATTCGGAGGAACACATCGATAAAAAATTAGCAGACACGATTCGTACCCTGTGTACACAAAAATTCATCATGGCCAAACATGATCCAGAGTTGGATGAATTAGTCGAATACAAAATTTATTAAAAAAAAAAGTGAAGGAGACAAGGGAGTCTCTTACCCAGTATTACCGCCAAACAGAGAATAGAAAAAAAAATACTGATTGGATCTCTTTTTTTTTTTCTCCTCTCCCCCATTAGAAAAGATTTTACAATGGATGAACAAGGACAAGGACATCAAATTCGTTACGACGACTATGACGATGAGGACAACGACGAAGTTCGTCCTTCCGACAGGGCGTATCAAGACAGATTAATGGGCGGTATTGACAGAAGAGAGGTCAGATCGAGCATCGAGGGAGAAATGGATGTATATATGAAAATTGCCATGGAGGAGAGTCTACGCGCCTTTGAGAAAGAAGAAGATATCAAGCGTCGCTTGGCGCAATTGGAAGAAGAAAGGATTCGTGAGGAACAAAAAAAGATTGCTGTGGAAATGAATCGTGTCAAGGCGCTCCGTGAGAAATTAGGCATCGTGATTCAACGAATTCGTGTGGCCTTTGCTAAGGATGAGATGGCCGTGGATCTGTTGGCATGGATCGAATGGGAGTGCACACCGACTCATCATCTCGAGTCTTTTCGTCCTCGTAGCAAACATTCTATTCTCGAGATCCGAGAATGGATGTCCAAGAACCTGAATCCATCCGTCATCTCATTACTGGAATCGTCGTTGAGCTGTCTGTAAATGTTTTTCACAAGATGAGATGTAAAAAAGATTATCTTGAAAAAAAGAAAAAAAGCCCACAAGGCCGTTTGTGATTTTGTGATTTTGGTTAAGAATGAAGATCTTGAAAGGAAAACAATGGATGTCACCGTTTGCCACCCAGGTAAGCTGTATCAATACCATTTATGGCGAATGTCCTCGAGGGCTGAGTCTGGATGAATGCATGCATCGGTGTGAAGAGAGCCCGGCGTGTAATATTGGATATTTTGTAGAGGACCAACGACCCGGTAGCCAAATTCCCAGTTACTGCGTGCCCCTGACGAGTCATGATTGGGGGAACACCAATGTTTTTGATGTTCTTTTTTCTTCAGAGAATCCAACGAACCTGTCCACCAAGAATGGCATCGAGTACTCTCTGTTTTACAATGATAAAAAGTTTTTACCGCCGGAAGATTTCCCTTCCGATTATAATAATTTTCTCTTTTCGATGAACAATGTCTATCTGCGGATCGATACCGATCCACCCATGTATATGAAAGAAGATTTCACGTTTACCCCGTATAAGGACGAGGCCATGGTCATCAAGATTGTCAAGGTCGATCGGTCGTTTGTTAATTATGCGATTCGGATGACTTACGGGATGGAACTTACCATCTATCAGTTTAATCTTTTGATCAATCTCAAGATCAACGCCGACAATAAATTCATCTGGGAGGCAAAGCAACCCCTCCAAACCACATTTCGAATTCTCAAAACCAACAACAAAAAGTCCAACAAATTTCTCAATAATCGCAATAAATTTCATCTGCAATATAAGCATCTTTATCTCGTGGTCAAAGACGAAAAGCTCGCGCTAAGCAAGAAGAAACCCAAGCATTCCTTTTCTTTTCACAAAATCAAGTACAAGGGAGATGTGAATGCGGATCGCAGGATTTACCAGCGTACCAACGATTTTTATTGCAGGAATTTCCCTTCTTGCAAGGATCCCATTGTGAGGCCTCCACGACCGTGGAAATGGATCATCATTATTCTTGTCCTTGTTTTCTTTCTATTGTTTTTTATGGTAATCCTTCTATGGACTGCGTCTTAAGAATCATCAATCACACGTCACAAACCTTTTTTTTTATAGATCGCTATCACGGCAATCAAAATCATGCAAAGAAGGGTACTACAAAGTAAGATGACAAAAATAAAGGGTGCTTTGGACTTGGGAGGCGGTGGTTGCAAAAGGGTCTGGAGGGGCTCGTTGTTGGTGTGGGTGTAGACATTACGGATCGCGAGTTTGTCCACATTGTTGTACACACAATCCAACAGTGTATAATAATCTTTGGGATTATTGCTGGGGATACAAATATTTTCCGAATTGGCTCTCCAATATATGCTCTGTGGTTTTTCATTGAAAACATAGGCAAAGACGTACCGATCAGGGATCTTGATCTTGTAAAAGGGTACATCACGATTCTGAGGGAAAGGCAAAAAGTTGGGATACTTTTTATATTTTTTGTCGTCTTCGTCCAAATCCGACTCCTCATCCTCCAGATGCATGATATCTTGACTCGTGTTTACAATCGCGACATTTTTGATCTTTCGAAACCGGTTTCGGATAAAACACATAAGGGACGTACCTGGAATCGAGTACTGATAGGCCACAAAACTCACACCGTCATAAAGAGTGTTGAGACTGATCTTGAAAGGAACATTGAGGATCGAAAAGATACCGACGCTGTTATAAGGATACTTGGGCTCATGAAAGATATATAACCAGGTAAACCCGCGCGTGACATTCTGTGCATAACGTGGATTAATGACCCATACCACTCTATCTAAAAAATATTCATCCTTGACTTTGACATAATCGTCAACAGGCACGTCTTTCTCCGAATCAATAAAATGATCATAAAATTCATAGGTGGTAGAGGTACTAAAGATCTTGGGCTGTTGAAATCGATACTTCTTGCCATCTCTATTCTTCCACACCTGAATAGGAAAATAAACGCCATAATTAATAAACTGAGAAGTGGTCATTCGTTTTTGCTTTTTTTTTATTGGTAAGAAAAAAAAAAGAGAAGCGAGCAAAGCAAAAGCAATGGGTAAGGCTGTAAAAAATCCCACCAAAAGACCTAAGACCGACGATCTTGATGCCATCTTTATCCCTCACGATGTCATGGATCGTCAATCCTGGTATGCTGAAAATGTCCCGGTATTTAATAATTTGTCGAATATTGATCAGGATGTGGGTTATATCAAGCCCCTCATTGATTATGACGAATATAAAACACGTTGTTACACCAATTGTGATCAGTTGGAATTAATTTTTCCCGAGAATTGCAAATGGTTTTGTGATTACAAAACCGATCTGAAGCGTAATAGCGTCCAATATGCCAAACAGGCATGTCCTACCGGAGACAAGAGTTGTTGCAAAGAGGTGGCTAAAGATAATGATTTAGCCTATCTATATTGCATCAACGCGAAGGATTTATACCGCGTCAATCCTTCTCGTGATCGTACACTCTTTTATATCCTTCTTTTTATTTCTCTCACCTTTATTACCCTGACGGTCCTTTTTGTAGGATTCATCTT
>Ga0209086_10003950_pt1 | contig 11089 bp, 6 predicted proteins | sample M_130207_XF_Meta_FD_187312 | JGI IMG/M metagenome (GOLD analysis project Ga0209086, IMG submission 187312) | Freshwater microbial communities from Lake Montjoie, Canada to study carbon cycling - M_130207_XF_MetaG (SPAdes) (version 2) | ecosystem: Environmental > Aquatic > Freshwater > Lake...
ACACGGCTTGGTCGAGGTGGTGGGTGAGGACGGCGTGGTGTCTTATTTCGCAGATTGCGTGAGGTAGCACCACAAGCCCTGTACCTCTTTGTACGTGTTGAAAATTATGTCTATTTGCACTCAAATTTGCACTCAAATCCATTGACAAAGATTGAGTTTGGCCTGTAACATCTGGTATGTGTTACGTCTTCTTACAACGTTACATTCTGTACAATCTTACAGTCTTCACGTTGCGACCTTGTAATAGTGCATCTGTGCGTCTTCTTCACGGACAGTTTCTCTACATGTTTTGAAAGTTACCATGGGCAAGCCTAACCTGTCAGTCTTGAGCCTTAAAGCGGCAACCCAACTCACGCCGGGACAAACCTATACCGCCACCAACAGCGATGTTGGCATTGTGGGCTCAACGGCTGCAGAGAGCGTGGTGTTGCCAGAGAATGTGATGGCAGTTAATTTGTCCTCCTCCATTGAAAACTTGAACCTCTCCAAAGGCATCTTCAATTACTGGTTCAATGCCAACGGCTCGGGCGGGGTCTATTTGTTTAGCTATACATCGGGACTGTTGGCCAACATTTCAGCCAACACGTTGGGCATACATGTCAATTTTGCGGATAAAAGCTCTTTGACCTTGGTCTCCAATGCACAAGGTTATGCTCAAATACGTTACGACAAAGCGCAACTCAGTCCCAATTTGCGGGTGACTTTGCCCAATGGGGACATCGTACTTTGGGGCTCCACGGGCACAGAGACCGTCATTGTCCCCAAGGGCATATTGAATGTCAGTTGTGACTCGGCCATCGACATTGTGAGTTTGGGTGTCAATTACGACCCCAATCTTTTGAAATTGGGCAAGGGTGGTCTCACTGTTTCGGACGCAAACAGCAACAAAGTGTTGGATTGGTCTGTGAACACCCCGGGCAAGCATACACTTGACTTTTACAACGCCACAGGCAGTGTGAGCGTCAACAGTGCAGGCCAAAATGTGTTCACCTTGACCGACTTCTTGCTAAACCCCGGTCAGAGCTATACCAGCACTTTGAGCAATTTGACTCTGTATGGCGCCAATGGAAACGAGACCGTGGTGATTGCCGCAGGTGTTCACATGAACACCATCGACTCCAAAATCGAAAAAGTGGTTTTGCCGCTCCCCTTGTCCAAATACACGTGGACCACGCAGGGCTCCAACTTGAACTTGTTTGATGGGGTCAACTCCCAAGTGGCCCTGATCAACGTCGTGCGCAGCTCAGCAGGCACCGCTCTTCAGTTCAGCGATCAAACCCTGAGTGCCGTCATCTCAAGCTCTGGCGTGAATGTTTATGCGGCCAATGGACAGGTGGTCAACAGCGGTACCGTGAATGTGCCCACTTCGAGCGCTCCAGTTCCAGCGACAAGTCCTACGCCCACATCTTCCTCTTCATCCACAAGCACAAGCACAGGCACAGGCACAAACTCGAGTTCGGTTGTCTCTCACTTTCAGTACACCTTGGACTTCAGTGCATTTTCTGGATATGCCTCTCAACAAACGTCGGTCCAAGCTTGTTTGCTTGCCGCTTTGAACAAAATTGGTGGCTTTTTGAATGCCAAGGGCAGTTTAGACATCCAAGTCATTCCAGAAAATACCTCCCCCAGTGTCTTGGCTGAGGCATCTAGTGCCATGGTCACCGTGCCTAGCACCTTGAAAACAGCTCATGGGGCGAATTACACCACGGCTTTTTTAACAGAAAGCCAAACCGGGATAGACACCAATGGCACGCAAGCCGATGCCAAGGTGTATATCAACATGTCGAATTGGTCCTTGTTCAACACCAATCCAAGTGCTGCGCCCAGTAAAAGTCAATACGACTTGACCACCGTGCTTACGCACGAGTTGCTTCATGCCATGGGTTTTGAAGGCAATTACCCCAACCCCGGCGCATATCAAACCACCTATGACACTTATATTCAGATGCAAAATGGCGTGCCCTATTTTGTGGGCCCCAAGGCACAGGCGGTCTTCGGTGGGCCAGTTCCCTTGGATCCAGCGTCATCCGGCGCGGGCTCAGCCTATTATCACTTGAAGGTGGCCTCTGACTTGATGTCAAGTGCGCTGCCACCGGGCACTGTGCGCTCGATTTCTGCACTTGACGTGGCCGTGATGCAAGACTTGGGTGCACCGGTGATCGTTGGCGTAGCAAGCGCATAATTGCATAAGCGCATAAGCGCATATTCGAACAAACCCCAAAAGCCAGACTTCTCTGGCTTCAAACCCCAAGTCAGACTCCAAGCTCACCCAAGGGCTTTGGTGACAGTGCGTTCAATCTAGATGGACGCCACCCATGACTTGGCTAAAGCCCCCGTCCACGTAAGTGATCTCGGCACTGACCCCGGAGGCCAAGTCACTCATCAAAAAAGCGGCCACATTGCCCACATCCTCAATGGTCACATTCCTTCTGATGGGGGCCGTCGTTTCAACCACGCTTAAGATTTTGCCAAACCCTTTGATGCCACTGGCAGCCAAGGTTTTGATGGGGCCAGCACTGATGCCGTTGGCCCTGAGTCCTCGACCCTTTGAGCCCAAAGACTCCGCCAAGTAACGCACCGACGCTTCAAGCGAGGCTTTGGCCAAGCCCATCGTGTTGTAGTTGGGCACGCTTCTGACCGAGCCCAAGTAGGTCAAGGTCAAAAGAGCCGCGTTGTCGTTCAAATAGGGAAGCGCTGCTTTGGCCATTGCAGGAAAACTGTATGCACTGATGTCGTGCGCTATTTTGAAGCCCTCTCGGCTCAAACCCTCTAAAAAGTCCCCGGAGATGGACTCTCGGGTTGCAAACCCAATGCTGTGTACAAAACCATCAAATTGCGCCCAACTCTTGGACAGTTCGCTGAACATGGCTTGAATTTGATCATCGTCTCCTACATCGCAATCAAAGATCAACTTCGAATCGAATTCGCTTGCGAACTCTGTGGTTCTCTCCTTGAATCTTTCACCCACATAACTAAAAGCAAGCTCAGCGCCTTGATTGAAGCACGCCCTGGCCACGCCATAGGCAATGGAGCGGCTAGAGAGCACACCGGTGATCAAGAGTTTCTTGCCACTTAAAAATCCTGTTCTTTGAGCCATGTGGTTTCCTCTTTATTTTGAATAGCTCGTATTTTCTCATAGCTTTCCTGGCCCTAGAGCCCTCTTTGCCTCCAAGTCAACATCGCATGCACATTACAATCGGTGTGAACAAGCCTCAAGCACAGCAAGGTTCATTGGCTGTTTTTTGATTTGTCCTGTGGCAAAGAAAAAGCCTTTTCAGGGTGGTCTATTTTTTTCAAGTTCTCAACTTCATGACAGCGCATCAAAACTTTCGTGTTCACCGCGTCTTGGCTAGTATCACTGGGGTCACGGCGCTTTACGTCTCGGGCGGGGTAGAGCACCAGGTCCCTGCCGGCGGGGGGCCGGTTTGCATCCTTTTTGGCTCTTGAGGGCCATGCCCGTGATCCAATGACCCCCAAAAGGATGCGGAAAAAATACATGCCCTTTTTGAGCAGGTCGCCAAATTTGAGTAACATGAGCCCTGGTTGTTTGTAAAGCTTTTGGGAGTCCCGCTTTTGGTTTCTTTATTTGATCGATTTTTCTGGCGCGTGGTTTGTGTTTTGCCACTGTGTCTACTACAGACGTCTCATGCACTCAACTTCAATGGGCACCAAGAGAGCCCAGAGGCAAGGGCTTTGCTGAATTTGGCAAACACCGATGCGAGCACTCCAACACCTCCCCCAAAAGCAGTAAGCCCAAAAGAAAAGGCAGAACCAGAGAAGGCCAAAGCGCCCCCCATCAAGGGCAATTTGGCCTCTCTGAAACTCTTTGACGAAGTGACCAAAGAGGCTGAGAGAAAAAACGGCTACTTTGATCTGTATGTCAAAGAGGAGAAGATTTGGATCTCCATCAAGCCTGAGCAACTCGACGTGCCTTTTTTCTTTAGCGTCAATATCCCCCGCTCTGTGGGTGAGAGAGGTCTTTACGGCTCACAAATGGGCAGTCATTTCATAGCCATGTTTCATCGCTCGGGCACTCGCATTCAACTTCTTGCAAAAAACGAAGAGGTCTTTGCACCTGCACTGAGCGCGCAGTCGAAATTTGTCGAGGAGTCCTTTTCAGACAGTTTACTGGCTTCAGCCGACATTGCAGCCCAACCCAGAACCTCCGACCAAGCCTTGTTGATCGATGCCAGCGCCTTGCTCTTTAGCGACATTGCGGGCTACGCCACCAATCTTGACATGGCCTTTCGCATGGGCTTTTCCTTGGACGGTAAAAACACCAGTTTTTTCTCAAATCATCAAACGCCTGAACTCACCGCTCTTGAAGTCAAAGCGCATTACTTTGTTCCAAAGTTAGCTGCACCCCCCATGACACCAAGCAGCGCACCCTCAACTGCGCCACCCAGGAATGTGCCCGATCCGAGAAGCTTGTTCGTTCATTTTTATTACAACTTCAAACAACTGCCCCTGACGCCCATGGCGCCACGTTTGGCCGATGAGCGGGTAGGGTACTTCACCCAAGGTCGCTTGGATTACACCAACGACCTCTCACCCAAGTCACGTGTGCATGTGATCAAACGATGGCGCCTTGAAAAGGCCGACCCCGCCTTGGCCAACTCGCCCGTTGTCAAGCCCATTGTCTATTGGCTCGATAAAAACATCCCCCCTCAATACAAGGCCTCTGTGACGGCTGGTATTTTGGAGTGGAACAAAGCGTTTGAGAAAATTGGCTTGATGGGCGCTTTGGTGGTCAAAGAGCAAGGTGCGCAAGACCACTTCAACACCATGGATGCCCAACACGCGTCTGTCAGGTGGTTCACGGGCTCAGACATCGGCTTTGCCATCGGACCTTCACAAGCCGACCCCAGAACGGGGGAAATTTTAGATGCAGACATTGGCATGTCCGATGTGTTTGCCAGAAGTGCAAGACGCCTGGTTGCTGAAGACTTGGCGCCCAAGACTTGGGGCCATGAACACAAAGCCTCTACCAACTCCTCAGTCAATGCCTCTGTCAACGCCTCTTGTGAGCTCATGGACCAATTGGCCTATGAATTTGATTTTGCACAAGACTTGTTAAGTGCCAGAGGACTGGCCATGGGCTCACCAGAGGCTGAAAAATTGGCCCAGGCCTACATCAAAGACGTGATCATGCATGAGGTGGGACATACCTTGGGATTGAGGCACAATTTTCTCTCCTCTGCGGCCTATGACTTGGAGAAATTACAAGACGCAAGCTTTACCCAAAAGCAGGGGATCACCTCTTCTGTGATGGATTACACGCCCTTTAATTTTTCACTCTCTCAACAACCCCAAGGTGAGTACGTGATGAGCACCTTGGGCCCTTATGACTACTGGGCCATTGAGTACGGCTACAAACCGCTTGACCCCAGTGTGGAGTCGCAAGCGCTGCAAGACATTGCCTCCAAAAGCACCCAAGTCGAATTGGCCTACGCTAGCGATGAAGACGCTTCTGATGGGTCAGGCAGCGTAGACCCCTTGGTCAACCGCTTTGATTTGGGCGCCAACCCCTTGGCTTATTACAAGAAAAGGGTCTTATTGAGCCAAGAGCTTTGGGGCAGGCTGCAAAACTTGAACCTTGAAAAGGGCGAGAGCTTTGAGAGACTCACTCGAAGTTTTTTAAGTGGCTTTCGGCCCTTGAACCAAATCGCCCCTTTGGTGGTCAAATACATCGGTGGCGAGCGCGTGAGGCGAGTGCGTGCAGGTTTTGGTCAATCCGTGTATGAACCCATCTCTGCCAAGGACCAGAGAGAGGCCTTGGCCCTGATTGAACACGCGTTCTTTGCGCCTGGTGCGTTTGAATTCTCACCTCAACTCTTGAACACCCTTGCCATTGATCAATTCGAGCGGGCCAACCGAAGAGGGGACCCCAGTTCCCCCGGCTCATCGGTCTCGGTGCTTAGCAACGTCTTAGGTCTGCAACGCGTGGTCTTGGACGCTTTGTTTTCTGAGCGACTCGCCCAGCGCGTGAGCGAGTCACAGTTAAGGCGTGAGAACACCTCTGAAAAACCCAATCCAAGCGACACCTTGGGCTTGGCCGAGATATACACCCGCATTCAAGTGTCCATTTGGCAAGAGGCCCTTCAAGGCAAGCGCGTTCAACTGCTGAGGCGCAACTTGCAAAAGGAACACCTGCAGCGCATGACCAGCATGCTCTTGAGATCCTCCAAGGGCCTGCCCCCTGAGGCCGCTGGCCTCATGAGACAAAACGCACGGCTTTTGTTGTCCCAACTCAAACGCACTCAAAGTACTCTAGGCAATCTAGGCAAACAAGGCAAACAAGGCCGTGAAACACTGGACGCAGAAACCCAGGCTCACTACCTGGATGCCATCAACACCTTGAGCGAGGCCTTGAAAGCCAGCGTTCAAAGGAGCGCTTTGTGATGGGTCTGGGCTTCTTGATCATTGGAGTTGCGCGGTGAAGGCCGGGCTGGTCTTCAAGCGCCGTGCCCGCAAACCCTGGCATGCAGTGCTTGTGTGCACGACGCTTTTGACTGGCTTTTTTGCGTATCAATGGGTTTTGCATGCGCAAACCCCTCAGGCGTCCGTCCTTGAGCCCATCGCCAGGCTCTTTAACGCACCCGTGCCCAAAGAGTGGTTGAGTCAGCCCTACCTTCTCACCTCCTACCAAGAAGACCCCAAGTACTTGGACTCGGCCTCTTCCTACAGCAACAACGAGACGCCTTGGACCTATGCGGTCTACGAGCCGCCTTTGAAGTACCATTACCTCAAGCGGCCCTATGAATTGTTGCCCCGCACTTTACAGAGCTTGCCAGCGCTCACGTTTTTTGACAAAGAAGGGCGCAATTTAAACATCGACCCCAACAGCTTGAAAGACATCGGGGATCAAGCGCGTGGGAAAATTGCTCACACCGTCTTTGAACTCAAAATCAAGCCCGGCATCAGGTTCCAACCCCACCCCGCTTTTTACAAAGACGCTCAAGGTGAGTGGGTCAATTTAAAACTCACGCCCAGCGATTTAAACGAGATCCATTCGCCTTGGGACTTCAAGACACAAGGCTCCAGAGAGCTCAACGCCCATGACTATGCCTACGCCATCAAGCGTTTGGCCACACCTCGCATCAATTCGCCAGCCTTTGGTTTTTTATCCTCCAAGATTGCCGGCTTTGATCGATTTGGCGTGATGATTCAAAAGGAGAACAAGCGCTTGAAGTCCACGTTGGCGCAGACCGCTGGCCCCGAGAAGCACCTGCCTTGGTTGGACTTTAGGCGCTTTGAGTTTGAAGGCGTGAAGGTGGTGGACCCCTACACCTTGCAGATCAAAATCTCAGGCCTGTACCCCCAATTCAAATACTGGTTGGCGATGACTTTTTTCGCACCCGTTGCATGGGAGGTGGATGCCTTTTATGCTCAAGAGGGAATGGCCAAAAGGAACTTGAGTGCCAACACATGGCCCGTCGGTACCGGCCCCTTCATGCTCACCGAACACGACACCAATGCGCGAATGGTGCTTGCCAAAAACCCCAACTACCGAGGAGAGCCTTACCCGTGTGAGGGCTCAGAGGAAGACCGCTCGCTTGGACTGCTCAAAGACTGCGGCAAGCCCACCCCGCTACTCGACAAAATCATCAGCACGCGCGAGAAGGAGGGGACCTCGGTTGCCACCAAATTCATCCAAGGCTACTACGACATGCCGCAGATGGAAAGAGGCGAGCCAGGCATTGCCTACCAAGTCTCCATACAAGACGGCACGGGCTTGTCCAAAGAGTTGGTCGAGCGCAAGATTCAATTGCCCACCACCATTCAAGTGGGGTTTTGGCACTACGGCTTTAATTGGCTCGATCCCGTCGTGGGTGCTGGCAAAACGCCAGAGCAAGCGGCGAGAAATAGAAAGCTCAGACAGGCCATCTCCATTGCCTTTGATTTTGAGGAGTATGTCTCGATCTTTGAGAACTCACGCGCCCAAGTCAATCACTCTGTCGTGGTGCCTGGCCTCTTTGGAAACGATGCCATGCCCTTTAACCCGGTGGTGTTTGAACCAGATGGGACCAATCGATACAAGAGAAAATCCCTTGAAGAGGCCAAACGCTTGCTGGCCGAGGCCGGTTACCCAAGCGGCGTGGACCGCGATACTGGACAAGCCTTGGTGATCAATTACGACACCCAAGGGGTGGGGCCAGGCGCCAAAACGCGCATCGATTGGGTCAGCAAACAGTTCTCCAAACTCAACATTCAGTTGGAGGTGAGAAACACCGACTACAACCGCTTTCAAGACAAAATGCGAAAGGGCTCAGCGCAGTTTTACTTTTGGGGGTGGCTGGCCGACTATCCAGACCCGGAGAATTTCTTGTTCCTGCTGTATGGCCCCAATTCAAAGGCCAAATTTGGCGGAGAAAATTCATCGAACTTTGAAAACGCCCAATACGATCATTTGTTTGAGAAAATGAAGGACATGGAGAACACCCCAGAGCGTGCCTCTCTCATTGAGCAGATGATGCGCATCATGCAGCACGATGCCCCCATGCTCTTTGGTTGGTCCGAGGAATATGGGGGTGCTTATCACCAATGGGTGCGAAATGGCAAACCCTCCAACATCATTCGAGATCAGATGTCATACCTCACTGTAGACCCGGTTTTGAGGGCGCAAAAAATCAGCCAATGGAATACGCCCGTGGTTTGGCCCTTGGTGCTGCTGCCCGTGTTGCTGGCACTCCTGATGTGGCCCGCTGTGCGCGTTTGGAGAAAGCGCCAAGAGCAGTCCATTGCGCGTGGCATGGAGGACGCGCCTCTCAACACACCTTTGAACGCGCCTATAAGCGCTCCTATAAGCTCTCCTAATAGCGCGCTTGGGGAATCAAGATGATCACCTTTTTAATTCGCAAACTCGGCTACGGCTTACTGATTTTGATGGGCATCAATTTATTGACCTTTGTGCTCTTTTTTAAGGTCAACACACCCGACGATATGGCGCGCATGCAACTCGGGGGCAAACGCATCACGCCAGAGGCGGTGGAGAAGTGGAAAGTCGAGCGTGGCTACGACAAAGCACTCTTTCTAGAGGACAAGGCCCAGGGCTTGGAGTGCTTGACCCAGACCTTGTTTTTTCAGACCTCCAAGCAACTCTTTACCTTCTCCTTTGGCCCCTCAGACGGGGGGCGAGACATTGGTCGCGAGATCTTGCGCCGCGCCCCTGCAAGCTTGATGCTTGCCTTGCCCTCCTTTTTGTTGGGCATGGGCATCTCGATTTTGATCGCACTCGTGTTGGCCTTTTTCAGGGGCAGTTATCTGGACTTTTGGGGCACCATTTTTTGCGTCGTGTTGATGTCCATCTCCGCCTTGTTCTTCATTGTCGCGGGTCAGTTCTTGTTGTCCAAGGTCTTGCAGTGGTTGCCTGTTTCGGGCTTTTCATGGGGCACAGAGACATGGCGATTTTTGTGTCTTCCCATCGTCATTTCGGTCCTGGCCAGAATAGGGGGCGAGGTGCGCTTTAACCGCAGTGTGTTTTTAGAAGAAATTGACAAAGACTATGTGAGAACGGCCAAGGCCAAGGGCTTGTCTGAGGTGCAGGTCCTCTTTTCTCACGTGCTCAGAAACGCCCTGATCCCCATCATCAGCGCGTCTGTGGCAGTGATTCCGCTTCTCTTTATGGGCAGTTTGTTGGTCGAGTCCTTTTTCTCCATACCGGGCTTGGGCAGTTACTTGATCGAAGCCATCGGTGCTCAAGACTTTGCCATTGTGAGGTCCATGGTCTTTGTGGGCTCGGTGCTCTATATTTTGGGGCTGATTTTGACCGAGCTGTGCTATGCCTGGGCAGATCCCAGGATTCGTTTGCAATAGGTCAATCCCATGACTCTTTCAACTTTATGTCTAACTCCATCGCTTTGAGAAAAAATCCCGCCCCATGCAAATAGAGTTTTTATTGATCGATGTTTTTCTGTATGCGCTGCTCGTGTGTGTCGGCGCCTACGTGCTCTACGTCTTGAAGACCCCACCACTGAAAGACTCCTGGTCCCGGGCGTTCAAGCGGCCTATCTCCGTGGCAAGCGGGATGGTGCTTTTGTTTTTTTTAATGCTCGCTTTGCTGGACTCCATCCATGTGCGCCCTCAGGCTCCAAGCCCAGATCAGCCAACAAGCGCAGCAAGTGTGGCTAAAAATACTGTGAGCCCAGCACCCGCTCAAGCTCTCGGCGTGGAGCCTAAATCGATCTTGGATCTGCTCCTCAAACCCTTGGCCGATGCCAGGGAGAGGAGTTACTCTGCGCCCTTGGCGATGGTCGGCTTTAAGAAAGAGACCTTTGAGCGCGATGGCTTGGCTGTGAGGGACTACCCAAGGCTTAAGTTTGGGGGTGCACACTTGAGTCTCAATTCCCCCGATCACGTGAAGGATTGTTGGCGTTTGAGTGTCAATGCCCTGATCAAAGCCATGGGAGTCAATGCGCTTTTTGCGGTGGTGCTCTTACTCATGTCTTTCAAGTTCTTTAACCCCAAGGCCAAAAGCCTGGGTCAACTTGCAGCGCACTTGATGAAGGGGCACGCCTCTTGGCCCATCAGAACTGCACTGCTGATGTGTTTTTTAATCAGTTTGATTTTAATTTGGGTGATCGATTTATCGGCCTTCTACCATGTCTTTGGGACCGATCAAACGGGCAAATCAGTCTTATTGATTGCGCTTAAAAGCGTTCGAACGGCCTTGGTCATTGGCACGCTCACCACGCTTGTGATCATGCCTGTGGCGCTCACCTTAGGGGTTGTAGCGGGTTACTTCAGAGGTGCAGTGGATGAGTTCATTCAATATGTCTACACCTTGCTCGCCTCCATCCCTGATGTGCTCTTGATTGCGGCCACCGTCCTCATGCTTCAAGTCTTCATCGACTCCCACAGTGGCTACTTTGACTCGGCTTTGCAAAGGTCAGACGCAAGACTGTTCTTTCTTTGTCTGATCTTGGCCCTCACGTCCTTCACGGGGCTGTGCCGTTTGGTTCGAGGCGAGACGCTCAAGTTAAGGGAGCTTGAGTACATTCAATCGGCCAAGGCCTTTGGTGTGAGTACGCCCAGGATTTTGTTGTCTCACATTGCGCCCAATTTGATGCATTTGGTTTTGATCAACTGC
>Ga0209086_10003952_pt1 | contig 11081 bp, 4 predicted proteins | sample M_130207_XF_Meta_FD_187312 | JGI IMG/M metagenome (GOLD analysis project Ga0209086, IMG submission 187312) | Freshwater microbial communities from Lake Montjoie, Canada to study carbon cycling - M_130207_XF_MetaG (SPAdes) (version 2) | ecosystem: Environmental > Aquatic > Freshwater > Lake...
AAGACCTGCTTGTGCCATTATTACGGAAATACCTAAGGCTCGGATGAAGCTAGTCTTGCCTACTGCGTTGGTCCCATATAATAGAACTCCATCCATTTGTCCATCACCGATCGTAATATCATTCGCTACATAAAGCTCTGATTGCTGTATTTTTTCAATTAAACAATGACGCAAACCAGTGACTTGAATAAAAGATTTTTCATTTCCATTTTCATCTTTTTCTAACTTATTTGATTCAATAATAGGTTTACAGTAGTTGTATTTGTTAGCGATGAATGCTTTCGAATATACAACATCTACAAAGGTTATTAATTCGCAAACGCTGTTGATTTTCGATTGATATACATCTAGACTTTTAATGATTTTAGAATATACACTAGATACTGTTTCAATAAAGGTCGTTTTAATCAAACTAACATCCTTACAAAGTTTGTTAATTTGATTAGTTTCAATTGTTTTGTTAGTTGCGGTTTGCTTATTGAATATGAGCGGATCTTTTTCTAGATTCAAAACAAATTCCCGCACTTCATTGTTATAAAATCTAGATTTGTATTTTAGAATGACATTTGGATCGGTTTTACTTTTTGTTAGTATTTCTTCCAATATTTTACAGCGTCTGTCCGTAGCAAATAGACTATAGTTGTTTTTCTCTGTTTCATGAATTTTCACATATTCGCTACTACTGCCAGATTCCGAGTCTTCGACTAATGCCTTTGTCTTTGTTTTACTAGTTGTTTTCTTCGACCCAGTTTCATAGTTCGAAATGATGGAACTGAAATAAGAACGACAACATTCAAGTTGATCTTGCGATTCCATTAAAATTCGAATCTTGTCATCCAGTATTTGATCAATACCCGGTTTAATGAAACTCTTTTCAATCTTTTGTATATTCTCAATATCCTTACAGTCTTCCATGATAAAAACAGTATCCAATTTAAAAACTATTTCTTCAATATAACCTAACAAATTCTCATATTCTGGAATCCGTTTTTTTAGATAATCAAGCAAAAATGGTCTCTCTGTAACAAATTTATATATGATTTTAGATGATAGAATACCACTATACAATTGATAAACTGTTTTAGGCGAAATTTTCTCTAGTAAGATTTGTCTACTAATTTTGACTAGATCTTTAATAGGAACTAACAAATTTTTAATAACTGGATAAGTTTCATCAAAACTGGTTGTCAATACATGCTCTATAATATCATATTCTTGCTGTAAATATAGTTTATCAGTTACAGGATTCAAAAATTGATGCGCAAATTTACGTTTCCCCATGGAAGTAACGCATTCATTCAACATTTTGCTAACAGAAGAAAACTTGCCCTTGTATTCTCTGTCCGAATCATCAATAATATTCAGCTGCTTTAACGAATGATTCGCCAGAATTAATCGGTTGCTCTTATTTTCAATTATAGGTTCCGCAATCTTGTAAACTAAATTCGGATTATGCTGATAAATGAAATCTAACAAATAGCAGAATGACTGCGCTGACCATGCCTGATTGCTGAAAATACTGAAAAATGCCGTAATATCATCGAATTTGTAGAATCGCGAGAGGAGTTGGGTTTGAAAGGTCTGTTTTTCACAATTCAGCGCCCTAAAGGTATTTCTATTCTTGTTTTCATCCGCTAATAAGTTCACATAATGAATAGACTTGCTTCTTATGTTGATGTAACTAACAATATCATTGAGATCTTGCTGCTCTATATTGGAAATTATTATTGTCTCGCTTGGATTATAAATAGAAATAAATTGTTCTAGTTCATCAAATGTGGTAGGATTCTTAATGTATGGTTCTGAATATTCCATGATACTGGTTTTTCCAGTGTAAATGTCAATGGTTGACACGCCAATGTATACTTTCAAATGCTTTTTAGAAGAGGTCTTGGATTTTAGCAGCTGAATTGGATCGGCTTTTATTTCGATCCAAATACAACATGTTATGTTAGTTATATTTTCAATATCAGAGGAAAAATAGGTTCCAGGAGAAAAAACACCTAACAAGCTGCGTGTTGTATTAGCACATTGCTCATCTTGCGCATATACTGCGGTCGTGTATCCAGCATTCTGGAGTTTCTTGACATATTTATCCAGAAAATGATGTGTAAACCCAGCCATAACGACTTGTTCTTGACCAACACAGACCCGCTTTTCGGCAATATTTAGATCACAAATGCGTGAAAACTCGATAATATTAGAACCATAAATATTATCGATTGCGTCTTTTAATCCGTAACACTCGAAAAATGAACCGACCTGAATTAAGAAGACAGTGTTCTTCCCATATTCGTCTTCGTATTTTTTGGTTAATTCAAAGAATTCCTTTATTAATGCCATATTTGTTAGTGTATATATTAACTATACTAACAAATCTTTAAATAGTTTGAATAAATAAAAGATTTACCCTTATCTTTAAACAGCATCAAGAACTAAAAATTTGGAATTACTATCTCTTCCAATAGCGGTGTTTAATGTGAATCGCTTAATATTGGCGAATGTTTTTTTGTCTAATAATGGTATTTGATAATAAAAAAATTTAAGAATACATAGCATAATAGTAATGTGAAATGGGAGGACAAATTTTGATTTATGTTCGTTTAATATGATTTCTTTAAACTTATCATTATAAATAGAAAATTCGGCATAAATATTCTCCTTTATATTTTCATATTTTAATTTGTAACCGTAAACGGGAACATCATCGAGAATCCAAGCAACCTTCTTAAAATCGTTTTTCGAAACATGTAAATAATGCTGCATCTTATTCATTAAACTGTATTCGTTTTCGGCAAACACATCAACATCAATGTCGCTTTTTCCTGGGACATAATCGGATCGCTGAACGCTGCCAAAATAGTAAAATTTAGTATCTAAATAATCGCTAAGTTTATAAAAAAAGTCCTTCGCATTTTTCGACAATTCATTTTTGGTGGTTTCCATTTACAGTAGGAGAAGAAAAGATTGTTTCCATAAGAAATGCCGCAGGAAATTTCTTGGAATTTTCCTAAGAAATTTCTCAGTTTATCCCTCTGTTACATCCTCGTTCAAGAAATTATGTAGCAGCGTATCCTTATTCGTATTCGTTATTTCCCCAGTCAACATCGCCGTCTCGAATGTTTTCCTTAGTATATCATTCGGAGCAACACTTCCTATCTTTATTATTCCATGTTGTCTCAAATATTTGCGCACATCTGTCATACTAGTTTTTTTCAATTCATGCTGAACATCTATGATCTTTTTCCTCGTTTGTTTATCTTTTAATAAAACTGCGACTCGTCTTAATTTATCAGATTTACCCAGTGTAAATTTGCGACGAATAGTTCTTTTCAAATACTTTTTTGGGACATTTTCCTCTTTTTCTCTTATTTCCTTAATGACCTCCGACACATCTATCATTGTCTCTGTGTCTATCTTAGGCATTTCATCTATTTCTGGTAATATATCTAACGTTGGTTCCGGATTAATCGCGTTTAATATTTTTAAATTATCACTTAATTTTACTGCTTCAGGATTTGCCTGTATTTCCTGTTCCTGAATCTTCTTTAATTTCTGTTTTATTTGCTCCAATCTTTGCTCTCTTGACAAAGAATTTGTCGTTTTTGTAATACTTGGCGTTAATACTGAAGCCAATGGTGTCATTGGCGTCGCGCCTTCTAAAAACGTATTTCTTTTTGGAGGTGTTGGCGGTCTTGCGTTTAATTCAGGGAATTCATGGTTTTTTCTTGTTTTTATCCAGTCTCGATAGGTCGGTTTGGAACCATTTTTTAAACAACCATACGGAACATCATTACTATTTAAAGCTAACGCTGGTCTAGAATCGGGAACAAAATAGTTTGTCATGGGCTCTTGTAATTCTGGCGGCAATTCTAGCGAAATATTATAAGGGGACTGAGACGATGATGTTATTACAGATGTTGATGTAGTTGGAACCGGTTTAGGAGCACTATATGATTTTAATGTTTTATTATTTAAATTTGCCTTATCGGTTTCTCTTTTTTGTTTTTTTGATAAATCCGATAAGTAATTCATAGCGCTGTAAAACTCATCAGAATAATTGTTTACAACAGTCTCTGATGAAACGGATGAACGGCTACTCTTGGGACTACTTTTAGAACTACTTTTTGTAGAATTTTCCTTGGTTTTATGTTCCTTTATCCTTTTCAGCAATTTATTTTTCAAATTATTAGGACTAATTATAGGAGCAATTACCATCTCTTTTTTCTCCCGATTTTTTCTGGTTTTCGCACCACCAGGTAATCTAAATAATTCTGGATTAATTTGGATAGTTTTTTTTGTATTATTTGACATATGTATTATACAAAAAAAACAATTTTATAAAAGAAACCCATAACGCAAATATTACGAATATTACGAATACATATAAGACAAACTTTTCTGAATATGTTCGTCTTCCTCCTTTTGCTTTACCCCATTCTTTAAATATATTTCTAGACCTTTATCGATATCCGCAATAGTCAGCTTCTTTTTCACATTTTCATCTAAACAAAATACTCTTCTGCTATGAGCTATCTTCGTTTTTGCGAATAATGTCTCTATATCTCTTCCATAATATTTAAATAGACCCTTGTTTTTCTCAAACCATTTCACATTTACATTCATACTTGCCTTATCAATTGACCAATTGTTATCATTGATTTTTTTGATAAAAATATTGTATAAATCTGTTGAACTATATTCGTCTATTTTGAAGCGCCATGTAAATCTCGAATGTAATCCTTGATTATATTTGAAAAAACATTCATTTAAATCAGTTTCATATCCAGCAATTATAACCATCAAATTATCTTTATGATCACTTAATGCTTCACATAATGTATCTATACATTCTTTCGAAAAAGAGTCGCGTTTCTCTTGATTGCCTAATGAATATGCCTCATCAATAAACAAAACTCCTCCTAAACTTTCCTTTATAACTTCCTTTGTTTTTAACGCTGTTTGACCTAAAAATCCAGCCACTAAATCGCTTCTAGTTACCTTCTTAAAGGTTCCTTTGGTTAAAATACCTAGATTCGAAAAAATAGAACCAATGATTTTTGCGATTTCTGTTTTACCAGTTCCAGGAGGGCCATAAATTACAGTGTGCATAAAATCATTCGATACTTGTTTTTTGTTAGTATTATTTTGTCCTTTATGTAAATTTTGAATATAAAACAATATCTGATCTACTATATTTTCCTTTAAATTTTGCATCCCAATCATGGAATTCAAATCTTCCAATGGTCCTTTAATTTTATTTAACGAATGTATGTCAATATTATATTCGATATCCTTGTCATCCGGATATTGTTCAATCATTTTAAGTAAATCGCCAATATTATTAATCTCAAACTGAATATTTACCTTTTTCCTATTATTCTTTCTTTCTATTTCTACCAGTTCCTCTTTCTTCTTTTCCTCGTCCAACTTTTGCTGATATTCTAGCTTTCTTTGTCGTTGATAAAGAAACTCTAGTTTATGCCTATTTTCTTTTGTTTCTAATGCCATATATGCGTTCGGATCATTTGACTCCTTGTTAGTTGTTTGATTTATTGGAGATGAATTGTATAATTCACACACTTTATTCAATGTTTTTAAATAATTGTTCATCTTGTCGTCTTCTTTTGTATCGTTATCTAAATTTGTTTGATTTGTTTGATTTGTTTGATTATTATCCAATTCAGTTAATAATTTATTATAATTATTCACATCAGAAGATGATCTAAATGCTTTAGTTTTGTTTCCCTTATTCATCATGACTGTTTATTATGGTATTATATTGTATATTATATTATCTATAATTGTTTAAATTGTTTACACAATAATAATGCGTTATAAAAATCTTTTAATATATACTATATTAAAACAATTTAAAAATAAATTGAAATATAAAATAACTGTAACTATGAGTTCATCATCACCAATAAAACAAAAGTCTAAACCTATAATGTCCACTAATAAATCTACTAATACTGCGAATAAATCCGCGAATAAATCAGCAAATAAAAAATTATCTAAAAAATTACCAGTTGATTTCGAAATTGAAGACGCAAAAGCTTCGGTTTCAACAATAGATACTCAAGCATCTCTTAAAAATGATCCTCCTACAAAGAGTGTAAGCAATGAAGGTTTAAAAGATGTATTCGATGTCTCCAAAGACACCTATATTGAACCCCCTTGGACTATTATCGGCGCATATTTTCAAGACAAGCATTTGGACCGCCTAGTAAGACATCAGCTAGAATCTTATAACAACTTTGTCGGACATCAGTTACCGCAAACAATCGATATGTTCAATGAAGTTCATATAAAATCAGAAAATGATTTTCACAAAGAATCCGGCAAATATGCGCTCGAAGTATTCATTAATTTTGAAAACTTCCATATTTATCGTCCGCAAATTCATGAAAACAACGGCGCCATCAAAGTAATGTTCCCACATGAAGCTCGTCTTCGCAATTTTACCTATGCTTCTGCTATGACAATCGATATAAAGATTCGTTATATTGTTCGAAACGGAGAAAATCTCGGAAACATTAGCACTTTTTATAAAACGCTCTCTAAAATCCACATCGGCAAATTACCAATCATGTTGAAGTCAAATATCTGCGTTCTCAGCCAATACAAATACGTAGATAACGAGCACACTGGCGAATGTAGCCACGATGCCGGCGGATATTTTATTATTAATGGCTCTGAAAAAACAGTATTAGGACAAGAGCGCGCCGCAGAAAATCGCGTCTATTGCTTCAATATCAGTAAAAATAATACGAAATACGACTGGTCCGCCGAAGTCAGATCAGTTCCTGATTTCAAATGTATCTCTCCAAAGCAAATTAGCATGATGATCAGCTCCAAGAATAATGGATTTGGCAAACCAATTGTCGTTCAAATTCCGCGGGTCAAACAGCCAATTCCACTTTTCATCGTATTTCGAGCACTAGGTGTGATTTCGGACAAGGAAATTTGCGAATACATTCTGCTTAACTTGGAAGATAAAAGATACAGTTTTATGTTGGAAAATTTACAAGCTTCGATAATAGAAGCCCACAAATACAACAACAAAGAAGAAGCAATTCGCTTTATAATGAGCTTTGTCATTTACACGCCAATTAACATGGACAAGGAAACCGGAGCCAGGAAAAAATATGAATTCACATTGGATGTCCTGAATAACGATTTGTTCCCGCATTGTAATTCCATGACACAGAAGATATACTTTCTTGGTTACATGGCGCAAAAATTAATGAAAGCCAATTTTGAACTAATTAAAGCAGACGATCGCGACTCTTACCTTAACAAGCGAGTTGACCTGACTGGCGCGTCATTGAATAATTTATTCCGCAATTACTTCAACAAGTTGGTAAAAGACATGGAAAAACAAATTGTCAAGGAAATCAACAATGGCAGCTGGCGCTCCACTGAAGACTATCTGAATATTATCAATTTGACTAATATTTATAAGATTGTCAAATCTACCACGATTGAGAATGGTTTCAAGCGCGCCTTAGCAACTGGCGATTTCGGCATAAAACATGCGAATTCTAATAAAGTTGGTGTGGCACAAGTGCTAAATCGATTGACATATGTTTCCAGCTTGAGCCACTTGCGACGAATTTCGACGCCAACTGATAAAAGCGGAAAATTAGTGCCACCTCGTAAGTTACACAATACTTCTTTCGGCTTCTTGTGTCCTGCAGAATGTTTTGATCCGGAAACTCCGATTTTAATGTGGGATGGCACTTCTAAGCGTGCTGGAGACATCATGATCGATGATATTCTTGTAGATGACCTTGGAAATCCAACAAAGGTGCGCACTACATGCTCAGGGTTTAAAAATATGTATGATGTTATTCCAGATAAATGCAATTTTATGAAACACCGAGTTACAGACAATCATATCTTATGTCTTAAAATTCGTGGTCACAAATCAATTGCACAAGCCAATAGAAAAGATAGAAAATACACTCATGTGGTAGAATTTCTTAATCGCAAAGAAGTAAAATTTCAAGAAAGGTATTTTGCTTCTCTAAAGGAAGCGGAAGATTTTGTAAATAGTTTCGATGATGACGATACCCTAGATATAACAATCGAAAATTATTTAAAACTGAATAAAACTACAAAAGAACATCTGGTTCTATTCAAAGTAGAAAGCATTCACTGGCCGAAAAAAGATGTTGAAATGGATCCGTATCTGCTTGGATTATGGCTTGGAGATGGTCTTAGCACCGGATCCGGATTTAGTTTAAATTATAAAACAGACCTTGAGACCCTGGCTTATTGGGAAAATTGGGCACAAAAAAACGATGCGATAATTACAAAAGATGACAGATATAAATTCTCAATTGCTTCTAAGAAAAATAAAGAAGCTGGTGTTTCTGGACTATGCAACCGAGTAGAAGAGGCGCCTCTCAAAAAATATCTTCGCAAATACAATCTTTTGAATAACAAACATATTCCAAATGAATATCTCACAAATGATAGAGAAACCCGTTTAAAGGTTTTAGCCGGATTAATAGATACAGATGGTTCTGTTCGAGCAGAAGGACGTGAAATTCGCATTTGTCAAGGGCCTGCAAATTATAGAATAATTGAAGACGCATATACACTAGCAATGTCTCTTGGATTTTCATGTGGAGTAAAAGAAGGAACCAGTCAATGGACTGATGAAAAGAGTCAAGATAAAAAGTTTAGCACTTACAAAGAATTAACAATTACTGGACATAAAATTCATGAAATTCCGACTCTTCTTCCTCGCAAAAAGTTGTCACCTATTGAAAATAAAACACAGCTTTTAAGGAGTAAATCATTTATGTCTAGTAAATTTAATTTAGTAGAAGTGGGGATAGGGCCTTACGTCGGGTGGCAACTTCACGATAAGCGTGGAAGATTCTGCTTGACAGATGGTCTGGTCGAACATAATACTCCTGAAGGTGCGAGCGTTGGTATCGTAAAAAACCTGAGCTACATGACTCACATAACTATTCATTCCAATAGCAAGTCCCTTTACGACTATATTATGCCACAGATCAAATGTTTGGAACAATTGTCGCCAATCCAAGTATTTAGTGAAGTGAAGGTTTTCATTAATGGAGCATGGGTTGGAATCACAGAGACGCCACTAGAGCTATATATGATGCTAAAAGAAATGAAATGTAAAGGAATTATCAATATTTACACGTCCATCGTATTCGATTATAAGCTCAGTGAAATTCGAGTTTGTAATGATAGCGGCCGCGTGACGCGACCTTTGCTTCGAGTCAAAGACCAAAATGTCTTGATAACTCAACAAATTCTGAAAGATTTGACAAATAATGTTATTTCTTGGGACGACTTGTTCACTGACTGTAAAATCGATCAGGCGATCTTGGAATACATTGATCCAGAAGAACAAAGTCACTCGATGATTGCTACGAAGCCAAAAGATATTGTAGAAAAGAATGCGGCAGATCAGATTTTCAGATTCACTCACTGTGAAATACATCCCAGCACCATGTTTGGCGTGGTATCTTCGTGTATCCCCTTCCCGGAACACAATCAGTCGCCTAGGAACACCTATCAGTGTGCTCAGGCCAAGCAAGCAATGGGAGTCTATGCTACAAACTACAACGAGCGAATGGACAAGACTGCTTATGTGCTAAATTATCCTACCAGACCGCTTGTCGACACCCGTGTCATGAACCTGATCCAGCTGAACAAGATTCCATCTGGCTGTAATATTAATGTCGCGATCATGACGCACACCGGTTACAATCAGGAGGACTCAGTGCTAATCAATAAGGGATCCATTGATAGAGGTTTATTTCAGACAACTATTTATCACACGGAGAAGGACGAAGACAAACAGAAAATCAATGGCGACGAAGAAATCAGATGTAAGCCAGATCAGACGAAGACAAAGGGCATGAAGTTTGCCAACTATGGTAAGGTGAATACAAAGGGTGTCATGCCTGAGAATTCATTGGTCGAGAATCGCGACGTAATCATTGCCAAAGTGACGCCCATTAAGGAGAATCGCAATGATCACACAAAGGTGGTAAAATATGAAGATCAGAGCAAGATTTACAAGACAGGAGAGGAGACCTATATCGATAAGAATTACATTGATCGCAATGGCGATGGATATAGCTTCGCGAAGGTCAGACTGAGGACGACCAGAAAGCCGGTGATTGGTGACAAGTTTTCTAGTAGGCATGGCCAAAAAGGCACAGTCGGCAACATAATCCCAGAAGAAGACATGCCATTCACAAGCAACGGCGACAGACCTGACATCATTATCAATCCACATGCGATTCCATCTCGTATGACAATTGGGCAGCTAAAAGAGACCCTGCTAGGCAAAGTGCTGATTGAACTCGGTCTATTTGGCGACGGAACAAGCTTTGGTGAGTTACATGTGGAAGATATATCGACGAAATTGCTGGAACTAGGATATGAAGCGCATGGCAATGTGCTAATGAATAATGGTTTAACAGGAGAGCAAATTGAGTGTAATGTGTTTATGGGTCCAGTGTTTTATCAGCGTTTGAAACACATGGTGAACGACAAGCAACACAGTCGATCGATTGGTCCGATGGTGAATCTAACTAGACAGCCGGCAGAAGGTCGCAGCAGAGATGGTGGTCTGCGATTTGGTGAGATGGAAAAAGATGCGATGGTCTCACATGGTGCGGCAAAATTCACTAGAGGGCGAATGTATGATGCGTCTGATAAATATTCAGTTCACATTTGTAAACGATGTGGTCTGGTTGCGTCGTATAATAATGAGATGCACATCCATCATTGTAGAACATGCGATAACAGATCGGACTTCGCATATGTAGAAATTCCTTATGCTTGTAAGCTTCTGTTCCAGGAACTCACGACGATGAATGTGGTTCCTAGAGTTATTACGGATCATTAAACTCTGTTTTGAATTGTTCAAATTGTGAATAAATTAATTGGCTTAGATTTAGTCGATATAATAAAATATTTTTTATTTTATTATACGGATAATATAGAATATAAGTATTATGGCTGAACAAGAAAGTAAAAGAAATAAAAGAAATCCAATAAATCCAATAATAGAAACAATAGCA
>Ga0209086_10003959_pt1 | contig 11072 bp, 17 predicted proteins | sample M_130207_XF_Meta_FD_187312 | JGI IMG/M metagenome (GOLD analysis project Ga0209086, IMG submission 187312) | Freshwater microbial communities from Lake Montjoie, Canada to study carbon cycling - M_130207_XF_MetaG (SPAdes) (version 2) | ecosystem: Environmental > Aquatic > Freshwater > Lake...
CCGCTTTACCTGTGATGTCATCAACTTTGTCATGAAGCGAGTTCGGTATTCTGCTGCCTCGTCACACACTGCGAAGGATATTGTTAACCCATCAAGGGACTTCTCGGATGCTGCCAAGGGGTGAAAGGTCGAATCTGCCTTGTCCCTGTATATCTCATTGAAGTGATATGCAGCATCATGCGAGTCTTTGGGCAATCTTTGGCACATCGTCTTGGCAGTGTCAAACAGAATATCTGCTTGGTGAATGTTGTTGGCAATGCAGTAGACTCGTCCACCATCTTTATCAAACATAGAATACAGTGCCATTGCTGCCATCAGAGTGGTCTTGCCAGCACCTCTACCGCAACTGAGTATTGATAAACGGGTTCTGTAGACTCCGTCTGCGGTGAACTTCCAGCACATTGAGTTAGCTGCAAAGAACAGTTGCCATGGTTCTAGTATAAAAGGTTTGCCACTATGCTCATGAATAAGGGAGAGTTTCGCTGTGAAGAGGCGAATGCGGTTAACCTCATCCCAATCCATTGTCAGTTCAGGTCTTTCTAAGTCTTCCTGAAAGCGCACCGCAGCAGCATAGACCCACTTATTAGAATGGATATTGCCATCTATTATATCCTGTGCATACCCCTTGGTGACAGCAATAGTTTTCTTTAGTTCTTCTGCTTCTTCTTCTGTGGGCATCAGGTTGACCTATACAGGGGAGGCGTTTCGCATACCCCTCCTGTTGTGGCACCATGGATTGATGGTTTTTCGAAAGTAACCGTCCCCCCCTGGGGTGCGCAGTTGGCACGCTGTACCACGGCGTTGCCTGCTGCTGCTGCTAGACCCTGTGGTGCCCCTGAATAAGAGGGGGGAGGGCAGCAGGTTCCTAGAATAGATGCACTGGGAACCTGAGCAGCAGGGGGTGCAGGGGGTGCGCTCTGCATATAACCAGCAGCGCATTCATTATATACAACACCAACAGGGATAACAGGGTCTATATCACCAGCATAACCTCGGTGTTGCACAGCATACGCTGATAATAACGCTGAAATATTCGGAACCTGTCCTGTTGTGCTATGTAGATTTGTCATGCTATTCTCCATCTGTGGTCTTGTATAGGGCATTACATGCGTTTGCTTCACCTTGGTCACATGCTAATGCTATTAATAGTTCTTCAGGTGTCATAGTGCTAGGTAGTCCTGTAGTTGTTGCATGGTGTTTCGTGTGCGTTGCTGTGCTACGCTTGCATTACACTGGTTACACAATATGCCTATCATATGAGTGCCACTGCTATCAAGGTCTACATTACGCTGTCCTCTGAGTGGGGTATCACAACATGAGCATCGGGTAGTCTCATTAAAGCGGTGATAGTAAGACTCATCCAACTTAGGATATACTGTCTTAAACCAATCAGGTAGTAGGTTTGTGGTGAGTGCCAATATGTTAGCAGCAGTTGGTGTTTCAATCATTGTCCATGCCTCTCTTACTATTATGCTCCTTCAAGTGACACTGCTTACATAGGGGTAGCAGGTTCTGTATGTTGTATGTCAGTTCAGGGTGAGTGCTACGAGGCAGGATGTGATGCACCTGCTCAGCAGCATTGCAGCACTTAGCGCAATGTGGATGTGCAGAAAGGAACCACCTTCGTAGTCCCTGCCATCGCTTACCGAGATGACTACCATTCGCTAACTGCCTTGAGGTTCTGCTCAAGAACAGGTTAGGTTGACTCCATCCCATGAACTTAGTGATGGGGGTTGGTGCTTTCACTTTGCTATTACTGCCTTTATGACTTCACCTACTAGGAATCCTGTAAACGCTACTACTGCTAATACTTTATACACTTCTACTAGGACTTCTATAACATCATAGACTGTTAATTCTAATATGTTTTTAATCATTCTTCTTCTTCCTTTTTGCCTTCACCTTTGCTGGTTTACTTGCAGCAGGTTCTTCAGGCATGAAATTGTTATCGTAATAGATGCTCTCACCTCTTGCTAAACAGGCAATGAAATAAGCATCTGCAATATCACTAATGGGGGTTTCTGATTGCGTATTAAACATTTGCTGTAGAGAGATTTGGTGAGTGTAATTGAATGATTCCACCATATCTACTTTTTGTGCTCTGCCATTTCCTGTGGCAATCTTCTTAATAGTAGCAGGTGCATATGCATCAATAGGTATACCCGCTTTATGCAGCAGGTATTTAACTATGCCCATGGACTCAGCGATTCTTGTCAATTGACCTGGTGTAGAGTAGGCATAACCTTCTATAGCACCTGAAGTGCATTCCTTTACGATGCTCATGACCCATTCACCTAGAGCATCAAATCTTATAGCATCTTCTTCATCATATATTCGCTCATAACCTTTGAAAGACCTGTGATTTACAAGTCTTGCTGCGGCAGTGTTATGGAAATAATGGAATGTGCAATGCTCTATCGGCACACAAAAGTCACTCTTGCAAGGTGCAATGACGCAGACGCAGGGGGAATTCAATGAGAAATCCAGACCAAATATAAAAGTCGTGGATGTGAAGGTAGTTGGGTCCCCCTGCGTTTGCATACTGGTTTCCCCTTAGGGTATTGCCTTGAGGTGTTGCTTGTTAGAATTACCGCTACCTACTCGGACATTATATCCACAGGTAACAGTATCATGCTCTACGATCTTATCCTTCTCTTTTTGGATTGCAGCAGTTAGATCGTTCATCACAATTAACGCCTTAATACTCCACTCAGGAAAAGTGTCTAGATCTTTAGTATTGGACATTGCCTTATGCAGGGGTTGCGTATCAGCAGCAGTTCTTACCGCTGTCTTATGGTGGGACCACCGTGCTTCTAAGGTCTTGCCTGTTCTACCGACATAAACAACATCATTGCCTTCTAGAATGGAATAGATTGTCCATAGAGACTTGTTTAAACCCTTCTGATAACGCTGGTAGAGTTTACATGCATTTCTTGCTGCTAGGGAACGGTCACCTTTGTTTACATAACTGTTTACCAAATCCCATTCTGGTTGACCATGCTCTTGGACGAATTCTGACTTATACTTGTTTCTCATGTGATTTTTCTTCCTTCTTCTTTCTTATATATGTTTTCTGAACCTTTGACATCCATACCTCCCAGGAATATACCATAGTCTTCTATTTCATGGTAGTTCCAGCAATCATCTAATCCATCTATTTGAATCATTATAGAGTGCCATTATTTTATACACTAAGATTTTAAATAGTTAAAGATTTTAAATAGTTAAATATGGTTTCTTATTAACTCCGCACCGCTTCGTAAACGGCGGTGCGGGAAGAGAGGTGGAGGGTTAGGTATTACCTTTAGGGGTTTGGACTGATTCTGACGAGGGTGAGGAGATGCAGTATCCCCTTTCTCTAAGACAAAATAAGAGAAGAGGGATGCTGTTCTGACTCGGGAGTCTCGAAGCAGTCCCACCTACTGAGCATCACTGCTTCTGTTTATCCTTCGTGGGAACTAAAGTGGAGATAGGATTATCCTCCACAAGAACTGACTTTGCCTTTTTGATTAACCTTGGCAGGTGGTATTTACCACACATCGGTTTACCTAGTAATTGTTTTTCTCAATTTTAATCGTCTAGGAACGGAAAGTTATTATGTGCTGTCTTCTCTACTTATAGTCTTTCTCGTCCAAATCTTTTACCAATCCACAAGATTCTACTAATTTTGTTAGAAATTCTTTTGAAAATATGCCAAAATTTAGTTCTTACCCAATCTTGATGTTATTCAGCAGTGCTTTACGCTTCGCACAACCGCATCCTGACGCTTTCTTTGGTATCCACGACTCAGGGACTATCCTGTGTATCCAACGCTCCACGCAGTCGCCTAGTCCCTTCCTGGGGGGTTCGGTCTTGGGCATTGATGCTGCCATTATATCGTCGTTCTTTAATTTCTGCAACCTCCATTTTAAATGGTCAGCATTTTTCATGTGACCACCGCATATCCGAGGGGTAACCAATCTCCTCTATTACACTTGGTGGCACTGGTTGCTTGGTAAAGGTTCCAAGTTCCTACGGGTGTGCAGGTGTTCTCATAATCATAATCCACGATCATAAGTTCGGGTAACCCAACCGATGCTTGAACATTACAACAATCACAATCATCAAAGAGGGTGGTTCCACACGCTCCTATGAAGAAGCAAGGACCACAGGAATAGAAATTATTAAAGTTGCCACAATTAAAACACTGAGCACCTTCAGGAAACAATCCAATGCTGAAGTTGCTGCTACTGGCGTTATGCTGAATATGATGGCATCCTGCGGGTGTGGTGGATGGAAAGTTCAGATGGTTTACGCAATCGCCATTATCACCCGCACACGGACCATGAGTCGCCACCCACCCACCATCCATTTGCGTGCAAATTGGCATATACATTTGATTCCAACCTGCTCCACCAAAGATTAATTTACCTGTATAGCAGCAATCTGTGCCGATTCCAGGTTCTCCGAGTGCTTGCTGTGTAAGGTTAGTATTCACCAATCGCCAATGGTTAAACTTATTGCGGTAGCGTTTCCAACCATCATGTGCTCTTTCTACAGGGGTCTTGCCGACATAGTCACTACGAGATGCGTATGGTGAAACCCAAGTGAATGAAGTCGAGATCGGGTAGTTCATGCAGTTGGGGGTGCAACCAGGCGGTGGTAATGCACAAAATGGAATATCGTAGTCTTCTAATCCAAGCACATAGGTGCCGTAATTGACAACATGAGTGCAACCACTACCAAAGACTGATTGACTCGAACCGCCGCTACCACCATAAAAGGCGGTGGTAACTTTATCAAGTCCTTGTTCGCTGTAGGAGACAACGCACGGACATCGACTATTCTGCTTACACCACGATTGAGGTGTCATCGTCAGGTCTACGGTGAGAACCAAGGATTGACCAGGAATGGCGAACGAGACAGTTTCTGCTCTCGCTACAGCAACATTATCTTTCCAACCAAACACACCACCCACAGCAGGGTCTTGAGTAGTGCCATTCAACCCAAATAGGAATCTGACTCTACCAGTGGTTGTAAGAACCACCCAAACCTTGCTCAGAGTGCCACAAGCGACTGTGGTGGATAGACCAAACCCCGCTAAAATATTGTAGAGGTCTGCGTCAAATACATCAACACCCCACGCAGCATTGGAGCATCCGTTCTCAGGCGAATCCACATAAGCGGGGTAGTCCTGACCTGTAGGCAATCCACATTCACACGATGCCCCTGAGTAACCACAGCGAGTAATATCAGCAGAGTTCCAATGTGTATCGTGGTTTGGAACTATTGTAAGAAAATCAAAGCAGCATTTCTGAGATGAACTTGTGGTAGCAGTTGTGCAGCGATTGGTGACTATTGAGGTTCCACAGGTAGCGTTATTGACATAAGTCAGATTTGGATAAGTGGTTGACCGAGTCGTTGATACCATTCCACCGAACCTTGGTGCGATACAACGATTCTCACCGCACATCCACCCTGCTTGTCTTGAGGTGTTCTCAGGTCTGTCGATATTAGTGCCAGCATTTGTGGTGTCTACCAGTTCGTTTGGAAAAGGCATCGGTGGCAAGTTACAATACTGAACAGGGTCTGAGTAACCATCAGCAGGATATCCTTGCGCTACTGTTGGACTTGTATCCACGCAGGGAGTTTGATCCTTACTGCCACCTAGAAATGGCACTCTTCCATTGATTTGGAAATAATAGTTGTCGGTGAAGTATGTCTTCTTACAATAGGTCTGTGCTTTAGGAGCAGTCGCAGCGCAGTCAGCAGTCACAGGTGGAGTAGGCAATGGTGATGTGCAGGAAGGATACAGACCACATCCATCAGCGGTCATTGTTCTCTTGTAAGCATTAATCTTGAGATTGATTTCAGTTGCTGCTGATGGAGATGTGATTCCATTATGCCACGCAGTCCAATACTTGCCATCAAACATCTTGTTGCCAGCAGGTCTTCCTATAGTAAGATATTCAGCAATCACCAATGGGTCAGACCCGTCACACTCTACACCCCTACAAATTGGGTAAGTGTCACAGGTGGGGTCGCAGTTCTCTTGGACTTGACAGCATTTGACTTTTAGAATACCTGACATAGATTCTCATTTCTTCTTAATAGGAGATGGCAATAGTAGTCCTGTAACGCCTGTCAATAAACCGAATATCATTCCGCCATAAGGAATTCCACCCGCTGCTCCTCCAGCAGTCTCTAAAGCAGTTGAGGTAAGTTGGTGTAGCACCGCATAGGATTCCTCAGAATGGGATACAGCGGTGCGGAGTGCTTCAGTATTAATTTGGACATAAGAATTCCAATCAGCGACAATTTTATCTGCGTCATCGTAAGAAACTTTCTCTGTAATGTCGAGTGTCTCTCTGACATCCTTTGGAGGGTCAAACTTTACAAATGATTTTAAATTACATGCTTGGAGTAGCAGCATCAATCCAACAAGAGTTCCACCAATAAATCCAATGGTTTTAGTAGTCATTGATTTCTTTTACATCCTTTTGTAGTGTGGTGATGTCTGCTTCTATCTTCTCAATGCGATACGAGAGATGCTCTAATGCTTTATTGATTCTCGCCAGTTCAATCGTCACCTTGCCAAGTTCATTAGCGATTCTCCAAGTCACGGTGACCAAGGGAATAGCAACGGTAACAATTGTAATTATTAATGATGGTTCCATTCAGGTTGCCACCGTCACGGTGATTTTAGTTGGAGGAGTAATGGTGATTGTTTGTAGAACGGGTGGTGTGATTGTGATGGTCAATGTGATACCTCTTGAGTGACCGAGAATGTGCCATTGAGAAGTGTCAAACAAGTGAAGGGTAGTTGCGAGACTTGGTAGTCGTAGAAGTAAAGCAAACCTGCTAAAGCACTTGATTCCGCTGGTGTGATTGATGCTGTGCAGGTGGTTAGACCTGTGGTAGCAGAATAAGTTCTTGTAATGGCACTGGCAGATGTGAGTGCTAGAGTTACCGCAGCACCATTCACCGTAGTGGAAATGGTCATCGTGTGAAGGTAAGCAGAATAATCACCAGTCACCGTGAACGATAGAACGAAGTTGTCACCTTGATAGGTTGTGATGTTATAAGTCGCAGACATTGTTTTCCTTATGGTGGTTGACAAACACCGCTGAGTGCTTGAGTATTGATAATGAGATAAGTTGTGGTTCCACCTGCTCTACTCCATCCGTATGCCATTACTGGTGTTCCTGTTGGAATCTTGACAGGAACTAATGTTCCACTCAAGTCAGATTCAAGAACACCATAGGCATATTTGCGATTGGGACTACCAGTTACATCGTTTCCGAGTTCTGAGATGCTCAATGCGGGATAACCAACAGGGTCTGCTCCTGAGAGTTGAGATGGTGAATACGGAGTTGCTTCAGATATCTGAGCAGGTTTGATGGTATACAACCACCTGTAAGACGCACCACTAATCGCAGTTGAAGCAGTGACTACGAACAGACTCAGTCTGCTATCCATAGTTCCACGGTCATTGACTGTTGCCCTATTGATATCAAATGATTTGCGTTTGGTGTTGTCAAAATAACCAGGTGTTGCCATTATGGTAACCAGAATCCTTGCGCAAGATATGCCTTCGTTGCCACATCAGATGCTGATGCGGTAAAGATGTTGTTGAAGTTGACTTGTGCGTAGACATTTCGTTTCCAATCCACTCGCTTGATTGTTGGTGGTGTTCCTGCGGTAATCGCAACATCACCCCAAGGTTCCATCTCAGGAACTTGTGAATGGAAATAGTTCGCATCGTAAAGGAAATCAAAGATGACTTCGTAATACTCGTTCTCCAACTTGACCATATTCACACCTTCGCAAATCAAAGACCCGTTTACAAAATCAAAGAACACATGCGAGTTCATCTTATTCAGATAAGAAGAGACAATAGCAAACTGGTCTTTCATTGGGGCAATAGAAGCATCTCGCATCAAGCGCATTCTGAAACGAACTTGTGGAATTTGAACATCAATGCCTTCCTTGTAGTTGACTGCTGCTCCACCAATGTCAGCACTGCTGACATTCAAAGTGTTTGAAGGTGAAGTCATCACGGGAGAACTGGCAGCGGAACCAACTCTCCAATACTTGTCAGAACGAGTGCTTGCTTGGTATTCAACTGACGATGGTAGTAACATCTGAGCAGGATTAGGTGAGTTTGTCCAAGTGGCAAAAGTCTTTGGGTCACCTGCTGCCATCGTAGTCCAAGTTACGGTAACCTTACAGCGACCAGGATTTACAGTCTCAAAGATGTAACCACGACATCGTGCGAGTGCTTGCCAACCTGCTCCGTGGTCAGAAGATGATTGCCAATCGGAGAACAGCGAACCGATTAGCGGGATTGCTGCTTCATCGTTCATAGTGCTAAAGTCTTGAGCGTTGTAGTCTATGACGGCATCATCGTGACGACGAATCAAATACACTTGAACAATCTCGCTTTCTCCACCAAGGTCTGCCATTTTGGCGACTGAGGAGATAAAGTAGACTTGATAAGTGGTAGTCTGAGCGAAAGCGTGAGGACCAGGTTGATTGGGAGGGGGCATAGTTGTTCCGTTCTTATGTGAATCTTATGAGAATATTTTACCTAGTTTGTCAACGACCCAAGAAGAAGCATTACGCACTCCCCTGAGTGTTCCTAAAAGTGCTTGTGCTGCTACTTCTACTCTTGCGCCTTGAATCACGCCAGCACCTGCTATCAACTTGTCAGTTGCTGATGCCACTCCTTCGGCAGCACCACTACCGTTACTTTGCATATCAGCACCCAAGACCATTGCTTGAGCAAAGGTTGGTAATCCAGTTGGACCATAAGTTCTGCGCTTGATAGCAGCAGCACGATTGTATAATGCGGGATTGCCTTCAAGATTTGACAAGTCGGAGAAGTTAGATTTGATTCCACTCTGAGTGAAGGATTGTCTTGTGAACTCAGCATTAGCAATGGTAGCACCAATTAAACCAATACCTGCGAATTTACCACCACCATTGCTAGCAAACTTTTCAAACGCATCTCTCGCACCAACACCTCTCAAATATTTTTGACTGAAATCTGCAATGTTAAGACCCTTTCTTAGGCGTTTACTTCCTGCGTCTATTAATGTTTTATTTTGTTTTCCAGGAACAAATGCAGTGCCAGCAGCATTGACGGTAGGTGCCATGCCATATGCACCTCCGCTAAATTTCATGCTTCGCCCTTCTTGTGCTATGTTTAATCCGAAATCCCGCACTCTTCTTGATAGGAAGTTTTGCGATGCTCTTTCATTTTTATAGAATTGCTGTTTTTGCTTGTCAGTCAATTGTTTGAGTCGTTCAGTCCATCCTGATGTGCCTACATTTACTGCCGCTTCTTGTCTTGACCGACCACCAAAACCAGCACCAATACCAGCAGCAGCACCAGTAGTAATAGCAGAACCTCCGTAGTGCGGTAGTCCTGCTCCGAAGTTTCCTCCACCACCTACTCCACCTGTTCCGCTATTGCGTGTTCCAATGGAACCTCGGACACCCGACAACTTAGTCTTGATGGAGTTGATGCCTTTATCAATACCTGTAGTATCAATAACCGCTGGAATGACTATTGCTGAAATCTTCTTTGCCATGCTATTCCTTTATTTCAGTGCGCTACGCATTGCTTCTTCGATGTGATAAGAGATGTTTTGTTGCTGACTGCGTGCTGTCTTTGTAAGAAAATCTAGTTGGTATATCTTATTGCCACCAACACCTCTCAGACCGCTGCGCCAACCTCTTGTCTTCTTACCAGTTGGTCTGCCTTTAGGATAAGGTGTCCAACCGTCTGTATACCAACGACCAAGTGTTGCTGCCCAAAATGGTTTGCCGTGTGCGGTGACCATCTTACCACCTTCAATACCAACACCAATCCAAATGCCTCTGTTACGCTTGAAGGAAACAACTTTAATCTTTACTGCTCGTTTAACTTCGTCGTCGTTCCACATCATATTGGAACGCATGACCTGAATAGTTTCGTTACCCCACGCTCTCAAACCCGTGCGGATAACCTTCTTTGCCAAAGTTCTTCCTAAAGTCTGTAGGTCTTTCTGAATATTCTTGAGGGATTGTTGGGAGATTCCGTAGTTTATCAAATGCTTCCTCCAAATCCTTTTGGTCTAAGTCCATGACAATTGCGCTGTAAAGCACCAGTGGCATTGTGTCGAGTTCATATATTGTTAATCGTGAGGCAGTCAGGAGAACCCGACAGACTGCCTTACTCAGTTTTTTCCTTCACCGTATAACTTATCAATCTCACCAGAAAGTTCCTGAATCAATCCATTGTCGCATTCAAGAACTTCTTCTGTGCTGGTGAAGACTTGCGTGCCTCCGTCATATAAGTGGTTTTGAACTAACCACGCTTGGAATATATGAGGAGTCTCTATGTTTGCTTTACTGATTTCAATCGCTGTAACCAAATCTAATACAGATGGTCGTCTCAGAATCACCTCTATTCCATTAGTGGTCAGGTAGGCGATTGGTTCAAGTTTGAGTGCTGCTTTGAGTGTTGACGGAGATGTAACTATTTTCTTCTTCATTTGGTATCCTTTTATTATGCTGGTGGTGCGGTTTCGGCAGTGCCGTAATCTGCGTAATCAGTTCCCGAACCTACAGTGCTGAGAATGTAACCTTGAACTACTAGTTGGAACTGCGCACGAACGACATCACCTGATGACATTACAACATCCCAACCAACCACATAAGCAGAACCAGTTATAGTTTCAGGAACAACAGCACCTGATACTGTATTTCCACCAAAGGTCAGTATGAACGCATTTGGTTGAGTAGTGATATTTGCTACTGGATTGAGGATTGCTGCTTTGAGATAAGAATGGTCTGCGTGTGAGAAGTAGACATCCAACGAGATGGTGGTGCTTGATACTCCAGGAATGAAGTAGGAGTTCCACGCACCGATTGGAGTGACTTCAAGTGGTGAACGATTGTATGACCACGATACATTGCCGACTGCTTTGACATTGACACCTGCGAATGAGATTGCTGATAGTGATGCTGAGTATGCCATTAGGTTTCCTTGTAGTAATAATCTGCGATGATTTCGCCGACGAAGGGATTGGTTTCCTCACCGTTGT
>Ga0209086_10003961_pt1 | contig 11069 bp, 7 predicted proteins | sample M_130207_XF_Meta_FD_187312 | JGI IMG/M metagenome (GOLD analysis project Ga0209086, IMG submission 187312) | Freshwater microbial communities from Lake Montjoie, Canada to study carbon cycling - M_130207_XF_MetaG (SPAdes) (version 2) | ecosystem: Environmental > Aquatic > Freshwater > Lake...
ACGAGGGCCCGCCGTCATGGCAAGGTGACATCCTGTGGCGCGCCACGTCGCGCTGGAAGCCGTTCCTCACGGGCCGTTCGATGTTCATGGCCGGCCACTTGCCGCACAAGTTTGTGGCCTACCCGCTCAGCGAGGTCGGTGACGATGGCATGTGCACCGTCAACTGGATCGCCGAACTCGACCGCCGCGCGTTCGGGATGACGAACCGCGAGGACTGGAACCGGCGGGGAAACTTCGACGACTTCATGCCGCACTTCGAGGACTGGGTGTTCGACTGGCTCGACATCCCGGCGATGTGTCGCCAGGCGGATACCGCGTTCGAGTTTCCGATGATCGACCGCGACCCACTCGACTGCTGGACGTTCGGCAGTGTGACCCTGCTGGGCGACGCGGCCCACCCCATGTACCCGATCGGCTCCAACGGCGCCTCACAGGCGATCATCGATGGGTTGGTGCTCGCGGACGCGCTCGCTCAGGACGGCGTTGCGGCAGGCCTCGCCCGCTACGAGGCGGAGCGCCGGCCGCGTACGTCCCAGATCGTGCTGTCGAACCGCAAGCACGGCCCTGAACGGGTGATGGACCTCGCCGAACAACGGGCGCCAAGCGGCTTCACGGACGTGAACGAGGTGTTCGCCCCGGGGGAGCTCGAGGAAGTCGCTGCGCAGTACCGCCAACTGGCCGGGTTCGACCTGCCGTCGATCCTCAACCCCGCGCGTCAGCGCCGCGCGTAGGCCACGAACCAGTCGATTGCCGACGGAACGGCGAGCGACTCGCTGCTCAGCACCTTGTCGGCCGACTGACCCGCAAGGATCTTCTTGACCGGAACCTCGAGCTTCTTGCCCGACAGTGTGCGTGGTACGAGCGGGACCGCCTCGATGACGTCGGGGGAGTGCCGTGGCGACAGCGCGGAGCGCAGCTCAGCACGGATCCTGGCCCGCAACGCATCGTCGAGGTCCATGCCCTCGCGCAGTTGCACGAAGAGGTACAGCCGGTCGAGGTCGCCGTCTTCCAGATGCACCACCAGACTGTCGACCACCTCGGGGAGCGCCTCCACCACCGTGTAGAACTCGGCGGACCCGAGCCGTACCCCACCACGGTTCAGCGTGGCATCCGATCGACCGGAGATGACGCAGCCACCGTTCTCGGTGAAGGTGATCCAGTCGCCGTGGCACCACACACCCGGGTACCGGTCGAAGTACGCGCTGCGGTAGCGCGAGCCGTCGTCGTCGCCGAGGAAGCCGAGCGGCATCGAGGGCATGGGTGTGGTGATCACGAGTTCGCCCTGCACACCGGTGGCGCACCGGTTGCCGTTCTCGTCGAACGCGGCGGCCTCCCGGCCGAGAACCTGTCCGGGGATCTCACCGTTCACCACCGGCACCATCGGGTTCCAGCCGACGAAGCAACTGCAGATGTCGGTGCCACCGGAGATCGAGTTGATGACGACGTCCGGTCCCATCACCGACTCCAGCCACTCGAATCCCTCGACCGGAAGCGGGGCGCCGGTGGACCCGACCTGCCAGATCCGTCCGAGGTGGGGTTCGAGCCCTGCCTTGCGACAGTTCATGTAGAAGCCCGCCGACCCGCCGAACACCGTGGTCTGCGAGCGTTCCGCAACGTCCCACAGGGTGTTGAGGCCCGGGCTGGCGGGGTCTCCGTCGAACAGCACGACCGAACTGCCGACCAGCAGGCCCGACACCAGGAAGTTCCACATCATCCACCCAGTGGTGGTGAACCAGAACAGTCGGTCTGCCGGGGTGATGTCGGTGTGCAGTGCGTGGACGACGAGGTGCTCGACGGTGATGCCAACGTGGCTGTGCACGATGGGCTTGGGGAGCCCGGTTGTGCCGGAGGAGTACAGCACATAGATCGGCGTGTCGTAGGCGACCGGTGCGAAGCCTTCGTGACGCGTCTCGCCGATGAGCGAGGACCACTCGTCGGGCCCGGTGCCGAGGTACTGCACGCCAATGGTGGTGCGGACCGATGGGAGGTGATCGAGGATCTCGGTGACCTCGAGGCGCCGGTCGATCTCCTTGGTGCCGTACCGGTAGCCGTCGACGTGGAGGAGCACGGTGGGCTCGAACTGTGCGAAGCGGTCGATCACGGCCCTCGGCCCGAACTCGGGTGCGCAACTGGACCACACGGCGCCGAGCGTGGCGGTGGCGAGGAACGTTACGAGGGTCTCGACGATGTTCGGCGAGTACGACCCAACTCGGTCCGCAGCCGTTACCCCGAGCGCCTCGAGGCCGGCCGCGCAGCGCGCCACTTGGTCCTCCAACTGCGCCCAGGTGAGCGTGCGGGGCGAACGTGTCTGGCTGTGCTCGATGACGGCAATGTCGTCGGGTGCCACAGCGGCGCGGGCGAGGGCGTGCTCGGCGTAGTTGAGGGTGCCGCCGGGGAACCATGCAGCCGCTGGCATCGAGCGGTCCGCGAGCGCTGCCGTCGGATAGTCGTGCCACCGAACGTCGAGGAACTCACTCGCCTCGGACCAGAAGCGGTCGAGGTCCGCGATCGACCAGGCATGCAGATCATCGAAGGTCTCGAACCCGTGCTTGCGGGCGAGACGGACGATCATTGCGCTGGTGCGGCGGTTGGACATGGAGGCATCAGTCAATCACTGACGGGGAACGACGGCGTGTAACCGTCCGGAAAACAGGTTCTGGGCCGATTCCCGGCTGGCGATGTCAGGCGGGAATCGACCCAGAACACTCGGGATTTTGGCTTAGCTGGAGCCGGTGAACAGCGAGCCGCGGTGGCCGTTGCTGCTGCCGGCTGCCTTATCGGCCTCACGGCTCTTGGCCTCGGCGCGGGCCACCACCTGGTGGTGCACCTCGTCGGGGCCGTCGGCCAGACGAAGCGTGCGCTGGCCGTGCCACATCTCGGCGAGGGGGAACCACTGCGAGATGCCCGCGGCACCGTGCATCTGGATCGCCTCGTTGATGATGTCACAGCACTTCTCCGGGACCATTGCCTTGACGGCGCTGACCCACACGCGTGCCTCTGCGTTGCCGAGGGTGTCCATTGCCTTCGCGGCACGGAGCACCATCAGCCGCATTGCCTCAACCTCGATGCGAGCACGGGAGATGACTTCCATGTTCTTGCCGAGGTTGATGAGCTTCTTGCCGAAGCCCTCACGGTTGAGACCACGGTCGACCATCATCTCGATGGCGCGCTCGGCCGAACCGATGGAACGCATGCAGTGGTGGATACGTCCGGGCCCGAGGCGGAGCTGCGAGATCTCGAAGCCACGACCCTCGCCCCAGAGGATGTTCGACTTGGGTACGCGCACATCGGTGAACTTGATGTGCATGTGCCCGTGCGGTGCATCGTCCTGGCCGAACACGTGCATCGGCCCGACGATCTCCACACCGGGGGCATCGATCGGGACGAGAATCTGCGACTGCTGCTTGTACGTGTCAGCGTTCGGGTTCGTCTTGACCATGGTGATCATGATCTTGCAGCGGGGGTCGCCCGCTCCGGAGATGTAGAACTTCTCGCCGTTGATGACCCACTCGTCGCCGTCGAGCACCGCGAGGGTGCCGATCTGCTTCGCGTCGGAGGACATCACACCGGGCTCCGTCATGGCATACGCGGAGCGGATCTCTCCGTGGAGCAGCGGCTCGAGCCACTGTGCCTTCTGCTCGGGCGTGCCGACACGCTCGAGGACTTCCATGTTGCCAGTGTCCGGTGCGGAGCAGTTGAGGCACTCCGAGGCCAGACGGTTCTTGCCGAGCTCGTTGGCGATGTAGGCATAGTCGAGGTTCGTGAGACCCTCGCCGGTGTCGGCGTTCGGGAGGAAGAAGTTCCAGAGCCCCGATGCCTTTGCCTTCGACTTCGCCCCGTCGAGAAGCTCGAGCTGGCCGGGTGCCCAGCTCCACCGCTCCGTGCGGTTCTCGCCGAGTCGGTAGAACTCCTCGGTAATCGGCTCCACCTCGTCGCGGATGAATGCTTTCACCGCTTCGTACAGTGGTGCGACCTTGGTGGACATCCTCAGGTCGAAGTCGTCCATGCTGGCCGACTTCAGTGCGCCCCCAACCATGTTGCTCCTTTCGGGTAGCTGTGCCGCTGATCGTAGTGAGCCGATCGGGCCATACGCCTAGCCGGGCAGATCAGACTGGCTGTGACCTTCGTCGGTCCCAATCCGCCTGGGCGAGCCCGAACTGGTCTGCGGGTACCGGGCGGCTCACCAGATAGCCCTGCACGGCGTCACAACCGACCTCGTTGACGAGCGACATCTCGGCTTCGGATTCCACACCCTCCACCACCACTTTCAGCTCGAGCGCCACCCCAAGGTCCACAGCAGCCCGCAGCATTGCCCTCGTGTGCTCGAGACCACCGCGGTCCGTGTGGACGAAGAGCCGGTTGATCTTCAGCTCGTTGAACGGGTAGATGCGCAGCCGCTCGAACGTGGAACTACCCGTGCCGAAGTCGTCCATCGCGAGGCGGAACCCGAGCAGGCGGAAGCGCGTGAGCACGTCCAGGGCATCGGTGAGCTGTCCGGTCTCGGCGGATTCGGTGATCTCGAGGGTCCAACTGGCGGGTGCACCACTGGCGGACAGCACGGAGCGAACGTGGTCGGGCAGGGTGAGGTCCTCGAGATCGAGCACCGAGAGATTGATCGAGATCTCGCCGAGCCCGGCGAGTGTGGCGAAATTCTTGCGGTCGTCGGCCGCACGCTCAAGCACCAGGTTGAGCAGCCGCCTGCTCCGTCCGGAGGCCTCGATGAAGGGAATCCAGGCGCCGGGTGACACGGTCTCGAACCCGGCAACGCTGAGCCTCACCAGTGCCTCGGCCCCGGTGATGGCGCCGGACGCGAGGTTCACCTTCGGCTGGTACAGCAGGTGCACCTGACCCTCATCGATCGCGTTCAGCGCCACATCGCTCAGGCGCCGGATCGCGCCCGTGTCGTCCTTGATCACAGCCTGCTTGGACTCCTCGAAGAGGCGACCGAGCTCGTCGATGTCGACCGGTTTGGAGCAGGCGCCGATCACCCGGAAGCCGCTCAGCTCGGCCACGCGCTGGGCCGACGCGAGCACAGTGCGGTCCGCCCCGGTGAGCAGAATGAGCGCAACACCGGGTTGACGCTTCCGGAGCAGTCGCATGACCTGCAGACCGTCGGTGTCGCCGAGCGTGAGGTCGAGCAGGACGAGGTCATGGCCGACCCCGGCAAGCCGGTCGATCTCCGCGGGGGTGGATGCGATGTCGGTCTCGAACCCGTGGCCGAACGCGATATCCCCGAGCAGTTCCGCAACGGCGACGTCGTCGTCGATCACGAGCAGACGGTTGCTGAGCTGCGGCTCGGTCACCTTGGTCCGGCTCCTGTCGGGGCGCTGGCTGCGAGCCGGGCACCGAGCACCTTGATGAGCGCTGCGTTCAGGTCATCCTTGGAGAACGGCTTGACCAGTGTGAGGGCCCCGACGGTTTCGAGGGCACGGAGGCTGTCGCTGAAGCCGGTCATGAACACAGTCGCCAAGGTTGGCAGGTCCGAGGTGATCCGCGCTGCCAATTCGGCACCGTCGATCGCCTCGCCGAGGTTGGAGTCCGACACCAGGAGGTGGGGCCGGAACTCCTTGGCGATCTCCAGAGCCGTGGCGCTGTCGGTTGCCCTGCGGGTCTCAAAGCCCAGTTCGGAGAGCCAGACGCCCACGAGGTCCGCGAGCGACTCCTCGTCGTCTACCACGAGGGCCCGGAGCCTCGTCAGTGCAACCGGAAGGGTTGCCGGGGCGTGATCCGGGTCTGGAACGGCCGGCTTCAGGTACAGAGACATCGTCGTCCCCGATCCCTCGCGGGTGTCGATCGTTGCCCAACCGCCGCTCTGCTGGGCGAAGGAATACACGGCAGCAAGACCCAATCCGGTTCCCTTGCCAATCTTGCCCGTGGTGAAGAACGGCTCGAACGCGCGGGCTGCAACCTCTGGTGTCATGCCCGTACCGGTGTCGCGTACGGAGAGGGCCACGACGTCCTGCACGTCACCTGCGGGGTTAGTGGCCCGAGTTCGCTCGGCCAAGATCGTCAGGTCCCCGCCTGGCCCCATGGCCTCACGTGCGTTGAAGACGAGGTTGAGGACGGCGCTGGAGAGACGGCCTGGGTCGACGTCCACGTCGAGGTCCGGCCCGACGAGTTCGGTGTGCAGGCGGATTCCCGGCGAGTCGCTGAGCGCCTGCTGCAGGAGCGGACTGAGGTCTGCGATGAACTGATTCATGTTGATTGATACCGAGGTCATCGGCTGACTGCGCGCGACCGCAAGCAGGGACTTGGCGATGGTGGCGCCACGGTGGACTGCGTCCGATGCCTTGGCGACGAAGCGGTTCAACTGCGGATCGTTCACGACGGCGGGCTGGCGCTCCATCATCTGCAGGTATCCCTGGGTGATGAAGAGCAAGTTGTTGAAGTCGTGTGCAAGGCTGCCGGCGAGCACTCCGATCGACTCCATGCGCTCTGCCTGTGCAGTTCGCATCGCGATCTCGCGCCGCTCGGTCACGTCGATGCACTGCACGAACACGAGGTTTTCGTGGGCAGCGTCGGCGATGAGGTGGGCGGACACCTCGTGGATCCGTAGCGGCTGCAGGTCTGCCGCTTCCGGCGGGGTGATCGTGACGGTGATCGAGTCCGCGTGACCTTGCCGTGCCCGGCTGAGGAGGTCAACCACCTTGGCGGTGCTCGCATCGTCACCCGACCAGATCGGTGTCTCAACGATGAGGCTTCCGGGGGGAACTCCGGTGGCGTGGTTGTTCCCCACGAGTACACGGTCGTCGGAGTCGATGATCGCTGTCCACCCCGGAGCACCCTCCAGCGCCGCTGCGAGAAGCGCTTCCCGGCGGCGGCGGTCGAGTTCTCGCCGCGTCCGGCCGTGACCGACCTGGAGCAGCACCACGAATGCCCCGAGGCCCGCCAACAGTTCAAGGACCAGAAACAGGCGGCGAGTGGTGAGTGGGGTGCCGAAATGATCCCCGCGTTGCAGGGTCATCTCGAGCGCGAAGCGGTCGACTACCAGGGCAGCGCTCACCGTTCCCTTGGCGCCGATGGGTACTGCACGCGCTGTCGACTCGAGCGCAGTGTTGGAACCCGACGAGCGGGTGGTCCAGATCGGGCTCGGCTCGTTGTCGCTGACGTTGTACAGGGTGAGTGCGACCTCATTGGACGACGACGTCGAAGGTGAGATGGCGCGGGCAATGACGATCGGTATCGAGATCGTCGCCACGAGCAGTCTCGGATGCTGGGGGTCAAACACCCCGTCGGTGGTCAGGGGCGCGGCGTAGACAAACTGTGGGTGCAACTCGCCGGTGGGGGTCGCCAGGGTGACGAGGCCGAGCAAAACGGTGCTGCCACTGGTGGCCAATTGTCGGAATAATTCACCGGTTCTTGCAGCGAGCCAGGAACCCAGCGCGTCTTCGAACACTGATCCGTAGTCCGATACAGCGACGAGGGCGTCCGGACTGCCGTTCGGCGGCACGTCAACGAGGGCGGCGGCAGTAATCGGGTCGTGCCCGTACACCACGGTCTGGATGAGATTGGCGAACGTAGCCGGGTCGAAGTCCACTGCGGTCGAGGTGGCGGCCTTGGTCGCGAGCACGTTGATCTCGTCGGAGATGTTGGTATTGAACGAGAACGCGGATGACTCGGCGGCCGCCCCCAGTGACTTTCTGTCTTGCCGCTCCCATGACGCAACCGTGAGGACGACCACGAGGAACGAGACGAACAGCGCGAGCGCGGGTGCCCAGAGCGATGTTCCCTCAAGGCCCGGCCGGGGCAGGGAGATGATGACCATGGCGGCGAGCAGTCCGACCCCGGTGTGCAGGTACTCGGTTCCCCACGTCGCAGTGGGGAACCCTGCAGACTGGATCGCCGTCTGGGCTGCTGCGATCGCTGCCGCCATGAGGGCGAGCACCGAGAAACTGCGAGCGGCTTGGCGTGGTGTGGTGGTTGCCGTGTGGCGCTGCCGGAGTGCGAGCCCCACGAGCGATCCCCCGACAGCCACGACGAGGAACGAACTCAGATGGATTGGTGTGCTGTGGTGCTGCACGAAATGTGATGTCGCGAGCGTGGCGACGCACGCTGCTCCCGGAAGCCAGCCGACGACAACAGCGATGGCGACAACAGCGATGTCCCAGCGCGAATCCCACCGGTCAATTCCCATCAGTCCTGAGGCAAGGCACAGAATCGCTGTCAGCGCGAAACGCGCAGTGCTGATGCGGGTGAGCAACTTCACGAGGGTGCGCTCAATCCTTTTTGCCTACAGGTGTGCAGGGCCTCAACAAGGAGCGGAGGTAATCAACGACAGGTCGTACGTTGACCACGTTCCGCCGACGATGCTCACCTTGACGCGTGTGGCGAGTTCCTCATTGTCGTTCGTTGCGGTGTCGGTGTTGACACATGTGAACGACTTCGTGGTGAGGTCCTTGTACGGCTCGGACCCGACTTTGTAGGTCACGATGGAGGTTGACTCAGCAAGCTCGGCCCTGGTGTCGATGACCGTGAACCTGCCGGAACTGTCGGCGTCGAGCTCAACGACGCTCGCAGCAACTGTGATGTTGAGACTCGTGGCGCTCGAGCTCGTGGATTTACAGGTAACACGGTAGGCCCCAGTCACGGTCACCACGCCTATCGACGACTTCACGTACGTGGGCGCTTTCGCCTCGACGTAGCAACTGATCTTCCCGGACGTGACGGTGGTAGAAACCGCAGAGGCTGACGGCATCGCAGCGACGAGCGAGATGAGCGCAATGCCCACTGCTACGAGACTCCGTCTGCTCTTCATGCGGCGAACTCTACACCCTCAAGAGTCGATCAACAAGCGCTCCGTACCAAGGTGACCACTCAGAGTGCTTGTGCTTCACCAGTGGTGAACAATCCGTTCCCGCCGAACGGATCAGATCCCATAGGACACCACAACGGGGGCGTGATCGGACCACCGCTCGGCATACGACGGTGCCCGGTCGATCACTGCATCCCGTGCGGCCGCAGCAAGGTCGGGCGTGGCAACGTGATAGTCGATTCTCCAGCCTGCGTCGGTATCAAAGGCCTTGCCTCGCCATGACCACCACGAGTACGGCCCGGGCCCGTCCCCGCCAAGTGCTCGGCCGACGTCTACCCAGCCATCAGCGAACATTCGGTCGAACCACGAGCGTTCCTCGGGGAGGAAGCCAGCCTTCTTCAGGTTGCCCTTCCAATTCTTGATGTCCACCTCGCGGTGCGCCACGTTCAGGTCACCGGTGAGCAGAACGTGGCGACCGTCCGTGCGCAGCGCAGCGAGTCGCTCCGACATTGCCCCCAGAAAGGCAAGTTTCTCGCTCATGCGCGAGGGCACCTCGGCATCTCCGGTGTGGACGTAGCAGGACACGACCGTGAGGCCGCGCCCGTCGGCAGTTTCGATGTCGACCTCCACCCAGCGACCGGAGTCGTCGAATCCGTCATCGCCAGCCGCACTACCCCGCACGCCAGTGCGCGTGGCCATGATCGGGCGACGGGAGGCCACCGCCACACCTGCCCGGCCCTTCGCAAGGCACTCCGCGTGGGCCACGTGCCAACCGCTACCGCCCAGGGTCTCGACGAGGCCGGGCACGAGGGCGTCCGGTGCGCGGACCTCCTGCATCGTGACGAGGTCCGGCTTGCGGTGCGCGAACCACCCTGCCATCCCGTTCGCACTGGCGGCGCGCAAGCCGTTGACGTTGACCGAGGCAATCGTGAGCGCTGCGGGCTTCTTCATGCCCTGCATTGTGCCGCGGCTCGGCGTCGGTGGCGCTACGGGGAACCCGCGTCGGGCCACCGTCGGTTACCGACAGATGAACAACAGCCCGCCGACGTGATCGGGGTCCGCCGGTCTGGGACAATTCGAATTCGTGAGTGGCCCCCGACCCAGACGCGATCGCATCGCGCTGAACGACGAGCGGATCCTCGATGCCGCAGTGGTCGTTCTCGACCTGTTCGGGATCGACGGGCTCTCGGCGCGCAGGGTTGCGGAGCAGGCGGGCCTGAGCACCGGTGCGATCTACGGCCGCTTCGAGAACACCGATGAACTGCTCGTCGAGGTGTGGAACCGTCGCCTGCGCAGCGTCGTGCTTGCCGGTCTCGAGCGCTCGATCCGCATGTCGGATCCAGCGGTCGGTGATCCCGACCCGGTGGTGCCGGAAAGTTTCGACCCCGTTGCGGAGCGGGTCGGCGCCTTCCTCATCGCGTTGGCCCCCCGCAGCGACGTGCTGTCCGAAGTAGTCGTTCCCGACGTCGATGCATGGCTCCGGGCGATGGGTGTCGGCCCGGGCAATCCCGCCACTTCGCGTGCGAGGCGAGCCATCGCGATCGCGGCATATTTCGGGGCGATGCTCAACGGATCGGTGAGCGAAGCGCTCCACCCGGATTGGGTGCTCTGCCTGCGTTGGTGGGAGGAGGCCCGAGCTCGTGAGACCCTGCCGTTGAGCGGCCCTGTCGCTTGGCTGCCCCCCGCCCGGATCGCTGTGGAGTCCGGGAACCCGGAACTTGATGTACTGCTCCTCGCCACGGGGGAGGTGATGGCGCGTGCCGGCGTCGCAGGAACCACGGTCACCCGAATCGCCCGACGTGCTGGCGTTCCCCGCTCGACGGTCTACGCACATTTCGACTCCAAGGACGACCTCGTCCAGGCGTGCATTTTCCAGGCAACTGCGAGCGCGAGCGCGAGCGCGCGCAGGCTCAAGTCGCTCACCACCCCGCATGACGTCGCCTCGGTGGCGCACCGCGTGACGGACCCAGCAGGCCGCCAGTGGCGGCGACGCCGTATTGAGGGCTTGCTCGCGGCGGTCTACAGTCCGGCACTTGCGAGCGCAGTCCTGCTCGCCGAGTTGGAGACCGAGAACGAGCTGATCATGAGGATCGGGTTGATTGATGTCGGCCAGGAATACGCGCTCCGGCAGTTGCTCCGCTTCTTCGACGTCCTCGCGTCCGGGCTTGCAGTGGTGCCGGAACTGTCAGCCGTGTTCGAGGGGATCGACTGGCGGATCGTGCTCACACCGATCACGGAACAGGCGACAGCAGAGATCTTCGGGGAGTTGCGCCCGGGTCTCGCCACCACAGGGTGACTGACGCCGTGAACGACGACC
>Ga0209086_10003963_pt1 | contig 11066 bp, 15 predicted proteins | sample M_130207_XF_Meta_FD_187312 | JGI IMG/M metagenome (GOLD analysis project Ga0209086, IMG submission 187312) | Freshwater microbial communities from Lake Montjoie, Canada to study carbon cycling - M_130207_XF_MetaG (SPAdes) (version 2) | ecosystem: Environmental > Aquatic > Freshwater > Lake...
GCTAAATAGATTATGGGAACAAAACCTAAAAAGAAAAGAGCAATGAGAAGTGTTAAGTCTGGAGTTAAAACTGCAGAACTAATAAAATCTAATTTAGAGGTGTTAAATAAATTAAAGAATGATAAAATTAAGTAATTTACTAAAAGAAGATGAGTATGTAGACCAAGCTTACAAACTTGGTGATACTCCTACTGATAATCCAATTGATGATTATGATGAATTGGATGTTGAGCAAGAAGATATGGATGATTTCATCAATTATCTTAAAGCATATTCAACGCAATTAGAAGAAGCTAATTGTAATTGTGTTTATGAAGCAGAATATCAGGGTAGAGAAGTAAAGTTAGGTAAACCAATGCAAGGTGATGTTAAGAAGTTTAAGGTATATGTAAAGAATCCTAAGACTGGTAAAATCATTAAAGTAAACTTCGGACAGAAAGGAATGAAAATCAGAAAATCAAACCCTGCTGCTAGAAAATCATTTAGAGCAAGAATGAATTGTGATAATCCGGGTCCTAGAACAAAGGCAAACTATTGGAGTTGCCGTAAGTGGTAATTATATGATTAAATTAAAAAATATATTAAACGAATTATCTCCAGTTGGTAATATGAATGCTCATGGCGCATCAAAGGTATTAGGTAAGGGTGGAAAGGTTTTAGGATTTGTAGCAGATACTCCAAACGCTATAGCAACTTTGATACAAGAATATCCAAATGTTGAGGCAATAGAATTCAAAATGCCATTTTCATTTGAACGCAAAACATATAAAAAAATAAAAAAAGGTGATGCTGCTTGGAAAAAATTGATGGATAGATATATTGATAATTCAACAAAAGCAATACTAAAAAAAGATTTTCAATTAAAGTGATACAACTAACTAACATATTAAACGAAGACCTCCGTAAATGGTTTGGTAAAGGAGGCGCTGGTTCATCTACTGGTGGTGGTTGGGATAGATATAATTCACAGGGAAAGAAAGTAGGTAAGTGTGGTGATAGTAAAGATGGTTCAGCGTATGCAGCTTGTTTATCAAAAGAGAAAGCAGCAAAGTTAGGACCCGATGGTAGAGCAGCATTTGTAAAAAGAAAAAGAGCTGCACAATCAAAAGCAGGTGATAGTAAAAAAGGTGGTGAACAATCTAAAGGACAGAAACCAACATTTGTAAAGACGGGAGCTAGTGAAAATGTAAAAGAAGATTGGTCTCAAAAATATAAAAAATCAATTGATTGTAGTAACCCAAAAGGTTTCTCACAAAAAGCACATTGTGCCGGAAAAAAGAAAAACGAAAGTATGACAATAGAAGAAAAAATGGAATTATTCTTAGAAAAGAATTGTCCAACTGATTCAGCAAAATGGTCAGCATCCAAAGCAGCTGCAAAAGCTAAATTTGATGTATATCCATCTGCATACGCAAATGGATGGGCTGCAAAAAACTACAAAGGTAAAGGTGGTGGTTGGAAAGTATGTAAGGAGAGTGTTATCAAAGAAGTAGAAGTAGGACAGGGACATGAGAACGATAGAGATATGGTTGTAGGTGTTGCTGAAATTCTTCGTATGGTAGATGATATGAATAATAGAAAAGAAATAGCAGAAGCTATGTTACGAAAATTTAAATCAGAAGATGTTATACATAATGCAAAAGAGTTTATGAAACTTTGTGGCATTTAATAATAATTTAATAATACCATAACCCTCATTTAACAATGGGGGTTTATTATTTATACCTATGAAAGATTTACTAACTATTGTAATCCCTTGTAAAAACGAAAATGAAAACATATATGAATGTATTGGATTTATTGCAAAGCAAGTGGGGTTTGGTGGAACTAAAGTTATTATTGCAGATACTTCCGATAACGAAGAATCTATATGGTGGTTGTGGAAAGCCCAAAACGAATACAAATACTCACTAAACATAGAAGTAATAAAAGGTGGGTTTCCTGCTAAGGCAAGATTAGACGGAAGTAAATTAGTAACCACTCCTTACATTCTTTTTTTAGATGCAGATATAATGTTATTAAACAAATTTGTATTAGGAGAATGTTTGGCATACAATACTGATTTGGTAACTGTACCATTTCAAACCGAAGTAGGATTCAATTGGATATTTAGATTGTTTGATATTCAACAACGATTAAGTAATTGGTTAGCAACACCATTTGCTATTGGTGGATTTCAATTGTGGAAAACCGAAGCATATTGGAAAACTGGAGGATATGATGAAACACATATGTTTGCAGAAGATTATTGGGTTTCACAAAAAGCAGAAAGTATGAAGATACACAATACAAAAGGTGTATGGACATCTGCAAGAAGATTTAAGAACAAAGGATTTTTCTATATGTTTTTATTAAGTATTAAATGCTACATAAACCGAAACAATACAGACTTCTTCAAACAACATCACAATTACTGGATATGAAATATCAAGCCATCATAGTATCTGACTTACACTTGGGAATCAAAGATAGTAAGGCGGATGAATTTATAGAATTCTTAGATAAACACCCAACTGACCTTCTTATTCTTAACGGAGATATAATTGATGGGTGGGCTTTAAATAGAGGAGCTAAGTGGAAGAAGAAACACACTAAAGTTATTTCTAAAATATTAAAGTTATCTAACAAAACACAAATAATTTGGATAAGAGGAAACCACGATGAATTTGTACAAGAATTCATTGGAACAAATTTTGGACACATTGAAATTAAAGAAGATTATGTACTTAATACAAAAACTTGGGTGGAGGATGATGTATATAGGAATGAGAGGTATTACATTTTTCACGGAGATGTTGTGGATGTTTTTATAACCAAATACAAATGGTTATCAAAGATAGGTGCAATTGGATATGATTTTGCACTTTGGTTGAATAGAGTTTACAATGGATATCGTAAATGGAGAAAGTTACCTTACATATCCATCTCACAAAAGATTAAAGCAAGTGTTAAAGTAGCAACCAATTATATAAACGATTTCGAAACAACCGCCCTATCAATGGCTCATAAGAAAGGGTGTAATGGGGTGATTTGCGGACATATCCACCAACCGGCGGATATAATGATTAACGGAGAAAGATATCTCAATAGTGGGGATTGGATTGAGAATATGAGTGCCATTTTGGTAGATTATGACGGTAAGTTATATTTATACCAAAGATAGCACTATGAAAAATATATTATTCTTATTGGTATTATTACCAACACTAACTTTCTCACAAGTTAGCAATTGGAGAACAAACCCTCCCCAACCATCTCAACCTCAACAAAGAGTAGAAACTCCTAGAGTTCAACCATCCATACCACAACAACAAAATGATGTAAGTAAGTGGAGAACACAAACTGCACCAATTAGACCGGGTGATAACTTTACCGGTCAACCTTTAGTACGAAGATATAGACCTACAACATACAATCCTTATGGTTTACAATATGGTATATGGGGATGGTATCAACCTTATCCTTACATTTGGTATGATAATTATGGATGGAGACAAAGAAGTGTAGTTCGTATTTATGAAAATGGAAGGAGAGATACCATTGTAGTAAAACCTATAAAATTTACTATTGGTATTGGTAAAACAAATAATAGACAAGCTGCATTTTGGGGAACTATTGGTGGTAAGAAAGGATATTTCATTATGGATTATGTAATGACTTATGATATAGATAGAAATGATTATTATCCAAATGGCAATCTTGCTATTGCAGATTTCCCTGTTAGTAAAGAGATATTCACAAAAGAACATACTTTTTATTTAGGAGCTGGTAAGAGATTTAACAAATTAGGAATACATACAATGATAGGGTTTGGTAATGAGATTCAAAGATATCAGGGCAGAGATGCTATTGGTGGTATTTCATTTCCTAAATCAAATATAAATTTTACAACAATTAAATTTGGTGCAGTTAGAGATTTCAAATTCTTTACTTTGAAATTTGATACTGACCCAATAAGAGGTTATTCACAATTGGGTATTGGGTTGAATAATTTTTAATGAAAAAATACATATTAGGATTTCTTTTAGTAATGTTTTGCCAAATAGCAATGGGGCAAACTTATACACAAACTTATAAGGACAAATGTACTGGTGAAATTAAGGTAGCCACTACAACAATGGTAAACGGATTTGCAACTGTATCATTCTACAATCAAATACGAGTATTCTCACCAACCGAAGTAATGGCTGGAGCAGTACAGGTTTGGATTACAGCAACTTACGCAGCTTTTAACACATTAGCATGTCCTACGAATGTAGTAGTTCAACAAACGGTACAAAACACAGTATCTCAAGCGGCAGCAGCTGCAGCAGCCGCAGCGGCACAAGCAGCAGCTGATGCAGCAGCAAAAGCAGCGGCAGATGCGGCAGCAAAAGCAGCGGCAGATGCGGCAGCAAAATCAGCAAGTTCATCTGCTAGTGGTGCGGCTAGTTCATCGGCATCAGCGGCAGCTAGTTCATCAGCAACTGCGGCAATTCCACCACCACCAACGGCACCTCCACCAACGGCATCAGCCCCTCCACCGGCATCAAGTAGTAGTTCTACTCCACCACCAGCTTCCTCATCAGGAAGCAGTAGTTCTGGAGGTTCTGGAAGTAGTTCTGGTAGTGGTTCATCTTCATCTACGGAAACAAAGACTGAAACTAAAACGGAGACAAAAACTGAAACCAAATCTGAATCAAAATCGGAGAGTAAATCGGAAAGCAAGACTGAAGAAAAGAAAGAAGAAACTAAATCGGAAAGCAAAAAAGAAGAAAAGAAGGAAGAGTCTAAAGAGGAGAAAAAAGAAGAGTCTAAAGAAGAAAAGAAAGACGAGAAAAAAGAGGAGAAGAAGGAAGAAAAGAAAAAAGAGGAAAAAAAGAAAGCAGTAGCTAATCCAATGATGTTAGCTAGTGATTTGGCTGGTACGGAAGATAATGAAGGAAACTACGCTGTAATGATGAGTGTGGGTGTATCTCGTTCTTCATTGATGGGAGATAAATCATATTCAGCTACCGCACTTATTTGGAGTACCCTAAACCAATTTGCTTTAAGTGGTGGTATTACAAAGATGGATTTTGAGAACGGACAATTAAACGCAATACATTCATACGGAACTACATTTGCATATCTTAAAGGAACTATAATGAACCTTAACGGATACACTTGGATTAAACCTCACCCTAAATTCGGAACATTTGGATATAATGTGGGTATAATTACTTTAATGATGGAAAACGCAACAACTGGTGGATATGATGTAAGTTTAAGTTCATCTTTGGTAGGATTTTGGATGAAACCATTTCCTTATAGTAGAAAAGTTACCCTAACTCCGCAAGTATTCGTAATGCAATCTCCATTAGCTTGGAATACTGTGACTGGTGGAAGTACTGTAAGTAGAATACCGGGAGCAATGGTAGGATTGGGATATGATTACAAATTAAGTAAAAGATTTGGATTTTCAGCATCTTATAAAGCAGCAATGTCCTTTGGTGATAGTTTCTCCCTATTAAATAATATCCAAATTGGGTCAAAAATGATATTTTAAGATAATACAATATTTATACACATAAATCAAATACATTATGAAAAATTTGTTGAACTTTAAGAATATAGCAATCGCAGCATTGATTATATTCGTTTTATTGGAGTGGTTTAACCCAGGTGGAGTTATGCCAGGTAAGAAAGTATTCATAGCTGGTAAAGCATATGAAGTAATTAAGCACGATATTGATACTATTGATATCGTTAAAACTAAAGTGGTAACTAAAAAAGGTGAAGATATCTACCATGAAACAATCGTAGAGAAAGAAGTAATCATTCCAGCGGTTATTGATACTATGGCTTTATTAAAAGACTATTACTCAAAAGTATTATACAAAGATACATTAGTTTTACCTGATTCATTAGGTATTGTTGCTTTAAATGATACTATCTCACAAAACAAAATCTTAGGTAGAACTTTCAACGCAAGTGTTAAGCAAAGAACTATCAAAGAAACTACAATTGTAAAAGAATTACCTAAGACTAAATTATTTTATGGTTTAGAGGGTGGATTCAACAAAGCAGATTTTGTAAGTTCAGTAGGAGCTGGTGTTTTAATCAATACTAAGAAAGATAAGATATACCAATTAGGTCTAGGTGTTACTAATCAAACAACCGATGGTACAAATGGTGGATTCACTCCATACGTTAAAGGTGGTGTTTATTGGAAAATTAAATTAAAGAAATAAGATGATAAAGCTTACTCAATTAAACGAAGCTTCTGAAGTAAAATTCAAAGAATTAAAACCTATTCAACAAAAACAGGTTGTGGCATTTCAAAAAGTAATTGGTGCAGACCATTCTCAAATTTTTTCTGGTATTCACGGAATGGTTGTGGATATACCAGCAAGAGGTAATTTTGGAACTGGTTATCGTTTTGGAGCTGATACTCTTAAAAAATTATTAGCATTAAAAATTCGTTGGGTTGAAGCAGATGGTGATGTAATTTCAATAGGATTCTAAATGAAACTTTCAGAGTGCATAATCGTATCTAAAGAAATTAAAGATAAGTTTATTCTAGCTAAAAATAGAGATAGAGCTTATAATCCATCTTTAGAAATTGTACACACTATTATTGATGGTGTGGAAGTTGCATATTTGCACGATTTAATAACTGATTGGAGTGAGGGTTTAAACGAAAATGGAATAGGTGTTGTAAACTCAGCACTATTAGTTGGACACGATGAAGCTGAAGCTAAGCTTGTAAAGAAAGCTGGAAAGCCGGGACCTGATGGTGATAAGATGAGAAATATCATTAAACAACCCAATCTAATGGATGCAGTACGAGCTGCACTATCATATAAGGGCAAGAGTGGATTATCTCTTAAAGGTCATACATTTGTATCATCTCCAAAACATATGGTTAGTATTGAAACTACATCAAAGCATAAGGCTGATGTTAAACTTCAAAACTCCGAATCACCTGTTGTTCGTACAAACCACGGACATATGTTTACCGATGCTGGATACACACATGGTGAAAAATATCTAAGTTCAAAAATGAGAAAGATATCAGCAGAGAAATCGGTTGATACAGTAGAAGATTGGAAAGAAATAGCACAGGCTATGAGAAAAGAATACTTTCCAAAGAAACCTCAATTGAATATGAAAAGAGATACGGAAGAAATGTCTACATCATCTCAAACTGTAATGAATCTAACTGATAAGATATTACAAATAACTTACTTTAAAGGTAAGGTAAACGAATTTAAGGGCATTAATAGACAATTACCAAAAGGATATCAACCAAAGATTACAATTGAAGTAATCCCAATTTAATTTCAACATTTTAATAGAATCATATTTATATGCATACAAAATGTAAATATATTAATATGTCAACAGAATTTGAATTATTCAAAGGTAAATCATTAAGTGGTCTTTTTGAGGATATCTATAACAACCAAGTTTCTAAAAAAACAAAGATTAGTGCTTTAATTGAGGAACTAAAGAAAATGGTTAGACACGCAGGTGATATGGGAACTTTAGGTCCTGTAATTGGTGGACTGATTGATAGCTCAGTTAGAAACGATGACCAATTGGTTAAATTAGCAACAATAGCAACTAAAATTATAGCATCTGAAAAGAAAACCGAAGGACAAGAAGGATTTTTATCAGCATTTGAGAAAGAACAATTACTTAAAGATTTGGAGGAAACTAAAGAGCAAGTTGAAAGAGTTGATGATTTAGAATTTGAATTGGATGAGTTAAAACAAAAAATGAAATAGTATGTCAGGTTTAAGTTCAGCTAGGATAGTTTTATCAAATGCAGCATCGCCAATTAAAGTAGGAAGTTTAACTAAAAAATTAGGAATTGTATATGATATTTGTTTAGATGAATCTCATACAATATCTAAACAAAGTAAAGCTGGTAGCGCATATGTAGGTTCTATAAAATTTAGAGACCCAAGTAATCTTTCTGCAGATGTGTCTAATTTACCAATAGCTCATCCATTTGATAAAAATTTTATAAATATTCCTTTAAAAAATGAAATAGTTGAAATACATGAAGTTGCAACTGGGGAATATACTTATAGTAGAATAGGAAATGAATCAAACCCATCTGTATCTGCAAATTCAAATTTAATATCAATTAAATTTCCTGAAAAAAAAGAATCTACAAATAAATCAAATGATTATAAGAGTGTATCATTTACAGGTATAGCAAAATCAAATAAAGATAATTCAAGTTTATATAGTGGATTTGGTAAATATTATAATCCACAAGAAAATATTCATAAATTAAAATTATATGAAGGAGATTCTTTAATACAATCTAGATTTGGACAATCAATAAGATTCTCAGCATTTAATAATTCTAATAATAAATTCGCACCAACTTTAATAATTAGAAATTCAGAAGCTTCCGATAATAGAAAAAAAGACCAAAATGTTAATATTGAAGAAGATGTTAATAAAGATGGAACTATAATAGCTTTAACATCAGGAGAACACCAATTAGGATTTATTCCTGGTATAGTAGATGATAAGGGTACTGGAAATTTTAAAACAAAACCAGAATCATTTGAAGATTATCCATCTAAGTTGATTGGAGACCAATTACTTTTAAATTCTGGAAGAATAATATTATCTGCAAAAAGTGGTGAAATGATATTCTATTCTAAAAAAAATTATGGGTTTATTTCAGATGGCTCCATGTCAATTGATAACCAAGGTGGAATTGATATAAGTGTTGGTGATAATATTAACATCATAACAAATGATAGGGATATCAATTTTGTAACTGGAAATGGTACAATGTTTTTTGGTAGCACTGATTTAGAACCAATGGTAAAAGGACAACAATTGGTAGATATATTATCTGAATTAATAGATGTAATTGGGGCAATGCAATTCCTAACACCATCAGGCCCCTCCGCAATAGGACCTGTAAATTCTCCCGATTTTGGTATGATTAAATCAAAATTGAATAGTATCTTAAGTCAAAGAACTCAACTATCGTAAAATGTCTTGGATAACATTTAAGGAAAATATAGTTAGATTAAGCGAAAATCCAGATGCTATTGGTGATATAGATTTAGTTGCTAAAACATATGCTCAAGAATATGATGCTTGCATGAAAAGAGGAATGGATATTATTAGTATGGCTAGTATTAAGAAGGGTAATATTGAAATGATGGAAAATTTATTTAAATTTGCATTGTTACAAGGACAAACTTCAGTAATTGCATATGATTTAGTAGGAGCTATGGGAGCAGGCGTATTAGCTTATTGGGGAGGTGCTATATTAAATGAGTTTCCAATACCAATATTACCTGCACCAGGTTCTATTAGTAATATTGGTGTTTATAATAATATAGTATTAACTCCTGGTGTATGGAAGCCGGCGTTTCTAATACCACCAACAGGAACACCAAAAACATTAATTGATATTTTTATATTCTACGCACAATCACATTTGCCAACAATTACCGGATTTATTATTACAAATTCATTATATCCACCATTTGCAACCCCTGGTCCTGGCGTATTAAATTGGACAGGTTATTTCATAGACCCAGCACCAATATCAGTAAAAGTATCATTAGATTTTCCTGATGGTGAAACTTATCAAAAACCTGTACAAGAAACTCAAGAAACTATACAAGAAGGTGCAATAGATATTAACCAACTCCCAGTTGATGCAACTGGATTTGAAAATGCAACTCAAGAAGATGTTGCACAATATTTCCCACCAGCTCCAAAAGGTGGTGGATTTAATTCTGGTAGAACTGATGTAATTTCCGTTGCAGTGGATTTGGGTTCTTTAGATTTTAATGCAGATTGGGTAACACTTGCTGCAAAATTTATTGGTAAACATGAGGGTTTTATAAACCATGCTGTTGAAGATGAAGGAACACCAAGATTGGGGTTTGGTTCAGATAAAATATATGATAATGGTAGAATTAGAAATGTTAAATATGGAGATACTACTACTCTTGCAGAAGCTTTAAAAGTATTACAATATGAGGTGTCTGTATCATATTTACCAAGATTAATAGGTACTGGACCTCGTAAAATATCTTTAGCAGATTTTAATGCATTAAATAATAAGCAAAAAGCAGCATGTATGAGTTTTGTTTATAATTGTGGAAGTTTATGGACATCAATAGCAGGAGCTATTAGAAATAAAGATTACCCTGCTGCAGCTATGGGATTATTAAATGGGCCTGTAAAGGGTTCTCAAAGCGGTAAGATATATCCTGGCTTAGTTAGGAGAAGAAAAGAAGAATCTACACTATTTTCAGTATAAACTCAAAAATACTTAATTTAAATATTTATAAACATAACAAACAAACAATAGAATATTATGGACATGGATAAACTATTAGAAGCCATTCAAATTCTTATTAAAGAGGAGCTTAAAGAGCAATTACCTGCTTTAATTAAGGAAGGTGTGAAGGCTGAAATGAAAAAAATGCTATCTGAAACAAAAGTAGCTCCAAAACCAGTATCAAAGAGTATTTCAATGGCTAAAGCTATTTTGGGAGATGAACCAATTGTAGAATCAGTTCAACAAAAGCATGCACCACATAAGCAATACAGCAAAAACCCAATGATTAACCAAATCTTAAATGAAACAAGAGGTGGTATTCCACAGGGTGATGGTGGATTCCGAACAATGAATTTTGGACAAGGTGATATGGGTTCAATTGCAGGTGGAACTGCTATGGCAGATAAAATGGGATATGGTGATATGGTAAGAGGCGCTCAACCAACTGGATTGGGTGTTCAAACTGGTGTTCCTGAATTGGATAAAGCATTAAATAGAGATTATTCTGAACTTGTAAAAAGATTTAAAAAATAATAATTAATGGCTGTAATCGTTGGTCAATATATTTTAACTGGTAATAACAAAAGCATAAATGATTATGCAATTGGATTATCACTACCATTGCAAATGGGTGGTAATACCTTTAATCAAACTTATGATAATTTAGAACAGTTAAAATCAAATGTAAAAAATTTATTATTAACTAACCAAGGTGAAAGATTAGGAATGCCAACATTTGGATGTGGACTTCAGAGATTATTATTTGAAC
>Ga0209086_10003965_pt1 | contig 11065 bp, 4 predicted proteins | sample M_130207_XF_Meta_FD_187312 | JGI IMG/M metagenome (GOLD analysis project Ga0209086, IMG submission 187312) | Freshwater microbial communities from Lake Montjoie, Canada to study carbon cycling - M_130207_XF_MetaG (SPAdes) (version 2) | ecosystem: Environmental > Aquatic > Freshwater > Lake...
GGAAGACCGCGAAAAATATCCCAAGCAATTTGATATCGACGAACTGCGCTGCATTTATTGCGGAATGTGCGAAGAAGCTTGCCCAGTTGATGCGATCGAATTGACCCCGCACTATGAAGTTTCAGGGTTGACTCGCGCAGAGTTGATCTTTGATAAGTCAAAGTTGCTCGAAATCTATGATCACACGGTTGCTGAAAAGCCAATGTGATCGCGAGAGGCCGGCGGCTCGACTGAATTCCTGGGTTTTTATTTCCCAAACATCTTTAGCAAATCTCCCACTCCTTTGCCAATCTTTTTCGCATCAAGCGCAGATGCATCAAAGACCATCTTGACTTGACTCTGCAGCGGAACTGGCTTGCCATCGACATCGCCCAGAGGTCCTGAAAGCGTGATGTCAACTTGCACGAGATCGCCTGGATCTATCGGCAATTTCTTGATTGCCTCGCTGAGTTGTTGCGAAGTCGAAGACAGAGGACCCGATGCACCACCAATCGATCGACCAAGCGAAGAGAGCGGATATCGACAGGTGATCGCATTTGCATATGGCGGCGTCTTGCCAAGATTGATATCGCCAGACAACTTCAGCACCTGCTGCCATTGGTCGCCAAATTTGCCTGCTTTTACAATGAAATCTTTGTATTTCAAGCTGCCCTTGCGCACCGTGACAACCAGTGGTTCGATGAGCGCAGGAATCGTGTCCGACTTTGCATCTTGCGCCAGAGCAAGCATTCCCAGAAATTGATTACTTCGCACGACTTCGACATCACCCACATCAACGCGCGCATCAAGATCAAGTTTCGCCAACTGCCCATCGAGCGGATAGGCAGCCTGCGAAACTTGCAATCGAATCGGCGGAGCTTTTCGAATATCCGCGAGAACTGGATTCATCGGCTCGAGAAGTCTGCGCTGCAAGACTTTGTTGATTGTGAAAGTGACCGCCAATGGATTTGATGCGGTAATGAACACCATGCCACTTGCGATATCAACCTTGGGGGCGACGACTGACAAATACTGTGTCTTCAAATCCGCCTTGACCACAGTTGTCTGAATTCCGTTGGGAGCGATGACAACATTCGCATCAACAGATGCGTCGATTTCTGGACCAAGCGCTTCAACCATTTGCCCACCCTGACCTGCGGCAGCATCGACGATCGCCGTCGGAACTTTCACGCATCGAACTTGCGCAGTCCACGCACCAGCGAGAACATCGAAAACTCCAGCGGCATTGGAAAGTTTTTGACCACTCGCTTGCGCTGTGATCGAACCGGTCTTTTCCCCGCCGCTCGTCAACGAGAGCGTCATCGAATCTGACAATCGAGGCGATTTGATTTCTGCGTGTGTTGCACCAAGTGCCACGATGGGCTTTCCCTTGGGTTCGACTTCGATCGCAGCAAGATCAAGTGACAAATCGCAAGAGCCATTGAGCATTCCACTTGCAGGCATGATCAGCGATTTGATATGCGCACTCAAATCAATCGATCCCAAACGAGTCAACGCCGCAGATGCGTCCTTCGTTCCATTCATCCAATCAACCAATGAAAGTGCGAGAGCACCAGGAATCTTGATTTGCATTTCGCTTGCTTGAAGCGTGAGGGGAGTTGCAACAGCGCCCCCGACTGCTCCAGTCGAAGCACCGCCGGCAAAGAGCGAGCGCAAGTCTCCGCTTGCCGCGATTCCAAGAGAAATCGGCCCTGGAGCAGAATCGCCAACTTGAAATGTTCCATTCAGTCCAGCATTCAATTCGCGGTCAAATCCTGCCGACTTCATCGTGAATGCAATTGCTCCCATCGAAAGTTTCGGTTTGCCCGCAGGTTCAATGGCGATTGCTGCGAGATCCATTCGAAGATCAACCGCACCACTTGTCGCTGCACCTGTTGGCAGCGAGAGAGAATTGATATTGAACGCAGCGTTGATATCACCAAGCTGTGTGATGGACTTCGAGAGCGCATCTGATCCACCATTCCAATCTGCCAACGCGATTGCCAGCGCGCCAGGGATCTTGATCGAGAGCGTGCTTGCCTTCAGTGCCAACGGATGATCCTTGCCATCAGAAGATGCGCCGAGAAGCGAACGAAGATCGCCGTTCGCATCAAGCGCGAGAGAAAGATTGCCCGCCGCACCAGAACCAACTTTGAACTTCCCTGTGATCGAAGCCTGAGCGCGTTCAGCCAATCGTGGGCTCTTGACGCTCATCGTGATTTTTTCGAATGCGATTGCTGCGCGATTTGGTGGAGCGATTGATCCTGGCTCCACAACAACATTCATGACAACAGTTGCATCTTCCGCGCGACCAGTCCAGCGACAACTTTCAATGTCAATCGATCCGATGATCGATCTCCCACCAGTTTGAGCAACAAGCGGACGCCAATCAACTCCGGTTCGCAAGCCAAGCGCTTGCTCTACGATTTCTGCAGGGACATCGAAGCTTCCAGTGGTTTTTGCGATATCTATTTGCGCCGCAGTTGGCGCACCTTTCCCATCGGCGGCGACTTTCCCTGGCGTGAGAGTCCCCGAACTCTTCAATGCGAGTCGTGGCAGACTGATGTCTGCAGTGAATGCATCTTTCGTCAGTTCGCGATTGAAAGAACCTTTTACAGTTCCTGGGCCAACGAGTGCTGCGCTGCCCTCGCCCGCATCGACCATTGTCGCCAGCGTGTCGCCTTGTGAGATTGCCACATCGAATGTCGATTGAAACACAGCGCTTGCAAAGTCTGACAATCGCATAGTCGCTGCGATTGTTGCTGCATCACGCCCAGGGTTCGTTGCGGTTGGCATCTGCATCAACTTCAGACCCAACTGTGCATCAACTCCACCGATCGAGCCATCTGCGCGCGTTGAGAGCGTCGCAGATGCTGAGAAACCTTGCAATCGACCGCCATGAGTCAAACCAGGTGCGGCGGAAAGATCGATTGCATCAGTTGTGATCTTTGTTGAAATGGTTGCAGGAAGAAATTGACCAGCAGAAACAGAATCCCATGTCCCAGTCATCGCAGCAATTTGAACTGCAACGCGTGTTGGCGAAGCAAGCACAACCGCTGGCCCTGCATATCGATCGACAACAGAAGGTGGCACGATCAAAGAGCAATCAATCGGCTGCGTCGAGAAACCGCTCTTGGTCCAAGTGATTTTTGTTGCGATGGAAGTCGCACTCAGTCCAAGAGTGACAGAGGCATTTCCTCCTTGTTTTCCGCCGTCATTTTCAATTTGCGCTGCGACATTGGTGATCGCCGCATCTGCCAACATCAAGCGCATACTTGCATCAAGCCAAGGCGCATCCGCAAGCATCATCGGCGAGAGTTGCACTCGCCCCTTCGTAGTGGCAGCATCGACTGCAAGTCCTTGTGCATTCACCAAACCTGTGATGACTTGGTCGATTGCGATCGCTGATCCATCGACTGATGACTGAACTTTCAGAGTGATTGACTTTGTCGGATCAGATGATTCCAGAAGAATTGTGGTCGCTCCAACTGCAAATGACATCGTGGGAGAAATCTTCATCGCCATCGGCGCGATTGAAACACTTGTATTCATCCGCGCATCTTTCCAAGCCATCGCCGCATTCTTTGCTGGGATTGGAAGAGAGATGGCAGAACCTTGAATTGAAACGGCGACTGGTGCAGAAACTCCCAAAGTCGGCGGCAACAATGCGGGATCAATCTGCGCGCTGACCGCGAGTCGATCGATCGTTACAAGATTGCCATCTTCTGCAAGTCCGCCAGCTGCAGTGATCGAAAACTTCTGCGAGGAAATTTCGGCACTGCCTGTTCGCCCTTCCAAAGTGATCTTTGCATTCAGCGACGATCCAAGATCGCGCGCCGCATTCAAAGGAGCTGGCAGATATGGCGCAAGCGCAGATGTTGGAAGGTTGACCAACGAGATCGATCCTGCGAGAGATCGCTTTGCTGCATCCATCGGATTTGTTGCATCCAAACTGATTGTGGAATTGGCTGTTTCTCCAGTGGGAAGTTGAATGACCGTCGACCCTGCGACCCGCACCGCGTCAGCGAATTTTGCCGAAGTGATTTTGATTGAAAGCGAGTCGATTTCCAGCGGAACGCCTGCGGAAGGAATTGCCAGCGCGCTCGCTTGCAGATCGACGTCGATCGATGCGGCATCCATATTGACAGATCCATCCTTTGCAAACAGTCCACCAACCATGCCGTTGAGTGAAAGCGATCCAGTTTTTTCTCCCACTTTTGTGGCGGCAGAAAACGTTGCGCGCACACCAGCATCCTCGACTGAAAATTTTCCTTTGAGTCCGTTGATTTCAATCTTGGGATCCGATTGCGAACCGGCTGCGATCAATTGAAGGCTGGTGATTTCCAAGATTGTTCCGCGCAAGGTTTCTGCGAGCGAAACACTTGGCGCCTGTGCTTTCGCTGGCTGCGAAACTGCCGGCGTAGTCGGCACGAACAATTCCGTCAGAGACAAAGAGCCATCGGGTCGATAGGCCGTGGCGACAATTCCCGAAAGAACAATATGCGGCGGCTCCGATTGCCGCGCAAGTGCGATCAATCCATTCTTCGCTGTGACATCAACGGTGATCCATGCACCATCAGCGCCCTTGATCGAAAATCCTTGGATCACTTGTGGCCCTGACCATGAGAGCGACAAACTCGCAAGAGAGACTTGCCCACGAACCAATGGCGATACAAATCCAACTGCCATATTGCGGCCGAACGATCCGGAAAGAATCGTGGGCAAGAATGCGATGAGCACTCCGAGGAAGACGATGCCTCCTGCGAGTACGAACAAACTTCTGCGAAGCCATTTGCGGCGAATGTCTGGTTTCATATGGGTTGGTGATTCTATAGATAGAAGGACCATATATAGAGGGAGTCACTTCCCCCCAAAGAAAGCCTTCGAGTCAATCAACCAAAACTGGTGTGGGCGAAACATGACTCAGCATTCGTTCGAGCGCTTTTCGTGCGAATTTGCGCGCATCGGGATGCACGCGGATTTCATTCACGATTTTTCCCCCAGACAATTCGTCGAGCACCCATGCGAGATGCTGTTGGTCGATTCGGTACATCGTCGTGCACAGACACTGACAACCCGAAAGCATTTCTACTTCCACTCCTCGAAGTGCAGCGGCTCGTGACAATCGCGTCACAAGATGCACTTCGGTTGCGACGGCAAACTTCGTTCCAGGTTTTGCCGCTTCAATAGTTTGGATGATGTACTCAGTCGACCCCGAGAGATCCGACTTGTCAACGACTTCCTGCGAACATTCCGGATGCACCAAGATTGTCGTGCGATCCTTGCGAGCGCGAATCGCATCAACATGCTCTGGACGAAAGAGTTTGTGCACGCTGCAATGCCCAGCCCACAGGATGACATCAACAGCGCGAATGACTTCTGCAGACAATCCACCATGTTCTTTTTTTGGATCCCACAGCGCAGTCTGCGCAGGAGCCTTCGCTTTCACAGCATCGATCTCGGTGATTAAACCCCGCGCATGCGCCGTGTTTCTGCCAAGATGTTGATCTGGCAGAAAGAAGACTTTGATTTTTTCGCCCTTCTCTCGCGGCGTGTCTCCACCTTTCAATGCCCATTCAAAAATCTGCTTCGCATTTGAACTCGTGCAACACGCACCGCCATTCTTCCCAACAAAGGCTTTGATCGCCGCACTCGAATTGACATAGGTCACTGGGATCACCCGAAACTTCTGCTCCTTCTTTGATTCGCCTTTCTCTTTCAGCGCAGCTGTGATGAAATCCCATGCGTCAACCGCATCGTCATATCCAGCCATATCCGCCATCGAACATCCCGCGCCGAGATCGGGCAATATCACCCGTACGGAATCTTCGGTCAACACATCTGCCGTCTCCGCCATGAAGTGCACTCCGCAGAAAACGATGAATTCAGTCCCACGTCGCTTGGCTTCGGCGGCAGCCGTCTGGCTCAGTTTGAGACTGTCCCCGATGAAATCTGCGTGCTGAATCACCTCATCTTGTTGGTAATGATGTCCCAAGATCATCAATCGATTGCCAAGCTCGCTTCGCTGAGCTCGAATGATCTGCGAAAGCGCAGTTTCCGAGGCTTCTCGATATTTTTTGGGAATCTCAGGCTGCCAAAGCATTGAACACGATGTTATCCCCCACACTCTCCTGGCAATTGCGCCTGAAACAAACTTTTTGTGAATAAATTTCATTGCATTTTGTGCATTCTTTGGGATGATCTAAATCCCTTCTGGTCGCCTTATGAGATTTTCTTTACCGCATTCAAACTGCTTACCTTCGATCAGAGGTCACTGGGCATCTCTGTTTTGCATGGCAATTTGCGCTTTGAACAATTCCCCTGTCGCAGCAATCCCACCAACTCAAACAATCAAATTGACCGCGAGTGATGGTTTGGCGAACGATCAATTCGGTAATGCAGTCGCTCTCTCAAATCTCGCGGGTCTTGCTGGCGCTCAGCCAGACATTGCAGTCGTCGGACTGCGATACGACGACATCGGAACAACAGCGGATCGTGGATCTGCCAATATTTACAAATTAAATTCGAGTGGAGTCTGGGTCTTCGAAGCAAAGTTGACAGCTTCTGATGGTGTCGCAGGCGATGCGTTCGGCTATTCGGTTGCGATCTTCGGCAATACCGTAGTTGTCGGCGTGCCATTCGATGACATTAATTTGGTGGATCAAGGCTCAGCCTATATTTTTCAAAGGAGCACTGCAGGAGTTTGGACGCAAGTCGTCAAGTTGATCCCTGCAGATCCAAGCGCCAGTGACGCATTTGGATATTCCGTCGCCATCACGAACACTGCAGTCACGACTTCGAACTTCGGAGATCTCGTCATTGTTGGTTCGCCCAATGACGACATCGGATTGATCCAGAATCAGGGTTCTGCCTATGTTTTCAAACGAGCAACTTCTGGAACTTGGGCGCAGGAATCGAAATTCGTCATCACTGGAACTGATGCGGCGGCAGAAGAAGACTTTGGATGGGCTGTTTCAATCTATGGCGATCGAGCGCTGGTTTCAGCTCCGTTTGATGACATAGGCACAGTTCTGAATCGAGGTTCCGCGTACACATTCAAACGAGCAACAACTGGAGTTTGGTCGCAGGAAGCGAAACTTGTGGCATCGGATGGTGCCGTAGATGATTACTTCGGATATTCGGTTTGCCTCTTTAATGATCAAGCGATCGCGAGCGCGCCATATGACGATATTGCCAGCGCCGCGGATCGAGGCTCCGCGTACATCTTCCAACTTTCTGGCGCAGCAACATGGACACAAGAAGCGAAGATCGTTGGAAGCGACGGATTGGCGAGTGATTTTTTTGGCGCATCTGTCGCACTGCAAGGCAACCTTGCTATCGCAAGTGCTCCCAATGACGACGCTACTGCGCAAGGAGGATCTGCAATATTCACCAACATTGGATCCGCGTATCTCTTCACTCAAGCCGGCACTTCGACATGGACTCAAGAAGCCCGCTTGACGAGTGCCGACGGATTGTCAGACAAATTCTTTGGCATTTCTGCCTGTATATATGGACAGAACGCATTGATAGGCGCGAACGGAGATGACATCGGGTCTCCGCTCAAGGCGGACCAAGGTTCTGCATACATATTCAACTTAAAGCCGATCGACTGCAATAACAACGGAATCCCCGATGCAGAAGACATTGCATCCGGAATTGCTCAGGATTGCAACACAAATGGAATTCCTGATTTATGTGATATTGCAGCAGGCGCTGCTAACGATTGCAACATCAATGGCATTCCAGATTCTTGCGATATCGCAACGGGCTTCGCCAAGGATTGCAACACAAACGGAGTTCCTGACTCATGTGATATCACAACTGGTGTCGCCAAAGATTGCAACGCAAACGGTATTCCAGATACTTGCGACATCGCAACGGGTGTCGCAAAAGATTGCAACCTCAACGGCATTCCAGATTCTTGCGACATTGCAACGGGCGTCGCCAAAGACTGCAACGCAAACGGCATCCCAGATTCTTGCGACATCGCAACAGGCTTCGCCAAAGATTGCAACGCAAACGGCATCCCAGATTCTTGCGACATCGCGACGGGCTTCGCCAAAGATTGCAACCTCAACACCATCCCAGATTCTTGCGACATCGCGACGGGCTTCGCCAAAGATTGCAACCTCAACACCATTCCAGATACTTGCGACATCGCGACGGGCTTCGCAAAAGATTGCAACATTAACGGCATTCCAGACTCTTGCGACATCGCAACGGCCTTCGCAAAGGATTGCAACATTAACGGCATTCCAGATTCTTGCGACATCGCAACGGGCGTCGCCAAAGATTGCAACGCAAACGGCATCCCAGATTCTTGCGACATCGCAACAGCCTTCGCCAAAGACTGCAACGCAAACGGCATCCCAGATTCTTGCGACATCACAACGGCCTTCGCAAAAGATTGCAACCTCAACGGTATTCCAGATACTTGCGACATCGCAACGGGCTTCGCCAAGGATTGCAACCTCAACGGCATTCCAGATACTTGCGACATCGCGACGGGCTTCGCCAAGGATTGCAACCTCAACGGCATTCCAGATACTTGCGACATCGCGACGGGCTTCGCCAAAGATTGCAACCTCAACGGCAAACCAGATTCATGTGACATCGCGACGGGCTTCAGCCGCGATATCGACACCAACGGCATTCCAGACGAATGCAAAGCTGATTGCAATCACAACCAGATTCCAGACGCATATGAAATTGCGCAAGGAACAACCCCTGACTGCAACGCGAATGCTGCTCCAGATAGTTGCGATATTGCGTCCACTTTCAGCACAGATATAGACACCAATAATATTCCAGACGAATGTCAACCTGATTGCAACGCCAACGATCTTCCAGATTCATACGAAATTGCTAATGGAACCGCCCTCGACTGCAATGCCAACACCATTCCAGATTCTTGCGATATCGCAACGGGCTTCGCCAAAGATTGCAACCTCAACGGCATTCCAGATTCTTGCGACATCACGACAGGATTCGCCAAAGATTGCAACGCAAATAGCATTCCAGATTCTTGCGATATCGCCTCTGGATTACCTGACACCGATGCGGACGGTCGCCTGGATATTTGCGAAACAGACTTTGGCGACTTTGATCTCAACGGTGTGATCAACGGACTCGATCTTTCATACATCCTCTCCGGATGGGGAACAGTCAACCCACCAATTGGTGATATCGATCACAACGGAAGTATTGGCGGCAGCGATTTGACTGCGATTCTCTCCCGCTGGGGAAATGTGCCTTGATCTGTGAATGAGTCTTGCGTTGTTTCACGGAGCCGACACTGGCGCTGGAACCACAGCTGGAATCACAATCGGAATTGGCGCTGGCTGTTGCGCAGGCTTATCCGCAGGCTTATCCGCAGGCTTGTCCGCAGGGCTATCCGTTGACGACCGCACCGGAGACACCGCGCGATCATCGTTCTTGATAGCAGGTTTGTAAGCAGCGAATGTCTTGTTCAGCGCCGCCGCCAAACGCACTCCCCCAGCTGCGAGACGCCGAGCAACTGTCGGAAAGTTTGATTCGTAATACTGCTGCCCAATTTTCGCGTCGGCAGGAAGATCGCTGTAAATCACGCGCGTGATTGCCCGAGATTCATTGCCCCATACAAGCGGATCAAGGTTGCCCTCCCACTGCGCAACTTCCTTCGGCGGCATATCTGTCTCAAGCGCCTTCGCAAGCCCGCGCCAATCACCCTGCGACTTGTGATGAATCAAAACCGAATCCCACAGCGCGTGCAAATTGGTCTTCATGTCGCCGAATGCAATCACCTGAATTCGATTTCCACCCATGTCATCGGCATATCCCGCATGCAACGGCTGATGCAGATCGCCAATGAAGTGAATCGCAAACTTGAGAGCTTCGCGTCGCTCTTCGATAGGCTTGGTGGAATCAGTCGCAACGGCCAAGAATCGCGTGATTGCACCGACCACGCATTCACCTTTCGCACAGTCGCGTTCTAGAACAATACTATTTTCATTGCGTGGCGCATTCACATAATGCAGCGGCTTCGCCCAGTCATATTTTGAATCTCCGCGAATTTGATCCGCCCAAAGTCCAGCCTTTGCCAGATCATCATTCCCAAGCAACTCAATAATCGCCGCCCTTGCCTGCGGAGTCAACCTTGTCATCGCAATTGTGCCAACAATTTGATGCCCCTCTTCGCCCCATGCGCCTGCGTGTGATCCCAACGTGACGGAGAGCAGTCCTACCCAAGGAATCCATTTGGAAATTGCGCGTGACTTCATTCGTCCAAGGCTACAGGATCGATCTATGATTCCGCCCTTATGCCACGAACGATTTTTATCCAAGCGCCCGCAAAATTGAATCTGGCGCTGTCCGTTGGCGCACTGAACGCGCAGGGGATGCACCCGATTTCCAGCTGGATGGTGACGATAAATCTCTTTGATGACCTGCACCTTGAAACTCTCCCTGCGAAAAGCTTCTCGCTCTTTGCAACAATCTGGAACAAGGACGCACTCCGCCGCAGCGAAATCGATTGGTCAATTTCGAAAGATCTTGTGCACCGCGCTCACGAGCGATTGGAAATGTTCGTTGGCCACGAATTGCCAGTGAAGAGTCGACTGGAAAAAAGAATCCCAGTTGGCGGCGGACTCGGCGGCGGTTCGAGCGATGCCGCTGCGATGCTGCGTGGACTGAACGAATTGTTTTCTTTGGGCGTTTCCACGGATGATCTTTGCGCGATCGCTGCGACACTAGGTTCTGACGTTCCATTTCTCATCGAAGGTGGATCGGCGATCATCAGCGGCACCGGCGAAGAAATTGAATCACTCGGAGCGCCACCAGAACTTCACGCAGTCTTTTTCTTTCCAGAAGTTCCCTGCCCCACAGGTGCTGTCTATAAACAGTTTGATGCACTTTCTAATTCGGCTTCACAATTACGAGCACTCCACATTCGAGCTCTTGCCGCACAACCATCTCTGAATCCAAATGACCCATTCAATGATCTTGCGGAGGCTGCAAAGATTATTGCGCCCGCGATGGCTGAAGACATGCACGAAATTGAACAGCTCGCACAACTTCCCATTCATGTCTGCGGCAGTGGATCGAG
>Ga0209086_10003968_pt1 | contig 11061 bp, 9 predicted proteins | sample M_130207_XF_Meta_FD_187312 | JGI IMG/M metagenome (GOLD analysis project Ga0209086, IMG submission 187312) | Freshwater microbial communities from Lake Montjoie, Canada to study carbon cycling - M_130207_XF_MetaG (SPAdes) (version 2) | ecosystem: Environmental > Aquatic > Freshwater > Lake...
GCTGTGAAAGGTTCAAAACATTCATTATTTCCAAGAATTTGAGCAGTAGAAGCAGTAGGCATTGGTGCAACAAGTAAAGAGTTTCTCAATCCATGTTGCTTAATTTCTTCCTTGAGAGATGAGAAATCCCACATACCTGAAAGATCATTTTCATTCAATCCCCATAGGTCGTATTGCAGTAATCCTTGAGATGCCGGGGATCCTTGGAATGATGAATATGCGCCTTCCTTCTTTGCTAAATCTTTTGAAGCAGTGAGAGCAGCAAAATAAATAGTTTCAAAAATATCTTTGTTTAATTTACGAGATTCTTCACAATCAAAAGGAAGGCCCAAGATAGCGAAAGTGTCTGCCAAACCTTGAACACCTAAGCCAATAGGACGATGCTTAAAGTTGGAATTTGAGGTTTCTTCTGTTGGATAATAGTTGATATCAATTACTTGATTAAGATTAACAGTAGCTTGATAAGTAACATCAAACAAAGCTCTAAAGTCAAACTTACGGAGCTTTTTATCTTTCTCTCTTACTTTGCCAGACGGAATTAAAACATATTTAGGCAAAGCAATAGAAGCAAGATTACATACAGCAGTCTCGTTCTTACTCGATTTTTGTATAATTTCTGTACACAAATTGCTTGAATAGATAGTACCAAGATTTTTTTGATTGCTCTTGTAGTTACATGCATCTTTATAGAGCATATAAGGAGTGCCAGTTTCAATTTGTGAATCAAGAACCTTTTCCCACAATTCACGAGCCTTCACTGTCTTCAAACCTTTACCTTCAGATTCATATTTTTCATATAATAGTGTGAAAGCTTTATTGTCTGGTGAATCATATGCATCAATCAAACCTGGCACTTGTTCTGGTGAAAACAATGTCCAATTGCCATTCTGCTCAACTCTTTGCATGAATAAGTCAGGAATCCACAAAGCTAAGAATAAATCCCTTGCTCTCATTTCTTCCTTACCTTGATTCTTACGGAGATCTAGGAAGTCATAAACATCTCCGTGCCAAGGCTCAAGATAGACAGCAATAGAACCCTTACGCTTTCCACCACCCTGATCAACATATCTGGCTGTTTCATTAAAGACACGAAGCATAGGAATGATTCCATTAGAATGCCCATTAGTGCCCTTAATATAACTACCCTTAGCACGAATCTTGTGAATATTAATTCCAATACCACCTGCTGACTGAGAAATTTTAGCACAGTCAGAAAGAGTTTTATAGATGCCAGGAATTGAATCATCATCAATATCTAACAAGAAACAAGATGATAATTGAGGCCTATTTGTTCCAGCGTTAAATAAAGTTGGAGTAGCATGGGTAAACAAACCTTGAGAAAGCATATCGTAGGTCTTTTGAACCATTTCCAAATTGTCACGCCAGATTCCAACAGCCACTCTCATATAAAGATGCTGAGGTGTTTCTGCTGCTTTACTATCAATTTTAAGCAAATATGATTTCTTTAATGTCATGAATCCAAAATAATCAAAATTGAAATCTCGATCATGCACAATCATTCCATCAAGTTCATCGGCATGGTTTTGAATTACTGAATATACTTCGTCAGAAATCATTCCAGATTTTTCACCAGTTTTAGGATTGATATATTCGTAAAGCTTTGTGGCAACCCTAGAGAAGTCTTTTTCCACATCTTTATAAAGAGCAGTGATAGCAATACGAGCAGCTAATTTGCCATAATCAGGGTGAGTAGTAATCATAGAAGCAGATGTTTCAGAGCTTAATTGATCAAGCTCTGTGCTACTTACACCATCATAAAGACCAGAAACAACCTTAGTGCTAACAAGATCTGGGTCAACCATATCATGCAAGCCATATGTAAGTTTCTTGATCCTAGAACCAATTTTTTCAAGCTTAAGTGGCTCTTTTGCTCCATTACGCTTTAAAATATCCATACTTAGAAATCCTCATCAAACGAAATTTGTTCCTTGACTTCTCCAACACCACTCTTGACATAATCAGCCACTCTCTTCTCAAAGAAATTGGTTTTATTAGCCATAGCAATATTTTGCATAAAGTCAAATGGGTTCTCGGCATTATACACCTTACCAACCCCAAGATCCATCAAAAGCCTATCAGAAACATACTCAAGATATTGTTTCATAAGATTTGAGTTCATACCTATCAAACTAACTGGTAAAGCTTCTGTAATAAATTCTTTTTCAATAACAAGAGCTGAATCAATGATCTCAATTAATCTTTCTTTTGACAATTTGTTCTCAATGTGATTGTTGTATAGATGAACAGCAAAATCTGTATGCAATCCCTCATCACGGGAAATCAATTCATTAGAGAAAGAAAGACCAGGCATCAAACCACGCTTCTTTAACCAGAAAATAGAGCAGAAAGATCCAGAGAAGAAAATGCCCTCAACGGCAGCAAAAGCCACTAATCTTTCAACAAATGATTCAGAGCCAATCCACTTAAGAGCCCATTCTGCTTTCTTTTGAACAGCTGGCACAGTATCGATAGCATTGAAAAGATGGTTCTGCTCTTCTTTGTCCTTAATATATGTATCAATTAAAAGAGAATATGTTTCTGAGTGAATATTCTCCATCATAATTTGAAAGCCATAGAAAAACTTAGCTTCTGTGTATTGAACTTCTGAAACAAAATTCTCAGCTAAATTTTCGTTTACAATGCCATCTGAAGCAGCAAAAAATGCCAAAACATGCTTTACAAAGTGCTTCTCACCTTCGTTCAGTTTTTCCCAATCAGTAAAGTCCTGAGATAAATCAATTTCCTCAGCTGTCCAGAAAACTTGTTGAGCTTTCTTGTAATAATCCCAAATATCGTGATGCTGTAATGGGAACAAAACAAATCTGTTTTTATTCTCTTGTAGTATTTTTTCCATAATTTTTGACAATAAAAAATATCTGAAAATAAATTCCAGATATTTTATGCCTTCCCTTTGTAATATTATATGCCCCTAAATGTAATAAATCAATAGATATTAAGCATTTCTATATCTAATTTCTTAAATGCTTTAACAATCTCATTAGCTGATTTTTCAAGTAAATGTTGACCTATTATAAAATCAATTAATTTAGATCTAAGATCATTTTCATTGTATATTTCTTCATCTAAAAGAGTATCAAAGCATTTTGAAAAAGCAGCATCTACCAGCTTTTGAACAGAGGCATTATCAAACCTAAATCCACATAAAAAATTGTTATTTTTTTCATATTTTCCAATAGATTTAATTTTTTCGCTCTCAGTAATTAATGTATACCAAGGAGAGCTTGATCTGTAATTATTATTCTGATTTAACTCTATGTTTTCCTGACTTACACTATTAACAAAAGACTTAATAGTTTTGTTTCCTTTTGAAAAAATGCTGTTGAAAAGATTTATTTTTTTCGACATATTACAAAGCAAATTTAATATCGATAGCAAAAATTCTAGTACAAATACCTTTAGCTTTCTTGCCAGCAATCTCAGCTGTATATTCTGATTGTCTACAAACTAAAACACTTCCATTAGTCAAGGATTCAATATCTCTAGAAGCTAACCTAAAAGCACCCATAACAGCATTTAAAGCAGTGGGGCCAACAGACAAGATCCTTACATACTCATGATCTTTTAATACATGCAAAACACTTCTAGATAAACCAATTGGATCTGTAGGTCTTCTTAATTCATCAGGGTCATTGGGATCTCCACCTCTAGCTTTAAGTGTTCTAGGGTCGTGAATTTTCTTTGACTTCTCATTCGGTACAATATTTACAGGTTCTTCATTTAATTCCATTTTATTATCCTTCCAACCCAACCATTGACATTTTTTCTTTTATTTTGTCCATAGCAGTATTGAATTCATCGATAGTACATTTATAAAGTTTTTCGTCAAATTTTACTGAGGAATGGCCACTTAAAGCTTGCGATAAAATTAAATGTTCTACATCAGACATAGCAATTTCCAACAAGTTATTAATTTTATTTTTATCTTCTATTTGATCATAATAACAAGAATCGTCTCCTTCATTTTCATCTGCCATGTAAACACTGAGGGCTCTTGGTGAAATGGTTTGATAATAAGGATACAATTCATTAAATTTTTGAAACAACATTGTAGAGTGCTTAGAGACAAAGTGTTTTCTTAATGCTTCTATTCTTGTTCTATCTGCACAATCTACACAACCATTTTCTATCTTATTGGTACATTCAGGAAAACATTCAAAAGTTCTTGGCATTTTATGAGATTTGCAAAAAGGGCAATGTGTAATTTTATTTAAATCAATTTTTATTTCATCTAAATGATTCCAAAGCAAATGTCTATGATGATTTAGTAAATGTGTTGAGAGAGGATTTACCCATTTTTCACATATAGGACATTTTTGAGATGGGTTTCTTTTTCCAGCATTATCAGCCTTTACTAAATTGATATAGTTGTGCTGAAGTGCCCCTATGAAGTAATTCTTGAATTCTCCACTTCCATCATACCTTGATTTTCTTCTCTGATTTCTTGGCTTCCAGTTAGAAAGAACATTACAAAAAATTCTCACATAATCTTGTGCAAAATCCTCATATGAATCAAATAAATAATTATATTGATTATACCATTCTTGAACGTGAGCTAATGGTGAATATATCTTACATATATTCTTGTATGCTCTATCTATATCAATTTTATTACCTTTAGATAATTTATCTTGATATATTAAAATGGCTAATTCTAATTTTTCTTGAGAATAGCCACTTTTTTTGCTTTTTAAGTTTTCATTTTCCAATTGATTTGTCTCCAACAAGATAAATCAATTATATGTAAAAATTAAAAAAATGTAAATTAGATTATTGTTATATCTATAATATTCAAAGATAAAGCGTTTTTATTTAACCAAGTATCTATTTCGATATTGAAAGCAATATCAATTTTTGTTCCATTCTTTAATGATTCTTGTAAATGGCCTTTTCTCCAAGCATTGCAAGGCAGCCAACTTTTTTCACCATTAGATATTTTCAACTTGAGGTGTTTCCCGTTTGAAATAGTTTTTGATTCAAAAATAGAAACATTTTTACAAATGAATATTGGAGTGCTGTTCATAGACCCAAATGGTGCTAGTTTCATCAAATATGTGTATGTAACAAGATTTATGTCATTGAAAAGAATTTTAGAATCAATTTCAATGATTTTTTCTTTTACAGGTTCTCCGATTTTGTCAGAAGCATATTGATTCAAGGCTTCTTTCATTGCTGTCATATTTGATATTGGTAATTCAAAACCAGCAGCAAAAGCATGTCCTCCCATTACAGGTGAACCATCATTTTTCTTCTTAAACAATTTAATTGCATCAGGAGATTTCAGTGCCTCTAAAATATTAAACTCAGCCACTGACCTACAAGAACCTTTGGCATAACCATCCTCTTTATATGAACATACAAGAGTTGGTTTGTTATACATTTCGGCAATCTTGCCAGCAATCAAACCAATTAAACCTGGGTGCCAATTTTTATCACCAATCACAATAATATGATCTTTTTCTAAATCATAATTTGCTTCAACTAATGATATTGCTTGTTGAAAATTTTCTTCTTGTTGTGTTTGTCTTGTCTTGTTAGCATTGTCAAGTTTTTTAGCCAGCATTTTAGCTGTAAAATCATCTTCTGATAGCAAAAGGTGTAAAGCTGTGTTTGAATCTGCTAATCGTCCAATGGCATTAATTCTGGGGCCAATTTGGAAACCAATAGAAGTGACACATACATCTTTAACTCCAGCCAGAACCATTAATTCTCTAATGCCTGGTTTTGAAGAATTGTTTAAGACAGAACATCCATAATGTACAATCACTCTGTTTTCATCTAACATAGGAGCTACATCAGCCACAGTGCCAAGAGCAGCAAATTCAATTAAATCATTAACATATTCCATAGTGTCTAATCCACGAAATTTTGCTAAAGCTAACATTACTTTGAAAGCTATACCGCACCCAGCAAGATAATCAAAAGGATATCTCTTAAAACCTTCTGTGGCATATTCCTTAAAATGTTCTCCTGGATATTTTGGATCATCTCTATTAGGATTCACCACACCAATACATTCAGGAATTCTGCCATCATCAGAAGGATGATGGTGATCAGTGATAATTAAATCAATGCCACATTTCTTAGCATATTCAGCTGTTTCAAATGCCAAGATTCCGCAGTCTACAGAAACTAACAATTTAGCCTCACGAGATACAGCTTGATTGACAGAATCCACTTTAATGTCATAGCCATCTTCCATTCTATGAGGCACTTTATAATCAAAATTTGCTCCCATTTTCTTAAGAGCTGTAACAATTATAGCTGTGGAAGTTATGCCATCAACATCATAATCTCCCCAGACAAAAATCTTCTCCTGATTATCTATAGCTTTAGACAATCTTTCAATTACTGGATCAATATCTGGCAAAGATGATGGGTTATGAAGTTTTTTAATATCTAAATTGACAAATTTATTATATTTCTTAGGTGTATTAATTCCTCTGGAAGATAAAACAGTAGCTATTGGTAATGGGATCTCTAGTGCTTCAACCAAGTCATAAGCATTTTGTCTATCATAGTCTTTTTGTTTCCAAATTGTAGTAATGTCAGTCATTTTTATTTTCCGTAAATTGTAATATCTTGTGATTTCTTTTCAATACTAGTTTTTATTGCTTGATCTAAAAAAGATATATCGTATTTTTTGGTGAAATCATCTGGGTCTAGACCTTCAGGCAACAGAATTCTATAAGCATTAAGCCCAAGTTTCTTAATTTTGTCTATGATCTTTAATGAAGCAGTTTTGCCTGGGAAATCAGAATCCATTAATACCACGATGTTATCACAAAATCTTGATAACAGGGCTATTTGATAATCTGATATGGAAGTGCCACACAAAGCAGCTACATTTTTAATTCCATTGTCATATAAACTCAACACATCAAAATAGCCTTCAGTAAGAATGATGTAATTTTTTTCCATTACATAATCTTTTGAATGATCTAAAAAATACAAATTTCTATTTCTAATGTAAGGCTCATTTATCCATTTGCCTTTGGTGTATTTATTGACTTTTTCTTGAGTTTTATTAGCACTGTTGAATGTCTCATATAAAGCTTCTATCGATTGATTTAATGTTTCAGGAATTTGCCTTCCTGCCATAGCAATTAAATCACCATGCACATTTCTGATAGGAACAATCAATCTTCCTTTTAAGTAAGCAAAGTCATATCTTGAATAAATAGGACAAAAAGCAATTTGACCTTGTTCAAACAAATTAGATGAAAGTTGTCTAGATTTTAAATAATTTTGAGCCACCTTAGAATCAATATAATTTTTTCTAAATTGCTCAAAATAATCATCTTTATATGACATAAAAAACCCCTATAAGATTCTACCTTATAGGGGTTACTATTTCAACTATCTTCCATTATTTTTCTTGCATCTTCTAAAGTAAGACCATCGTCATCATCATCAATATCGTTGTCTGAATCAATAAGAGGGCCTTTCTTAATAGCTTCAACAAGATCAGAAAGGGGTTTAGCAATTATTTTCATCCGTCCGCAAATATATTCAAAAGCAGTGGTAGAGTTATCTCCACGAGTGCGCTTTTCTGGAGCTGGTTGTCCCATTAAGAGTTTACAGAATTCATAAGGATCCTTTGACTCAATAACTTCTCCAGTATCAATGTTCGTATAAATAAATTTCTTACGAATCTCTTTAATATATTCAAATCCCTTTGCTTTGGCCTTATAAAGAAATTCATCTACAGGATTGGTCGTTTCATCATCAGTGAACATAATCTTAAATTCACCAGTGACACCAGGCTGACCATAACGAGTTTTCATAACAAGAACTTTGCTCTTGCCACCAATTACTACGTCTTTTCCTTCTGCGTCTTTTTTGGTAACTTGTCCAGCTGCACCATTAATCTTGTTAATCCAAAGACGCATATGGGTGAAATAATTCATTGCATTGCCACCAGAAGCTGTTTTAGCAAAAGTTCCAGGCATTACACCAGCACCCATATATAGCTGATTGATAAGAACAACAATGGTTCCAGTAGCAGCTGTTTTGGCTGTTAAATCTTTAGTCAGACGCTTTACAAATCTTGCGTGAAGACCAATTGTTTGAGCTTGCTCAAGTGATTTTTCAAGTTCATCATTAGGAATCATTGCTGAAATAGAATCAACAACGATCACAGAATAATCTCCAGTTTCAGCCATAAACTTGAGCAATTCACCATACTTCTCTGCGGAGCCAACATTTTCAATAAGCAAAAGTTGAGCAGTGTTGACACCACAAGATAAAGCACGTAAAGGATAATATGAATTCTCAATATTGAAGAAAGCACACTTCTTACCCAATTTTTGAGCTTCAGCAATCAGCTTATAACCAAGCCAAGTTTTGCCTGATTGTGATTCACCACAAAATTCAATCAATGTTCCAGCAGGAATTCCCATACCTGCACCAAGGATTGAATCAACTTCAAAAACACCTGTAGGGATAAATTCAATATTCTCTACATCACCAGACTTAACGCACTTCTCATCAATTCCAAGTGCTTTAAGTTTTTGTTTAAGAAATCTGTCTTGATCTGCCGAAATAATATTATTTAAGTTTTCTTTTTTCATATTCTATAGACCAAATAGGATCCACAAAAGTGGATCCTATTTCTTTCATCAGATGAAAGGAAGATCATCCTCCTCATCATCTTCATCATCTTCAAAAACTGGTTTAGTAGGCTTTTTAGCAACAGCCTTGACAACTGGTTTCTCAGTTTCAATATCTGGCTCAGCTTCTAAGTCTTCAAAATGAGACTTAGTTGGAGCGACATAAGCAGTTTCGTTTTCTTCAGTACGAGGTGGCTGGTACTTGAAAATTTTATCAAGAGGATAGCCATAAGCGAAATAATCTTCCCAAGCTGGCATATCATATGACTTTGAATCTTCAAGATAATATTCACGAATCTTATCAAGATCTTCAATCGATGGTTCTCCAGCTTTTCGCAGAGACTCAATCATTTCTTCAGTTAAAATACAAGGCTTTGATTCAGCAGTAACCTTGTACTCAACACTCTGAGGAGGCTCTTTTCCAGTAGCAATCGCTTGGACACGGAACGTATGTGAATTGCGTACACCTGAATAAATAGCATCGCCTTCATCAAGATCCTCATCCTTGCGTCCATCTTCCCATTTCTTGAACTCAGAAAAAATAGACTTACCCTTCTTGAGAATCTTGCATATCCATTCACCATCCTCAGTACGCTCAAGAACATTTTGAACATATTGAATAGAAGGAATATAACCCATTTGTGCCCAGGCACATTGAGAAGGATCTGAATTACCAGTTCTCGTAAATGAGCGATTAAGATGAGCGTCAGGGAAAGGTACACGAACGGTCTTTCCACGCTCAGTTGGATGATACTTCTTGTCTGTATACTCGATGATTGGACAAGGAACACCAATCAAACGAATGCGACGAGTAACAGAACTCTTATCCTTAACAGACAAGTTGACCATCATATCAGCGAAATTTGTCTTTGTGAAAGACTTCTTGACCGCAGGAGGGTCAAGGGAAACAGGAATTCTACGAATCATTTTTTATCCTTTATAATGAAGCACTCTTGGCTTCGTTGATGTTTTATTCTACGGTAATGGATGAAATTAAGCAATACCTTTACAAGAATTAAATCATTCTTCTTCCAGGAATTTCTGTATCACCACTTTTTAAAATATTCTTGTTGTTTTTGGTAGAATCCTCATACATTTGAGACATACCATAATTATTCATATTTTGATTAATCCTAGACAGTGCTTGGTGTTCTCTAATAATTTTATCCATTTGTGATGATGCAAACTCAATATTTTTTTGCACAGCCTCTAAATAAGTGTGTAGCCTCTTAGCATGATTTACATGAATCAATAATGGATTGGTTGTAAATGTAGCTTGAGCATCTTTGTCATGTTTAGGCCCAGATGCTAACTTTATTGCAATCTCTCTTAAAGATTTCTGAGCATGGGATAACATTTCAAGATGAGCAAAAACAATTGAAATCAGTTCTGTAAGTCTATTTCTGTATTGTAATTGAAAAGAATAAGCTAAAGCAAAAGATTCAATATTGAAATTATCTTTTCCGGGAATGCTTATATCCCAAGATCTAATTTCTTTTCTTATTTCGATTTCATTGTATTGTGGCAGCATTTTTATATGTTCTTGCCACATCTTCACTTCTTTAGCAAAATCTTTTTCGGTAATACCTTTTAATCTGTCAAGGATAATGTTTGGAAAATTTGGATCTTCCCAGTTTATATTCTCTGCACTAGAACCCCATTCAATGTCAGCAATTAAAATTGTTTCTGGCAAGTCATCGTAAAATTCATCTTCATCCATCGTTCACCTCAATCAAACAAATTGTCATCAAATAAACTGTTAAAATTAGTAGATCTCAAATCTATTTTAGATTTATTATTATCTGGATTACTTAATTTGTCAATAGATATCGACATTCTAGATAATCTTTTTTCATCTCTAATTTTCTTCTTTTCTTCATTGTTGCGCTCTAAAACCATTTCATCCCAAAGAGTCATAAATTCATCTTCATTAACATCTAAGTTGGACAAGCAATCAAAGGCTGTAGTTTTTGATAATGCTTCAACAATACCTCGGTTTGGCCTAGCTCTATAACAGAAATCTTTTAAGTTTTCATAAGGCTGATTGTCAATAATATCTTTAGCTCTTGAACCAACACCTTTGACGGCAGATAAAGGTAATAAGATTTCACCCTTCTTATTTACAGAAGTGTTTAAACCAGACTCATTAATATTTGGATCTTTAACTACAATTCTATCTCTGTGGCACTCTTCTAAAAAAGTGGCCATTTTATCATCATCATCTTTGTCAATTTCAATACAAGCAGCCATCCATTCAGAAGGATAATAATTTCTCAGCCAAGCAGTCCAATAAGATAGAAGAGCATAAGCACAAGCATGAGACCTATTGAAAGCATAACCTCCAAACTTAGCCATCAATGCCAAAACTTCATCAACAATTGGTTCATCAACACCTTGTTCTAAGCTTTTC
>Ga0209086_10003969_pt1 | contig 11056 bp, 14 predicted proteins | sample M_130207_XF_Meta_FD_187312 | JGI IMG/M metagenome (GOLD analysis project Ga0209086, IMG submission 187312) | Freshwater microbial communities from Lake Montjoie, Canada to study carbon cycling - M_130207_XF_MetaG (SPAdes) (version 2) | ecosystem: Environmental > Aquatic > Freshwater > Lake...
CAATAATTTGACCTATAAAAGCTAAATTAATCATAATAAAAATAGCATAATTTTTAAGTGTTGGCATTTTCTATATAATTATTAAATATATTTATTTACCTTTTCTTATACGATCTTCTGCGACTCTTTTTATTATATTTTTTACAACTCTTTCGCCTTCGGCGTTTGCCTCCGCTCATACAACCCCAAGCAGGCCAACCGCCTTTGGTAAGCTGGCGACCTTTGGTAAGCTGGCGACCTTTGGTAAGCTGGCGACCTTTGGTAAGCCTGTGACTCTTACTATGTCTTCTACCCGCTTTCTGACCAACTTGAGAATCAAATTCTTTAGCAGCATAAATGTTTGTTTGTGTTCTGGTAATAGCAGCGACATTGCCGTTTGTGCTAGTATTACCGACCCCACTTTCTTTGTAATTAACTTGAACTGGCGGAATCGTAACCGCACCACCTTTAGATCCGCCAAATCTACCATTTACTTGGTTTTGGCTAGATTGTTTAATCATCGCACTATTATTTTCATGTATGCTTCCATTAGAACCAGGTAATGGTGCTGCTACTTGCATTGGTTTTACTCCAAAATCTGAAGCTGAAGAAGTGGAAATATTATTAGCCATTGATTATAATATATAAAAATATAATTAATAATAATAATAATTATATTTGTGTGAGTTAGAGCTTAAAAATAGTATTCTAAAATAATAATATAATGGACGATAATCAGAGACTTCACTTACAAAAGATGATTGCTGTAAATAATGTGGAAGATCAGACCGGATTAATACGCGATCTAAAGCACAGCCACATTTTAAGAGACAATGTGAATAATTTGGTCATGTTAAAAGCCAAGCATTTTGATGACCATGAAGCCCTTAATTTAGAAGCAATGACCGAGTGTAATTTTTTATTCACTTATTACACTGATTTGTATAACAAGATAAGAAAAGATGAGATTGATTTGAAGATTCTTTTTCAGTTTATCGATGTATTAAAAAAGATAGAGGATGGACAAATGGATCAGCATGAGGGATCATATGAAGTTGGTCTGCTTCTAAAGAAGATCTATGTGGATAGCGCCTTAAGAAAAGCGGAGAAATTGAATGCGACAACAGGTGTTGTAGAGCCCGAATATAAGGGTCCACAAGTAGATATTAGTTGGAAACAATTTAAAATAATGAATAGTAAGAAATAATATTGTCGTTTTTCTTGTCGTTTTTCTTGTCGCTTCTCTTGTCGCTTCTCTTGTCGCAAACAATATTTTAAATTAGTTTGATACCAATTTAAAATATTTATATATAATAATGGTTGATTCTAGTTATATGAAATGGCAAATTAGCATATTTTCTGCGTTTATTTTTGTCTTAGTATCAATTCCATGCACTTATAAATTGACCCAAAAGATATTTGGAGGGGTTTTAGGTCAAATTGCCGATGCGAGTGGTTGCCCTACTACGTGTGGTTTAGCACTACATACACTTGTATATTTATTATTAATTAGAGGATCAATGGAATTAAATATGTTTAAATAAATAAATTAAATTTTTAAAAATAATAATGGCATAAATATAGCATTTGTTATAACAAAATTTACCATTATGTATTTATGCATAATGATATTTTCTTCATTGATTTGATCAATCTTTGCTTCAATTCGATTTATTTTAGATGTCAAATCTTCTATTTTTTCTTTGTCAGACAAAAAAGATACAGGTTTTGGAATTAAATCGCGATGATGGCAAAAAGCCCGTTTAATAATATTAGATCTTATGAACATTTAATATTATTGGTATATAGGCTTTAATTCAATTTAATTGTATGTTAATACAATTAAAATATTAATATATATTATTGTATACTAATGCAAGACCGATGTAATACTTGTTTACAAAAATTTAAAGATAGTGATATAGTTTGCGGGTATGAACATTATGATTTTGATAATACCCCTAGACCTGATGGATTATAAAGGCCCGAAAGTTTTCATTTAATTCATGAAAACTGTTTAGGTAGACATGGTCCTAACACACAACCGTGTCCTAGTTGTAATAAAAAATATGACTTTTATTGCGGATCAAATAAATATAGTGCGGTGAATAGTGCGTTACGTGAAAATTTTCCAGAATTATTTGATAATGTGGAAGTAGTAAAAAAACGATCACCTAAAAACACAATATTTGTTATTGATTCTGATTCTGATAGTGACAGTGATACTGACGCAAAGGCAAAGGGTCGATCGATTAAAAGATCCAAAACTATAGGATTTTCTTTTAAAAAAAGAAACAGTAAAGGAACGAAAAGGAGTAAAAGAAATAAAAGAAATAAAAGAAATAAATCAATAAGTAAAAAAAGACCAAAATATACAAGAATTAATAAATTAAAAAATTGGTAACTAAAATAAAATATATTCTTTAAAAACTAATTTAAAGACATCTAGCAAACCTTAATAAATGGTCTGTAATAAAGAACTCATCAATGTCTTATTAAATGACATACTACTTTCGCCGCAGTTATCATTCGCAATCGCTCGATTACTTCTAGAGCGTGTATTTGTTAGTTGGAATAGACCAGAGAATATGGTAGGAGAAAATCATATTCGTAGATTTCTGGTAGTGGATTTTTATCAAATCTTATGTAAAAAAAAAGAAGAATATCTTGAAGCTATCCATGATTACAGCAAAAATGCGGACGATCATCTTTCGCTACAAAATAGAATCAAAAAAATAAATGAAATAAGTTTACTTCTTCAAAAGAAGGAGTATCATGATGAGATTATTTATTTTATGAATATTTTGATTTAAAAAACAATATTTTTATCGATTATAACTTCTTTTGTAATGTTGCGAATGATTTTATCCATGTTTTTTTCTTGCTCGTCATCGGTTGAGCCATTCATCGCGTTACAAAGCATTTTTAAATATTTGTCATTTTGTCTTGAAGACGGATCATTGTATTCTGGGTATTTCTTTTGCCATTCGAAAATTTGTTGAATATTCTTCTTTCCAATTGTTTTTATTGCGCTTGTTAACAATGTTTTATCCGCATCTTTTGTCCATTCGTTTTTATTCTTGATATAAAGAGTTTCTCGTTTGGCATCACTACAATGAATTGGCCGTTTATTAACTTCCAATTCATTTAAACCATTAATAAATATTTTAGAAACTCCCTCTGAATAACCTAATCGAGCGGTATCTTCTAGATCCTTCAACTTGACTTGGAGTGAATTAACAAAATCGGTAATATTAATCGCATCTTTACAAGTCTCATTCAAATATATTTGTAGGTTAAAATGATTGCTATTATTGTTAGTTGTATTGTTGTTAGTTGTATTGTTATTAATATTCATTGTATTTGGTTGAATGGATTTCACTACTTCTAACATCATTGTTTTTAATTCAGAGTTATCTTTTATTAACATTTTGATGATATCCTTGTCTGTTAGGTCGATTTCTTTTTCAGACTTTTCAGAAGTTTCCATTTTTTCCGAACTTTCTAAACTTTCCAACTTTTCTGAAAATTCTATGGTTGAAGGCTCCTTTTTTTGGCATGATTTTTTGTGGACTGATAAACTTTGTCGATGCTTGTATTCTTTTCCACAATGACACGGAAACCAGTGTGGTGTTTTTTCGGCATTTTCTGTGTCAACATTTGTCAACATTTTGTGTTTCAGTGTCAAAATATGCTTGTCGTAGTTACTTTTCTTACAGCATCTAAAGTCACAATTTACACATTCAAAAATTACGGCATTTTTTGGCATTAAATTTGTCAACATTTGTCAATATAAATATGTTGCGAAAAAAACTCCTAAAGATTTCTTCAAAAAATTTGAAAATTATGGTCACAAAAAAATCTGAGTAAAAATGATATTTTAGAGCATTATGCTAACAAGTCACTTTTTTTATGTTTATTCAAAGGCTCCAAATGGTTCTGAAAAATGGACATTTATAAATGTCCAAAATCGAAAACCAAAAATCCCCTTTAAGTATGTATAGTTCAGAAGTTCAGAAAATATTAATGGTAATAAAACTAACAAGTTATATTTTTGTTTTCATTAGCATACATGGTAAGACTACTGGAATTCCAATATGGAGCAACCTTTCAGGGAAACCTTTCCTCAGGGAAAATTCTCGGAAATTTCCTCCAGATTTTTCCAGAAAATTCCTAAAGAAAATTCTCAAAAGAAAATTCTCAAAAGAAAATTCTCAAAAGAAAATTCTCAAAAGAAAATTCTCAAAAGAAAATTCTCAAAAGAATAATCTATTTTGTAAAACAAGTTAAAAATATCTCTCTATGTTGTAATATATTCTATATAAAATGCTCAAAAAAGCATCCAAAAATACCTCCATAAATGTGCTAGTAATAGTCGAATCGCCGGCAAAATGTAAAAAGATAGAAGACTATTTGGGTCCAGGTTACAGAGTAATGGCGTCATTTGGCCACCTGAGAACACTAGATGGTCTGGCATCGATTGACACAGAAAACGGATTTAAACCAACTTATACCATCATTCAAGAACAACTCAAGCTAAAACAGGTTGAAAAGTTGCGCTCAGAAATTGCCAAATCAGATGAAGTAATTTTAGCAACTGATTCAGACAGAGAAGGAGAAGCAATCGCATGGCATCTTTGCGACCTATTTGGTCTGTCAATAACCAAAACAAAGCGCATTGTTTTCAATGAAATCACCGAACAAGCCCTACAGGCAGCAATTAGGAACCCAACTCTTCTGAATATGGATCTAGTTTACGCCCAACAATCAAGACAAATTTTGGATTTGTTAGTTGGTTACACCATAACTCCCCATTTATGGAAATGTGTTTCTAGAAGTAGCAAAAATAGCCTTAGCGCCGGTCGATGTCAAACTCCTGCGCTAAAACTGGTATACGATAATTACCTAGAAATCAAAGAATCTCCAGGAAACTTAATTTATAATACAACTGGATATTTCACTAACATGAATCTACTTTTTGACCTGAATAAACAGTTTGAAACAACCGATGATACACTTTGTTTCTTAGAGCATTGTGAGATCGCCAAGTTTTATTGTGCTATAAGTGAACCCAAGAAATCTATCAGAAAGGCGCCAGAACCGCTTACTACCTCTACGTTACAGCAGCTAGCAAGCAATGATCTACATATATCACCAAAAGAGACGATGAAATACGCTCAGGAGTTATATGAAGGCGGATATATTACTTACATGAGAACGGATAGTAAGAAATATAGCGGCGAGTTTATCGATAAAATGGAGCAATATATCGTGACCACATATGGTCAGCAATTTGTTAGTCAGAATATAAAATTGTTAGCTGGATCTAAGGTAACGACAAAGGAAACGACGAAAGAAACGACAAAGGAAAAAGAACCCTTAGCACAAGAAGCTCACGAAGCAATCAGACCCGTTTTAATAAATGTTACTACGGCAACAGATGTTTCGCCTAAAGCCATATCTCTATATAAGCTAATATGGACAAGAGTGGTTGAAAGCTGTATGGCATCGGCTCAATACAATGTAATTACCGCAAAGATCCAACCGGATCCGCCATATCTCTATAAAAAAGATAATTGTGAATTTAGTTACAAAACGGAACAGGTTGTATTCGAGGGATGGCAAATCGTAACCCTAACTCAAGGAAAAAAGGAAAAAAGTAACGGGATCAATGAATACCAGTATTTTTCAGCAATAAAAAAGTCTGATAAGGGTTTGTTAGTTGTTCCAAAGAAAATAGACAGTAAATTCAACCTAATAAATCTAAAGTCGCATTATACAGAAGCCAAATTAGTTCAACTATTAGAAGAAAAAGGGATAGGAAGACCATCCACTTTTGCGTCATTAATCGACAAATTGTTAGAACGAGAATATGTCAAAAAACAGAATATCGAAGGTAGAAAAATAGAAGGCGACGATTTTTCGTTGATTATAGGAGAGGAAACAATTCTAGAAACAAGATTGAAACGCGAATTCGGCAACGAAGCTAACAAACTAGTAATACAACCATTAGGGATAATCGTAATAGAATTTCTGTTGAAACATTTCGATAGTTTTTTCAATTATGATTATACAAGGGACATGGAGCATGCTTTGGATTTAATCGCAACTAACAAAATGATCTGGTCCGCGCTATGCGATGAATGTTATAAGGCATTAATATCTATTACAAAGGACTTAAAGAACGAATCCAAGTTTTCTCTAAAAATAGACGACATTCATACACTAATTATTGGCAAATATGGACCTATTATAAAGCGACAACAAAAAAATGATAAAGAGGCTACATTTATACCAGTAAAAAAGGACCTAGACATTACTCAGGCACATTTGCTAAAATTAGAAGACATGATAGAGCCTTTGACTAAAACAAATGGCTCAATCGGCAAATATAAGGGCGAAGATTTGTTTATAAAGAAAGGCAAATATGGACTCTATGCGCAATGGGCAAAAGAATTTAAGTCTTTAAAAGAACTAGATGGCAAGACAATAGAACAAGTCGAATACTTGGATGTTCTACGCATTCTAGAAAGGGAGACAACTTTAGATCCAGAAAGACCAGTTGGGTTTGTTAGAGAGCTTTCACCGACACTCAGTATCCGAACAGGCAAATTTGGCGACTATATTTTTTATAAAAAGCCGCGAGATAAGACACCCAAGTTCTTAAAGTTGAAGGAATTTGTAAGCAGTAGCGACTCGACCAAAGGTCTTGACGCACGTAAGTGTGACAAAGCTGTCCTGTTAAACTGGATCAAACTAACATACAATGTGGAGTAACTTTGCGGGCGATTTTATGGTCTTGGATAACGTTTCTATGTTGAAATATTTGTGACCATATATGGTGTTGAAAAATAATATATTATATGAAAATAATTTAAAGATACATATATAATATATTATAACAATGACTACTAATGTTAGATCAACTTATTTTTATGATGGTCCGGATAGCCCTTCTACATCTGTTACAAAAGACTTATCACCAAGTCTAGTAAAAGACACAATCCGAGAATTCATTTTTAAGCAATATAGATACATATATAATGTAAATCCAGAACAGAGTATTCTGGAAAGGCTTGTAAATGGCTTTATGTTGTTTAATTTATACAAAAATATGGATATGTTGATAAGCAAGGAGAGATTAAATAAATATATTAATGATAAAAATGTTTCAACAGAAGAAATTCTATATTTTTTAGATATCGTATTATATATTCAAAAACCAAATTTCTTAACACAGGATGAACTGGAGCATATTCGAGCAATAGGAACATTGGATAATTATTGTAGATCATACTAAAGAACAATTTAAACTCCTTGTATTTGAGACAAACTAAACGCGTCACGAATATTATATTTGCGTTCAGTTTGTGGTTTCAAAAGAGTGAATTCGATCATGAAAGAGAAATCAAAGGAGCCAAAATCGACAAGCACATTATTGTGGTAACGAAATTTGATCTTTAATTTTCTTATTCTTTCAGCTGGAGGATTGAAATACTTATAAGGACCCATATCATTATCGAACCATTGAGAAATTGGTGTTGTGACAACCGGTATTTTAGCAAAAGCGGAATTAACTATTCCATTAGTTTGATTTGTCGAAGTTGTAAAAGTGGAAAGACTATAAGGTATTGTTTCATCAATACAATTGAGTCCTTCGATTTCCATGTAAATATATGCTTGACCCATAAAGTTGATTTTAAGAGGAGCCTGTAAATAAAAAACAGTAGCGCCAGGTAAAACAGGTAGAAGCCAATATCCATTGTCAGCAGTTCCAGTGACATCCCCGTAATAAAATCTGGGAACTTTATTATTAGCAGCAATTTCGGATGCGGCATCAGAATTACTATTATTAAGAATATATTCAGAGGCAGAAAAAGCAATTGAATCACATCTAGTAAAACCTAAGTAAGAAGGCAATCCAAAATCTGTAAAATTCGGGAGTTCATTTCGCCTGCTAGGAAGGCAAGAATTAGGTATTACATTTTTTAAAAGTGTATTCGAGCTATTTGTTAGAACAAACTGATCCGCATTATTGCCAAACCATAATTTCTGTCCAACTTCATTATAAACAACTGTAAAACGGTTATAACATGTAAATAATGCGGCAGCATAGTTGTATTGAGGATATTCTGGGCTAATAAAGAATCCATTTAAAAAGACTGTAATAGTTTCATTCATTTTGTTAGTTAGTTCATTGGCCATTTGAGTTGGATTGTAGAATCCAGGTTCAATGGTAAAAACATATTCATTAGCTAGATTATAATATAATCCGGCAAAAATTGCTTCTGTTAATGGGTCCGCAAATGAATGCTCTCCAGGATTATATAAATTAATAAACTTAAAAGTCATTGCCACATTATTACTATCTGTAGAAAACACGGAATAGTTGGCAGGAAAAGACCAAGAATAAAGTCTAGCCGATTGAACATTTAAGTAATCTTGTGGCAATTCGATTTCAAATGAAGCCGGATTCCTGTATTTGAGAACATCTCTGTCTTCAGAATGAATCGAAATATATTTTTTTTCGAGATAATATTGATTAGCATTAGGAATAATAGGATGATTATTATTTAAATCAAAACGACTCATATAATATTATTATAAATTATTTTTATATGAAAATAACAATAAAACAATAAAACAATAAAACAATAAAACAATAAAACAATAAAACAATAAAACAATAAAACAATAAAACAATAAATTTATAACATTATATATTAATAAATTAGGTATATATAATGCAACAAGGCTCAAATTATAACGGCACTCAACCAAATAACACCTCATATATTAAAAATTTTGTTACAGGAACACCTACATCATTATGGAAACTGATAACTTACGGACTAAATACAAATAATTATAGTTGCTCAACAATACCAGCAAATGTAATCACTCCAGCATCGCCCCTAATCGATAGTGTGTATATTCCTGGCAACCTATATGTAGATGGTAGTATAGTAAATCCTTCGGATGTATATTTAAAAGACAAAATAGAAAATTTAGATGATGAGATTTCAATCAAACTAACAAAACTCAGACCAACCCAGTTTGTATTTAAATCAGATATGTATAAAAAGACACATTATGGATTTATTGCGCATGAATTCGAACAGCATTTTCCTGAATTAGTAGTGGCAAAGGTAGATAAAGATGTAGCAAATTTGAAGGCTATTAATTATTTGGAACTAGTGCCTTTGTTAGTTTATCAAATACAGAAAATGCAAAAGGAAATAGATGAATTAAAAATACAGATTGGTCAAAAGAATAAGGAATAAATAAATAAACAATTAACAATTAACAATTAGACTAAATATTATGTGTATAATAAATAATATACATAATATTTATAAATCAGATGGATGAGCCAGAGTATAATAAAGCAAATTGGGTTTTAATTTCAGCAACATTTGGATCTGTTTTGGCAATTGCGGTAACTACAGGAAAGACTGATGAAACTTCTGTTAATGGATTTCGATTTGCTTACATAGCATTATTTTGTATCATGTTATCTAAGGCAATACTTTCATGTAGTCGTATAAAAATTGATAGTAATGATAGTTCAAAATTTTCAAAAATATTTCAAATTATTTTTCCATTTTTGCCTATATTGTCAATTATATTCTTTATAATGATAATATTATTTAGATATTACGACAGAATAGTAGAAGGAAAGGTATCCGATTATTACACGTCATTTATGAATCTTACGAGTTTACTAATGATCATTCAATTTTATGTAATATTTAAGGAAATAACAGCAACCAACCTATATTTATCGAAAAAAATTGCCTCCATGTTGAGATTGTTAGGAATATTAGCGACTCTTTCAGTAATAACTGTTTATATTGTGCTTAAATTTTATGTAACGGATTGTTAGATATGGAGTGCTTCATTTTATCTATATTATAATACACATAAAATGAAGCCATATGAGTTATAATTTAATGAATTTATATGTGAGACCATAATACATGTCCGTTTCCCAGACACCGGCGATTTTTAGCAAGAATGTATTGTTGATCTTATCGATATTTTCAGAGAAGATTTTAATATGACCATTTTTCAGTTGTTCATATATTTTGTATTGTGGGATTTTGCCTCTAATATTAACCTTTTTAATGATATTGGTTTCTAGCGTTTGAAGAGACTCAATCATATCTTTGTAAATGTTTACGTCAAAACAGCATTTAAATTTGTTGTAATATTTTTCTATTGTTACATGATTCATTATGATAGATAAATAAATTCCATTTAATATGAATATTGGAGTTGAATAAATGATTCGAATAAAATAACCTTCGTTCATGATGTTATTTTTAATAGGTTCGCAAAAATAAACGCAGTTGTCGTCATATTGATCTAATGTTTTTACTATATTCATAATTATATAATTATTAATATAAATAATAACAAAATGTGTTTATTACTTTTTCCAAGTAATAAATATAATATTAAATTTATTACTAGAAAAAATATAATCCGTAAAATATAGTAATAAAGAATATTTGACAATAATAATAACAATAATTAAACAATATGAAATTTCTAGAGACACATTTTGAAGAATATATTAGTGCGGTAACAAAAATGAATTTACATCCCAAATTAGAAAAAATATATACACATTTTCCTAGCTCTATTGATAAACTAGGTAATTTAATATTTTATGGTCCTAGTGGAGTTGGAAAATACAGTCAAATATTGTATTCCATTAAAAAATACAGTCATTCAGAATTAAAATACGAGAAAAAACTTAGCATCTTATTTAATAAGGATGTGTATTTTTTCAAGATAAGTGATATACATTACGAGATTGACATGTCTTTGCTAGGTTGCAATTCAAAACTATTATGGCATGAAATATATTTACAAATCATCGATATTATTTCTGCAAAAATGGATAAATCCGGAATCATTGTTTGCAAAAACTTTCACGAGATACATAGTGAATTATTGGATAATTTTTATAGTTATATGCAGCATAATACAAGCATTGTAGATATCAAATATATGTTGATTTCAGAAAACATTAGTTTTATCCCGGATAGTATTTTGAACTGTTGCGAAG
>Ga0209086_10003970_pt1 | contig 11050 bp, 5 predicted proteins | sample M_130207_XF_Meta_FD_187312 | JGI IMG/M metagenome (GOLD analysis project Ga0209086, IMG submission 187312) | Freshwater microbial communities from Lake Montjoie, Canada to study carbon cycling - M_130207_XF_MetaG (SPAdes) (version 2) | ecosystem: Environmental > Aquatic > Freshwater > Lake...
ATAATAATGCTGGCTATTATGAAAGGATGTATATTAATTCTATTGGTAATGTAGGTATTGGGACAACAAGTCCTGTATCAAAACTTTCAGTGGGAACTTCCAGCGAATTTCAGGTAAATAGCACAGGTGATATCATAAAAATAAACAATGTAATAACATCCTTTCCATCTTCGCAAGGTGCTGCAAATACTGTTTTAACAAATAATGGTTCGGGAACATTAACATGGGCCGCCTCCAATGGTGGTGGATCAAGTTGGTCAATAACAGGCAACACAGGAACCCTCGCCTCCACCTCTGCAATAGGTAGCACTGCTAATAATAATTTTATAGGCACTACGGATACAAAAGATTTTGTTATAATTTCTAATAACTTAGAAAGGATGCGCTTAGCAAGTGGTGGTAATATAGGAATTGGGAATATAAGCCCTGCTGCTACTTCGGCCTTAGATATAACATCTTCTGCGAAGGGCTTACTTATTCCCCGAATGACTGATGCACAGCGCAATTCAATTAGCTCCCCTGCCATAGGATTACAAATTTATAATACGGATTGCAATGCAATAAACTATTGGTCAGGCTCCTGCTGGATTGCATTGAGCAAAGTGCTGCCTAGTCCAAACGCTATTACCTGTAGTGGTACAACCGTATTTTGTCCAGGAGAATCACGTACATTTTCAATTGCTGCTGTAACAGGCGCTACTTCTTATACTTGGTCGGTGCCTGGCGGAACTACAATAACATCGGGGCAAGGTACTACGTCAATAAATATTACTGCTGGTCTTTTTTCGGGTAAGGTATGTGTAACGGCAAATAACGCATGCGAAACCACTAACGCTACTTGCCTAACTATTGGGTTTAATAATCCCCCCCTTGATGCCACTTCAATATCAGGAAATGCAAGTCCATATCCCGGGCAGCAATCAATAAATTATTCTATCTCATTGGTACCTGGCGCCACTTCTTATAATTGGACTTACAGCGGCAGTGGTTTTTCTATTGCTTCTGGAGCCGGAACTTCATCTATAACAGTAAATTATAGCTGCTCGGCAAGCGCAGGTGTGTTAACTGTTAAATCCGTAAATAATTGCGGCACAAGCTCTGGTACCACATTGAGTATTGCGCCAAAACCTAATATTACAGCAAGCTCTGGAGGGAATAAAAACAGTAGCGTTTGTGCATCAACTACAACTATTGGCGGCAGCCCTACAGCTGCTGGTGGGACAGGCACATATACTTATTCCTGGAGTCCTAGCACAGGATTATCCAGCACAAGCATTGCAAACCCAACAACAACAGCCAGTTCTACTACTACGTATACAGTAACGGTAACGGATGGAAATTCCTGCGCTGCAACAAGTTCAATGACTTTTACAGCTGGGGGAGGAGGAGGTTCTACAGTAACATTTAGTACCGTTGGTTCTACCAATTGGACAGTGCCTGGTGGTGTAACTTGTGTTATTATTGAAACTTGGGGAGCGCAAGGTGTGGGTATTGGATTTATCCCCGGGAATGGCGGTTATGCAAAAGGTTTATTAGCTACTACACCAGGCAGTGTATTGAATATAAATGTAGGTGGACAAACCGGGTCGGGAGGAGGAGGAGCTGGTAAGGGCGGAGCAAATGGAGGCGATGCCTCAGATGTTAGATTGGGAGGTGTTAGCCTTTCTGATCGGATAATTGTTGCCGGTGGCGGAGGAGGAGCTGGCGGAGACAATTGGAATTGTAATACTGGCTCAGCAACAGGCCATGGTGGTGGTGGTGCATGCGGAGCAAATTACTGTGGAGGTTCCGGAGGTATGGGCTATAGTTTCTGTGGAACAGACGGTGGTGCAACAGGTGGAACCAGCTCGGCAGCTACCCATGGTGGTGGCGGTGGTGGTGGTGGCTTAAATAGTGGTGGTGCCGGTGCTAATGCAAATGGTGGTGGTGGCGTGGCTGGAAATGGTGCTTTGGGGCTGGGAGGGGCTTCATCTACTGGGTCTGGTTGCTCTTCCGTTGGAGGCGGAGGCGGAGGATATTATGGAGGTGGTGGTGCTGCTGGAAGTAATTGCGGAGCAGGCAGAGGGGGCGGTGGTTCTTCTTGGACTGGAACACTTACATCTCCCGTTTTTAATGGCGGGGTGAGAACCGGAAACGGTCAGGTAAAAATTACCTATTAAAAATAGTTGATAATTGACATATAACTTTTAAAAAAAAATACAAACCTAATTTATTAAAGCTTATGAAAACTAAAGCTTTTTTTATTTCAATAATTTACTTTTTAAATGCATTTTTTTTATTTAAATGCTATGCCCAAAATGTAGGAATAAATACAGCAGGTTTAGACCCTAATACTGCTGCATTATTAGATATAGATGCAAATCCTAATTATAATAAAGGTTTGTTAATTCCCCGAGTTACATTTTCGCAGCGCGCGGGGTCTAACTTTAATCCGCTATCCGCTGCAGCACAAGGGCTTACTGTTTACCAGACGGATGCAGGTGGCTTTGGCGAAGGATTTTATTATAACACTAGCACCAGCACCACTCCCGCCTGGGTGTTTTTATTAAACAATAACAGCGGCTGGTCCCTTACCGGTAATGCAGCCACTACTCCTTCCAACTCTGCAATTGGAAATTCCATTGCTGCTGGTCAAAATTATTTGGGCACCAGCGATTTAAAAGATTTTGTGTTGGCTACCAATAATTTGGAACGATTACGCATTAGCAGTGCCGGTAATATTGGGATTGGTACCTTAAGCCCAAACAGCACAGCATTATTAACAATTAACCCAACAACAAATGCTATAAGGAATGCTATTGATATTACTATGACAAATGCTTCATCCACGGCTACTGGACTAAATATTTCTGCTGGAAACGCAAACGTAAATGGCGTAACTGTTGCTAATAGTAGCAGTTCCCAATCCAATTCTTTCTATGGCATTGGAGGTGTATTGTCTTCCACTAATATTGTTTCGGGATATAATGCCTTTAGGAACTCCTCTGGCTTAAGTTACGGTATTTATGCTATTAACGGGACTAATGCAACATATGCAACCAATGCTAGCACCTGGGCAGCTTTCCTGCAAGGAAGAACCGTTATTTCATCCGAATCCTCCCCTTCTTCAGGACTAGGTACCGACCTGGAAATAAGAAACACCAGCACAGGCAGTTCCCCTGCAACACTTTCCATGCGTCAAAGCGCTAGTGTTACAGCAAGTGGCAATGTGCTGGCAAATATTAATTTTGGCGATAATCATCAAACTACTCCTCAGGCACAAATTCAAGTAAGCCGAGATGCCGCCGGCGGAACAGGTGATTTACCTTCCAACATGATTTTTTCTACTACGCCCGATGCCAGCACTGCACTTACCGAAAGAATGAGAATAACAAATAATGGAAATGTAGGGATTGGTACCAGCACACCCGGTACTTTACTGGATGTTAATGGCAGCACCAGGGCATTATTATATACCTTCCCTACCCTTGTGGGTGACCCTGCTCCTGTTATCACAGCGCGCACTGTACCTGCAGGACAAGGTGCCTCTTCCGAAAAAACAGAACTTATCCTCTTCCATAGCAATGATCCAGCCAATGCAGCAGGGGCCGATCAAATTACATTGCGTGCTCCCGCTTTAAGTTTTCAAACATTTAATGATGTTAATGTGCTTGATATTAATAATAATGCTGGCTATTATGAAAGGATGTATATTAATTCTATTGGTAATGTAGGTATTGGGACAACAAGTCCTGTATCAAAATTTTCAGTGGGAACTTCCAACGAATTTCAGGTAAATAACACTGGTGATATCATTAAAATAAATAATGTAATAACATCCTTTCCATCTTCGCAAGGTGCTGCAAATACTGTTTTAACAAATAATGGTTCGGGAACATTAACATGGGCCGCCTCCAATAGTGGTGGATCAAGTTGGTTAATATTAGGCAACACAGGAACTCTGGCCTCCAGCTCTGCAATAGGTAGCACAGCCAATAATAATATGATAGGCACTACGGATACAAAAGATTTTGTTATGATTTCTAATAACTTAGAAAGGATGCGCATAGCAAGTGGCGGTAATATAGGAATTGGAAATATAAGCCCTGCTGCTACTTCGGCCTTAGATATAACATCTACTACTAAGGGCTTACTTATTCCCCGAATGACTAACACACAGCGCAATTCCATTAGCTCCCCTGCCGTAGGATTACAAATTTATAATACGGATTGTAATGCAATAAACTATTGGTCAGGCACCTGCTGGATTGCATTGAGCAAAGTGCTACCTAATCCAAACGCTATTACCTGTAATGCTTCAACCGCTTATTGTCCAGGAGATTCACGTACATTTTCAATTGCTGCTGTAACAGGTGCTACTTCGTATACTTGGTCGGTGCCTGGAGGAACTACAATAACATCGGGGCAAGGTACTACTTCAATAAATACTACTGCTGGTCTTTTTTCGGGTAAGGTGTGCGTAACGGCAAATAATACATGTGAAACTACCAAAAAAACGTGCCTGGAAATTAAAATAACAGCCCCTTCAACAAGCAGTGCAGGTTACATCAGTGGTCCTGCGAGCGTTCAAGGAGGGCAGCAATCATTAAATTATTATATTGCCGCATTGAGCGGAGCCACCAGCTATACCTGGTCATACAGCGGAAGTGGTTATACTGTTACATCCGGTGCAGGTACCAATAATATTGTTGTAAAATTTAGTTGTAATGCTACATCTGGTAACCTAAGCATAAGTGCTAACTTACCATGCGGAGCAGTAGCCAATTCATTATTAGCAATTAATGTTAGCAATTTAACAGCGAGTGCAGGAGCCAATGTATTTGCTGGAGTAATAATTGGAGGAAGTCCAACAGCAGTAGGCGGAACAAGCCCATATACCTATTCCTGGAGTCCAAGTACTAATCTATCCAGTTCAACTATAGCAAATCCTACGGCGGCTTGTGCTGGATCTACCACCAACTATACGGTTACAGTGCAAGATGCAAGTAGTTGCAGCGCCACAAGCAGCCAAGTGATAGTAACAAGAAATTTAACAGCCAATGCTACGCCAAATTCAAGTAGTTGTTCAAGCATAATAGGTGGAAGTCCAACAGCTGCTGGAGGAAAAACGCCCTATACCTATGCATGGTCGCCTTCGCAAGGGCTAGATAATGCAAACATAGCAAACCCTAATGCTTCAGCTTCTAATACGTATTCCGTTACTGTTACCGATGCAAATTCCTGTACTGCATCAAGTAGTATGTCCTATAGTAAACCGCAAGCCGACTTTACAGCTAATGGATCTGGTTATTATGGATCGCTTCAATATTATGTAGTACCAGCAGGAATAACTTCTTTAGTAATTGAAGCATATGGCGCTCAAGGTGGTGGTAACGGCAGTATGTCTTATTATGGGGGACAGGGAGCTTATTTAAAAGCAAGTTTTACTGTTACTCCTGGCGAAACATTGGAAATACTTGTAGGACAAAAAGGTTTAACAGGGGAGGATAACTATGATCCATATGGTAATATGAATGGCGGCGGTGGTGGTAGCTTTGTAATACGCCAATCAAACTATGAGATATTATTAATAGCTGGTGGTGGTGGTGGTGGCCCAGCATATAATTATGGTTACTATTGCGGAAGGGATCCAAGCAGCGCAGAAGGGCAACTTACTGAATATGGGGCAAGTGTTTACTGTTATTATGGCATGAGTGGTGGCTCGGGAGGTTACGGAGGAAATAGTCCAGGCTATGATGTTGGGGGATCAGGAGGAGGATTTTATGGTGATGGCGCTTATGGTGGAGGAAATTGTTGCGGTGTTTATGGAGGCACTGCCTATGTGAATGGAGGTTATGGCGGGGGCGGTGAGTGTTGTTATGGTGGCAATACTGATGGTGGCTATGGCGGTGGCGGTGGTGGAAATGAATGGGGACCTGGAGGAGGAGGAGGATATTCTGGTGGTGCTACTGACGGTTCTTATTATTATTATTCAGCTTTTGGTGGCGGTGGTGGTTCCTATAATAGTGGCACTTTATTAGACTCGCAGCAAGGGAATAACCCTAATGATGGGATGGTAAAAATATCTTGTCCTTAAATTTTAAAAAAAATAAACTTTTAAGAACGATACCATTCCCGGAAGGTGCTATAATGCAATAAAAAAATACAATAAATTTACTTTTTACAAATGATAAATCAGTGGGAGGATACTATTAAAAATTGGAAATTGTTTTTTCTCTTACCGAGGACATTTTTCTAATTTAGGGAAGTTCTAAAAATTGCCTTTTTGTTGTTAGACTTCATTTTTAAAATGCTCATTTACCCAAGTAAATTGCGCTTTTAAAAATTTGTCTGCCTAAAAAATTCTAATTTTTAGAACTCCCCTTATATTAAGTCCCCATCTTATTAGCTCCCATAGCTATAAAATTCCTAATAAATTTGCATCCTAAGTAAAAAAAAACTAAATTTGTGTTCAATATTAATTAAAAAACAAAACAAATGACAAAAGTATTGGTGGAAAAAACAGAAAAATACAAAGTAAAAGATATTACGCTAGCTGGCTGGGGGCGTAAAGAAATTAAATTGGCAGAACTAGAAATGCCAGGATTAATGGCCCTTCGCACAGAATTTGGAGCATCGAAACCTTTAAAAGACGCACGTATTGCTGGTTGTTTACACATGACAATTCAAACTGCTGTTTTGATAGAAACATTAATTGAATTAGGTGCTGAAGTTACCTGGTCATCTTGTAACATTTTTTCTACCCAAGACCACGCTGCCGCAGCTATCGCTGCCGCCGGTGTTTCGGTTTATGCATGGAAGGGTATGAATGAACAAGAATTTGATTGGTGTATAGAGCAAACATTATTTTTTGGTGAAGATAGAAAACCATTAAATATGATTTTAGATGATGGTGGAGATTTAACAAATATGGTATTCGATAAATACCCCGAATTAATTAAAGGAATAAAAGGACTTTCAGAAGAAACTACAACAGGAGTTCTTCGCCTTTATGATCGCATGAAAAATGGAACATTGCATGTACCTGCTATCAATGTGAATGATTCTGTAACTAAATCAAAATTTGATAATAAATATGGTTGTCGCGAATCCTTAGTGGATGCTATCAGAAGAGCTACCGATATTATGTTAGCAGGTAAAGTTGCTGTAGTTGCTGGTTTTGGAGATGTAGGAAAAGGCTCAGCCGAATCATTAAGCTCACAAGGTGTTCGTGTAATAGTTACAGAAATTGATCCTATTTGTGCATTACAAGCTGCAATGGAAGGTTATCAGGTTATGAAAATGGATAAAGCTATTTTAGAAGCCGATATCATTGTAACTGCTACAGGTAATAAAAATATTATCCACCAAGGTCATTTTAAAGCGATGAAACATAATGCTATCGTTTGTAACATTGGTCATTTCGATAATGAAATTGACATGGCTTGGTTAAACAAAAACTATGGAGCTACTAAAGATGTTATTAAACCACAAGTAGATAAATACACAATAGATAACAAGGATATTATTGTACTTGCCGAAGGACGTTTGGTAAACTTAGGTTGCGCTACTGGCCACCCATCCTTTGTAATGAGCAATTCCTTTACTAACCAAACACTTGCGCAATTAGAACTTTGGTTAAATACCGATAAATATGAAAACAAAGTTTATACCTTACCGAAGCAATTAGATGAGAAAGTTGCTCGTCTGCACCTTGGTAAAATCAATTGCGAGTTAGATGTTTTAACTACTGAACAAGCTGCCTATATTGGTGTTTCTGTTGAAGGTCCATTTAAATCAGATACCTACAGATATTAATAGTTAATACACATTTTATAATATAAAAAAGCTCCAGAAAATTTTCTGGAGCTTTTTTTTTGCTTTTTATATATCCTTTTTAATGACAAAAAATTCTTTAGGAAATAGACATTATATAAGTTATACCATTTGTAAATATATATTAGTCCATTTTTAATAAGCCACTCCTCTTTCGCGACTTCGCTCAAAAAGACTTCCCAGATGGTCATTTCCAGCGGAGTAGAGATAGTGGCTTGGGTCATGGATTGGACAATTTTTAAACTATAATTGGCATTAAATCATGATTTTAATCAGCCGCAACGCCAAAAAAAGCTGGAAATTACCAAGTGCAAGGTTATTTTTGAGCTTTTCGAGAAAATGGTATGTGTTTTCGTTGTAAAGATTACAATGAAGTTTAAATTTATAAAATATAATATTACAACAATTTTACTTATTAGTGCGGCTCTTATACACACACATACTTTGGGCATAAAGGCTTGTTTTGAGGCCGCTGTTAAACTTTCTCCCAAAGCCCTCCCTACCCTTTGCATATTGCTTTCGGCAACACATTAACTAATCATTATTTTATATTCGTTGAAACATTATACTTGTGGTAAGAAAATATTTAGTGAAACCTTGCTGCTAGCGGATAATTAGCTAAATAATTTTAGCCACCTTGGTACAACAAATTTAATTAAAAATATGCAATACGTTGCCATCAAATACGGTACGGTACACTTTTAATGGGAATACTGCCGGCCCCTGCGTTATAGAGCCATCATACATCGAAAATGTAGCATGACAGCAAGTGTCAGTAGCTAAAATATTACTAGCATCTACAACTACAGTGGCGCAAGGATCACTTGATTGATAGGTACAATTGCGGTCGTAAGCCATAAATTCGGTATTTGATTTTCTGTAAATCAATATCCCTCTTACACCGCCCGTATGGTATAACCATCCGCCAATGCCATTTAAATTTATAAAGCTTGGATTATTTGTATACAAATAAATATCTACCGAAACATTAGGAACTCCCTGATCGCTATCCTTTTTGCATCCTATTAACCATAATATAAGCAAGCAGCTAATTAAAAGCAAGTAATTTTTCATTTGAGGGCTTATATATTAATTTGAAGGAGTATATTTAATTTAATAAAATCAATTTTTACATTACGATGGATAATATTTTTTTTTTAAAATAAATTTCAAAAACATTATTTGTCAAATTAAGTCGCATTTTTTAAAGGAATAAAATTCAGAAAATAAAAGATATTAGAATATTGATTAATTAAATTTTTCACTAAGAGTAAAATAAAGCATCAATTATACAGATGAAAAAATTATTTTGTATAAATTATTACAAAGTATTTATATTTGAAAACAATAAAAAGGCATTAACAGCAATAAAATATTAAAACAAATATAAGAACAACTATTATAAAATTGATTATGCAAAAAAAAATAAAAATAATAATTTTATTACTTATCTGTTTCTTTCCCTTTTTAATAGCTGCTCAGGAAGCGAAGCCAGAACAAGATAAAGCACCAGCTTCCTCTCGCATGCAACGAAAGAAAGCAAAACAAAAATGGAAAGAGAATCGTATTAATGAAAAGGCTCAGGCAAAAGGGTTAAAAGATTATCATAAAAAGTTACAGACAAAAAAAACAAACAAAAGGATGCGCAAACAAAAGCGCAAATCGGAAAAGTTGAGAACAAACAAAAAAGAGTTTTTTATTATAAGGTGGTTAAAATATGGCCGCCATTAAAATTATAATTCATTTAATCATTGAGTTTCAGAACAGCCATAAATGCGCTTTGAGGAATTTCAACACTACCTACAGACCGCATGCGTTTTTTGCCTTCTTTTTGTTTTTCTAGAAGCTTGCGTTTACGTGAAATATCCCCACCATAACATTTGGCAGTAACGTCTTTACGCATTGCTTTTATTGTTTCTCGTGCTATAACTTTAGCCCCTATTGCTGCTTGGATAGGGATTTCAAATTGCTGACGAGGGATTAATTCTTTTAGTTTCTCACACATTTTCTTACCAAATTCATAAGCATTATCACGATGTATAAGTGAAGAAAGTGCATCTACAGGTTCGGCATTAAGTAAAATATCCAATTTCACTAGATAGCTTTGACGGTAATCTAAAGGCTGATAATCAAAAGAAGCATAGCCTTTGGAAATTGTTTTCAGGCGATCGTAAAAGTCAAAAACAATCTCACCCAATGGCATATCAAACATTAATTCAACACGATCGGTAGTTAAATATACTTGATTTGTTAAAATACCTCTTTTGCCAATACACAATGTCATGATGTTACCAACAAATTCGGACTTAGTAATTATCTGAGCTTTTATATAAGGCTCCTCTACCCTATCTAGCCTGCTCGGATCGGGCAAATCCGATGGATTATTTACTACCAATAATTCTTCTTTTGAAGTATATGCATGGTACGATACATTGGGAACAGTAGTAATAACAGTCATATTAAACTCACGATCTAATCGTTCCTGTATTATTTCCATGTGCAACATTCCTAGGAATCCACAACGAAAACCAAAACCTAAAGCAGCCGATGATTCTGGCTCCCATGTTAATGATGCATCATTTAATTGGAGCTTTTCCATAGAATACCTTAACTCTTCAAAATCTTCTGTATCAACAGGGTAAATACCAGCAAACACCATTGGTTTAACATCTTCAAAACCTTTAATAGCAGCCAAAGATGGCCTATGAAAACTGGTTATTGTATCGCCAACTTTTACTTCACGGGCATCTTTAATTCCAGAAATAATATAACCTACATCGCCAGTTTTAATTTCGTTGCGAGGTTCTTGTTTTAATCTTAAAACTCCAATTTCATCGGCATTATACTCTTTGTTAGTAGCAACAAATTTAACTTTTTCACCTTTTTTTATGGATCCATTTTGTATTTTAAAATAAGCAATAATTCCCCTAAAAGAATTATAAACCGAATCAAAAATCAATGCCTGTAGTGGTTTATCAGGATCCCCCTTAGGAGCAGGAACACGATCAATAATGGCACTTAAAATATCATAAACCCCCATACCAGTTTTGCCTGAAGCTGATATAATCTCCTCTCGTTCGCAGCCTAATAGTTCTACAATTTGATCTTTAACAGCTTCTGGCTCGGCACTTGGTAAATCAATTTTATTTAATACGGGAATTATTTCCAAATTATTACCTAATGCCAGGTATAGGTTAGAAATAGTTTGTGCTTGAATCCCTTGTGCGGCATCAAC
>Ga0209086_10003980_pt1 | contig 11041 bp, 9 predicted proteins | sample M_130207_XF_Meta_FD_187312 | JGI IMG/M metagenome (GOLD analysis project Ga0209086, IMG submission 187312) | Freshwater microbial communities from Lake Montjoie, Canada to study carbon cycling - M_130207_XF_MetaG (SPAdes) (version 2) | ecosystem: Environmental > Aquatic > Freshwater > Lake...
CTGATCACGGTCCAAACTTTGATCAATATCCAGGAAAAACTTTCCCTAACTTGAAGGCGCTTCAATTCTCAACAGATGAGTCTTCATTCCTAGCTGGCTACCTAGCCGCCGGAGTATCCAAGACCGGAATTGTTGCAACATACGGTGGCGCACCTTATCCATCTGTAACAATGTTCATGGATGGTTACTACAAGGGCGTTGCTTACTACAACAAGGTAAAGGGCAAGTCAGTTAAGGTTCTTGGTTGGGATCCTGAAAAGCCTGCTGCCGGTTCAATGGTGGGAGATTTCCAGAACAGCGCAAAGGCAATTCAGATGTCGAAGAGCTTTGAACAACAAGGCGCAGACGTCATTTTCCCAGTTGCTGGAACCCTTGGTGGAGATACCGCTGGCAACTCAATTAAAAGCAAGAAGTCATTGGTCTTTGGAGTCGATCAAGACTTCTATGATTTCCTACCTCAGTACAAGTCTGTAATCCTAAGCTCTGTCGTTAAAGGTGTAGGAGCATCTGTCCTTGCAGTTACCAAGGATTGCGTTGATGGGAAATACACAGGAGCTGGATATTTCGGAAACCTTGCAAACAAGGGAACTTTCCTAGCTCCATACCGTGAAATGTCAAAGAAAGTACCTGCAAAGCTACAAGGAGAAATCCGCGGGCTTCAAGCAGATATTATCTCTGGCGCACTTTCAATCTAATAAATCACAGTAGTAAAGGAGTAGGTCCGGAAATCGGGCCTACTCCTTTACTTTTTGTTCTTTGATTACTTTCTAATAGAGGGTAGATTTACTGACATGTCATTAGAACTTCGAGGTATTACAAAGAGCTTCGGTTCGTTAGTTGCAAATGACTCTATAGATTTCTTAGTCGGCGATGGCGAGATTCATGCCATTCTTGGCGAAAATGGCGCTGGAAAATCCACTTTGATGAACATTGTTTATGGCCTGACATCTTCAGATTCTGGAAAGATTTTAGTTGACGGTAAAGAGTTAGATATCAAGACTCCCGGGGATGCATTAGCTGCTGGCATCGGTATGGTCCATCAACATTTTATGCTCATTCCGGTCTTCACTGTGGCAGAAAATATCGTATTAGGACATGAGAAAACAAAGAGATTTGGCTTGCTCGATTTAGAAACGGCTAAGGAAGAAATTCGCAGGGTGTCCAAGGAATTTAATTTTGATGTAGACCCGGATGCTCTTGTCGAAACTTTGCCGGTCGGGATCCAACAGCGCGTTGAAATTATCAGAGCCCTTATTTATGATGCAAAGGTTCTCATTCTCGATGAGCCAACTGCAGTTTTGACACCGCAAGAAACGGATGAATTATTAAGAAATATGAAGAGTTTGCGTGACAAAGGTACATCTATTGTTTTCATTACCCACAAATTGCGCGAGGTCCAAGAGGCAGCGGACAAGATTACGATCATTCGTAGAGGCAAAGTAGTTGGAACTGCTTTGCCCAGTGCTTCGCAAGTGGAGTTGGCCTCTCTCATGGTGGGTAGGCCAATCTCACTCGAGGTTGAGAAGGCAGAAGGTAAATTTGGTAAGCCTGTACTCACAATTGAGAATCTCAATATTCATGATGTGACTGGGCGCAGATTGGTTAAAAACATATCTCTCGAAATTAGATCTGGCGAAGTAGTGGCAGTTGCAGGAGTTCAAGGCAACGGGCAGAGCGAATTGGCTCAAGCCCTGCTAGGTCTTCAGGAATTTGTTGATGGCAAAATAATTTTAGATGGGAAAGACATCACTGGATCAGATGTGAGGGAGTGCTTACACGCTGGGATTGCCTACGTTCCAGAATCTCGTGAGCTGGATGGATTAATAGGTAGCTTTTCCATTGCAGAGAATTTGATTTTGGATTTACATGACTTACCTCCTTATGCAAAAGGCCCAGTGATGTTTCCCAAAGTTGTCGCTAAAGAAGGTGATTTACGTGTCAAAGAATTTGATGTCCGCTTGCAGAATATTCAAGATCCAGCCTCGTCTCTATCTGGCGGAAATAAGCAAAAGGTAGTTTTGGCTAGAGAACTTTCTCGTCCTGTGAAGTTAGTTGTTGCTTCTCAACCAACTCGTGGTTTGGATGTCGGGTCAATTGAATTCGTTCACGAGCGAATTCTGGCCGAACGCGATGCAGGACGAGGCGTTTTGCTATTTAGCACCGAGCTTGATGAGGTTATTGCTCTTGCAGACCGGATTGCGGTTATGTACGCGGGGGAGATTATTGCCATAGTTTCACCAGAGACATCCAGGGCCCAGCTAGGTCTTCTCATGGCTGGGGTTCGCCCGGAAAATAAGGCGAGTGCATGAAAATGATTTCGAAAGCTTTTTCTAGAATTAAACTTCCACTTTTAGCGTTTGTATTAGCAGCATTCTTTGGCGGAATTCTTATTGCTTTATCAGATCGAGAAGTTTTGCCTCTTATTGGCTCACCCTGGAAATTCTTTACCGCAGCGCTACATTCAGCCGGAAATGCCTACCTTGCGCTCTTTCAGGGTTCGATATTCGACAACAACCTTGTTAAAGATGGTTCTCTGCTGAGTGGTTTCTATCCGCTCTCAGAGACTTTACTTATTGCAACTCCGCTGATTTTGACCGGCTTGTCAGTAACGCTCGCTTTTAAAGCGGGTTTGTTCAATATCGGAGCACAAGGTCAATTTATATTCGGAGCCATAGGTGCTTCTTATATTGGATTTTCATTTAATTTCCCACCAGTGATTCACGTATTACTCGCACTGATAACAGCAATAGTTTTTTCTGCGATGTGGGGTGGATTCGTTGGATTGCTAAAGGCTAGAACCGGAGCACATGAAGTTATCGTGACAATCATGTTCAACTACATCGCAGGTTTTTTCTTATTTTGGCTCTTGAAAACCAAAGTATTCCTTCGCCCAGGTGGATTAATCAATCCATTGGCACCGCCAGTCCATGACTCAGCTAAGTTACCCCAATTCCTTGGTAGTGATTTACGAGCGAATGCCGGAATTTTCATTGCCATACTTGCCACTTATTTTGTTTGGTGGTTATTGAATAGAAGTACTTGGGGATTCCGGTTTAGAGCGGTTGGTGCAAACGCATCCGCGGCACGCACTGCAGGAATTTCAGTCGCCTTTGTCACAACCACTGCCATGGCTGTTTCTGGTGCGTTAGCTGGATTAGGTGGAGCCATACAAGTTCTCGGATCTGAGTTTGCACTGACTACAGATGTGGCTGGAAGTTTCGGTTTTGATGCAATCACTGTTGCGCTGTTAGGCCGCGCAAATCCAATCGGCACGGTAGTTGCAGCGTTGCTTTTCGGAGCGCTGCGCGCTGGCGGGTTAACGATGCAGGCTAATACACAGAATCCCGTCGATATTGTTTTGGTTATACAGGCTCTCATTGTTCTATTTATTTCTGCACCGACCCTTGTTAAATTTATTTTCCGCTTGAGGGATTTGAAAACTGGCGCAACGGTTGTTTCAAAGGGATGGAACGGGTAATGACTCAACTCGAAACACGCACTCTTTCCTCGCCAGAACGACGCCGACGCAGAAATATTGCAACAATGGCAGTACTAGGAATCTTTGGTTTCTTGTTTTTTGCGATATTGCCAAAGCAAAATGAGGTAATAACTTTTGGATTTGTATTGGGGAATGAATGGGCCTTCCTGCATCAATGGGCCGTACATTCCAAAAGTGGATCAATGGTTTTCTCAATCATTTCTATTATCGCGGTCATAATTTCTTACTTGCAGTTCAAGGCGCGCAAAACTGTTCGAGTTGCGAGTGCCATCTTTTCCGTGAGCTTATTCATGTCTTTTCTTTGTTGGACTGCAAGCGGAAAATTCATTCCGCTCACTGGCTTGTTACAAGGTGGGCTCTTACTTTCTGTTCCACTGATCTTTGGCGCAATGGCCGGAGTGGTCAGTGAGCGATCTGGCGTAATTAATATTGCAATTGAAGGTCAACTTTTGTTCGGGGCCTTTGCATCTGGAGTTTTGGCCAGCATTACTCATCAGAAATGGCTTGGCTTACTTATCGCACCAGTTGCTGGCGCTCTCGTGGCTCTTTTACTAGCAACTTTTGCAATTAAGTTTGCCATCGACCAGGTAATTCTTGGATTCGTTCTTAACGTATTAGTTATTGGCATTACTGGATTCTTATATCAACGATTACTTATTCCCTACCAAAGTACATGGAATTCGGGATCAGGATTGGATCCATTAGCAATTCCGATCCTTGCCAAGATTCCACTTATTGGTCCGATATTTTTCGAGCAGACCATCATTGTCTATTTCATGTATCTCATCGTGGCACTGATCAATATTGGATTATTTAAATCCAAGTGGGGTTTACGCATGCGAGCCGTTGGCGAACATCCAACAGCGGCTGAAAGTGTTGGCATAAATGTTAACAAAATTCGTTTTCGCAATGTTGTGCTCGGGGGAGCAATTGCAGGATTTGGCGGTGCATATTTCACGCTGGGTGGAGTGGGTACCTTTAGTCGTCAGATGACCGCAGGTGCAGGTTTTATCGCACTTGCTGCTTTAATCTTTGGAAAATGGAGCCCTGTGGGCGCTGTTGGCGCCGCATTGATTTTTGGATTTGCGAGCAATGTTGAGAGTGTACTTTCGATTATTGGTACAACAATTCCTTCAGAGTTCATGTTAATGATTCCCTACGTCGCGACTGTGATCGCAGTTTCTGGTTTTGTTGGTCGGGTTCGAGCTCCGGCTGCTGATGGAATTCCATACAAACGTGGAGAAAGTCACTAATGGTTATTGATTGGGATGCACTAAATCAGCAGGCATTATCTGCAATGAAGAACGCTTATGCCCCGTATTCAAAGTTTCCCGTGGGCGTAGCAGCGCTTGTTGATGACGGCAGAATAATTAGTGGATGTAATGTAGAGAATGCAAGTTATGGATTAACACTCTGCGCCGAATGTGGCTTGGTTTCAACTCTTATCGCAACCGGTGGAGGGCGACTTATTGCATTTTCTTGTGTTGATTCACACGGCAACGCGCTCATGCCATGTGGTCGGTGTCGTCAATTACTTTTCGAACATGGCGGCGGTGCGTTGCAAATGATGACCGATACGGGTGTTAAGCCACTTTCTGAGTTACTTCCATGGGCATTTGGGCCAGATGAATTGAACAAGCGCCTTGATTGAACCATTTGCCACTGTTGAGATTATCTCGGCAAAACGTGATCGCAATGAATTGTCAGATCCCCAAATTGATTGGGTAATTTCTGCCTACACGCGAGGCATAGTTGCCGATGAGCAAATGTCCGCACTCCTTATGGCTATTTTGCTCAACGGCATGAATTCACGAGAGATATCTCGATGGACTAACGCCATGATTAATAGCGGTGAACGAATGAATTGGTCAGCGTTAGATCGCCCGACTGCAGATAAGCATTCAACAGGTGGAGTCGGAGACAAAATCACACTCCCGTTAGCTCCGTTGGTTGCTGCATGCGGAGGGGCAGTGCCACAACTTTCTGGTCGCGGTTTAGGCCATACAGGTGGGACTCTAGATAAATTGGAATCTATTCCTGGCTGGCAAGCGGAATTGACGAATGAAAAAATGCTGAAAGTCTTGCAAGATTGCGGCGCTGTAATTTGCGCCGCAGGAAAAGGTTTAGCGCCAGCGGATAAAAAACTTTATGCACTTCGAGATGTCACAGCAACAGTTGAGGCAATTCCACTCATTGCATCTTCGATTATGAGTAAGAAGATTGCTGAAGGGACTTCTGCCCTCATCTTGGATGTTAAAACCGGAAGTGGTGCATTCATGAGTGATCCTGCTAAAGCTGGTGAACTTGCTAGAACTATGGTTCAACTTGGTCTTGATGCTGGCGTCAAGACTCGCGCACTCGTAACAGCGATGGATGTTCCCTTAGGTTTAACTGCTGGCAATGCCCTTGAAGTTCGAGAATCAGTAGAAGTACTTGCAGGTGGCGGACCAAGTGATGTTGTTGAATTAACCATTTTACTTGCCAGAGAAATGATTGATGCCGCTGGAATAAAAGGAAAAGATCCAGAACTTGCTCTTAAAGATGGCACGGCTATGGATGTTTGGAAGCGCATGATTGCCGCCCAAGGTGGTGACCCTGATGCAAAACTTCCTGTTGCTCGCGAACAACATCGAGTTCTTGCAACATCAACTGGAACTCTGACAACAATGGATGCGATGAAAGTTGGCGTATCAGCATGGCGCTTAGGAGCTGGTCGATCACGTCAAGGCGAAAACGTCCAAGCTGGCGCTGGTATCGAACTTCATGCAAAACCTGGTGATGAGATTACTTCTGGCCAAGTACTCATGACGCTGCACACCGATGAGCCTGAAAGATTCGAGCGAGCACTTCAAGCCCTCGATGGGTGCGTAGAAATTGTGCAAGGAGGCAGCGTTAATCGGCTACCTTTAGTTGTGGAAAGAATTCAAGGATGATCGATTTAAAAAAGATTCCGACGCCAGATCAAATTAAACGCTTACCAAAGGCACTTTTGCATGACCACTTAGATGGCGGTCTTCGCCCACAAACGATAATTGATATCGCAAAAGAGATTGGCTATAAAGGCCTCCCAACCCAGAATGCAGAAGAACTTGCAACCTGGTTTCGTGAATCATGTGACTCTGGTTCACTTGTGAGATACCTAGAAACCTTTTCTCACACAATAGCTGTGATGCAAAGAAAAGAAGATATTGTCAGAGTTGCTCGTGAATGCGTTGTTGATTTAGCTAATGACGGAGTTGTATATGCAGAAGTTCGAGGCGCACCTGAACTTTTTACCGAAAAAGGTTTAACCCTTGCACAAATTGTTGAAGCAACCCTTGAGGGATATCGACTAGGAGAAGCTGAAGCAAAGTCTCAAGGTAAAACTATTCGAGTTGTGTCTCTACTGTGCGGAATGCGCCAAAACTCTCGCTCCCAGGAGATTGCTGAGCTAGTTGTTAAATATCGAGATCAGGGAGTTGCAGGATTCGATATTGCAGGTCCTGAAGATGGTTTCCCTCCAAGTGATCAACTTGCGACATTCGAATATTTGCGTCAAGAGAATGCCCACTTCACGATTCATGCGGGTGAGGCATATGGGCTGCCATCAATTTGGGAAGCGATTCAACTGTGTGGTGCAGAAAGACTTGGTCACGGAGTTCACATTATGGATGACATTGACATGAGCGAACCCATTGCAAAACTAGGTCGACTTGCTTCGTATATACGAGATCGCCGAGTACCACTTGAACTCTGTCCAACTTCTAATCTTCAAACAGGTGCTGCTAAATCCATCAAGGAGCACCCAATCGGCAAACTTGGAAAACTGAGATTCCGCATTACCGTTAATACCGATAACAGATTGATGAGCCAAACCTCTATGTCAAACGAAATGCAACAACTTGTTGATGCATTTGAATGGACTTTTCAGGATTTACAGCGCGTAACAATCAACGCACTAAAGAGTGCGTTCATACCCTTTGAAGAGCGCTTGGCAATCATCGAAGATGTTATAAAGCCAAGGTTTTCCGCTATTTCTGGTGAATAACTCTTAAACCCCGATTGGGTGCCACGTTGTTTTAACTTCCATAAAGGACAAGATTCTGGCGGGTGATTGTCCATCAGCAAATGAGTGAATGCGTTTTAAATTCTCAGCTCCTGCAACCTTCACATCGGCTCGCAAATCGTGTTCAACTCCAGTGATGTCCAGGCCATCAATATCCATATGAGAAGCAAACCACGGCGCAAGCTCACTTTTGGAGCCAGTCAAAATATTGCATACCCCTGGAGGTAGATCACTGGTTGCAAGCACTTCTGCAAAACTCATCGCAGGTAGTGGCGCACGTTCGCTAGCCAAAACAATAACGCTATTTCCTGAAACGATTATGGGTGCGATGGCATCAATAAATCCAAGCAATGAATTCTTTTCTGTAGCGATTGCACCTACGACGCCCATCGGTTCTGGAATAGAGAAGTTGAAGTAGGGACCCGAAACTGGATTTGTTGCGCCAACAAGAGCAGAGAGCTTATCTGACCACCCTGCATACCAAACAAGTCGATCTACAGAGAGATGAACTTCTTTGAGAGCTTCTTTGACAGAAATACCATCGAGGGCAGATATTTCGGAAGCAAATTGATCTGCGCGACCTTCGAGCATTTCAGCAATGCGATAAAGAATTTGCCCACGATTATAAGCTGTCGCTTTTGCCCAGCTTATGTGTGCAGTTCGAGCAATAACAACGGCATCACGTAAATCTTTACGAGACGCAAGTGCAGGGTTGGCAAGGAAGTCTCCCTTATGGTCGTTGACTTCGTATGTGCGGCCAGATTCACTTCGCGGGAAAGCCCCACCAATAAAAAGTTTGTAGGTTTTCTTCACTTCGATGCGATCACTCATTGTTGCCACCTTCTTCTGCACTCTTGAGGTAAGCAGTTAAGCCATGGCTCCCACCTTCTCGACCCCAACCAGATTCTTTGTAACCACCAAAAGGACTTGTGGGGTCAAACTTATTGAAGGTGTTTGCCCAAATAACCCCGGCTTTAAGTTGTTGGCTAGCCCAGTGAATTCTTGAACCTTTCTCGCTCCAAACCCCTGCAGATAAGCCATAAGGGGTGTTATTTGCCTTCTCGATGGCTTCTTGTGGCGTTCTAAAAGTGAGGACAGATAAGACTGGACCAAAAATTTCTTCTTGAGCAATGCGATGAGCTTGAGTGACACCAGTAAATACTGTGGGTGCAAACCAGAAGCCTTTTTTAGGCAATGCGCACTCAGGACTCCAACGCATAGCGCCTTCATCTTCTCCAGATTTTGTGAGAGCTGTAATTTTGCTTAATTGCTCGGCCGAGTTTATGGCTCCAAGATCAGTGTTCTTATCTAGTGGGTCACCTACTCGGATTTTCGACATTCGAACTTTTAACTGAGAAACAATTTCCTCAGCAATCGACTCCTGAACAATCAACCTCGAACCAGCGCAGCAAACATGTCCTTGGTTAAAAAATATTCCATTAACGATTCCTTCAACACATTCATCTACAGGTGCGTCGTCAAAAACAATATTTGCAGCTTTTCCACCGAGCTCTAGTGTGGCTTTTTTCTTCGTAGGTGCAATTGCCCGTGCAATAGCTTTACCGACTTGAGTTGAACCAGTGAATGCAATTTTGTCGATTCCTGGGTGATCAACAAGGGCAGAACCTGTTCGTCCGTCTCCAGTAACAATATTGACTACACCTGCTGGAAGTTCGGCTTGTTGACAGACTTGCGCAAACAACAAAGCCGTCAGCGAAGTTGTTTCAGCAGGTTTTAATACAACTGTGTTACCCGCTGCAAGGGCTGGTGCGATTTTCCAGGCAAGCATCAGGAGCGGGAAATTCCAAGGAATGATTTGTCCTGCGACACCAAGTGGGCGTGGCGAACTACCAACTCCGGCAAATTCTAATTTATCTGCCCACCCTGCATGGTAAAAAAAGTGGGCACAGGCGAGTGGAATATCGATATCTCGTGATTCACGAATTGGTTTTCCATTGTCCAAGCTTTCTAAAACAGCAAACTCGCGTGAACGCTCCTGCATGATGCGAGCTATCCGATAGAGATACTTGCCACGTTCTTTACCTGGCATCTTTGACCACGTTGATTCAAATGCCACTCTTGCACTCGCTACCGCACGGTCAATATCTTGAGCACCACCGAGCGATATCTGGCTTAGCACTTCTTCGTTTGAAGGATTGATCGTGGGGAAGTGGTTGGCACCCTTCACAAACTCCCCGTTAATGAAATGCCCGTATTCACTTTCGATAGTGACAATCGATCGAGATTCAAGTGCCGGTGCGTAATCAAAATCTGTCATGAGTGATCGCCTTAATCGATTGATACATAGGAGGGGCTTGGATAGAAACCATCGCGGGCTTTCATTCTTTGCATAAGTAAGTCATTAAGGAGTGCGCTAGCACCAATTCTAAATAGCGATGGAGAAAGCCATTGGCTCCCTACAGTCTCGTTTACAAGTACCAATTGTTTGATGGCATCCTTTGTGGTCCTAATTCCGCCAGCAGCTTTTACCCCTATTTTATGGTTGGTCAACTGGTGAAAATCTCGCACCGCTTCAAGCATGACTAATACAACGGGCGGTGTTGCTGCTGGGGAAACTTTACCTGTGGAGGTTTTAATAAAATCTGCCCCGGCTAACATGGCAATAAATGATGCGGTACGCACATTGTCATAGGTTACCAATTCACCAGTTTCCAAAATAACTTTCAAATGAGCTTTAGTTCCACATAATGTGCGAATTTTGGCAATCTCATCAAAAACTACCTGAAATTGCCCTGATAAGAACGCCCCTCGATCAATCACCATATCAATTTCGGTAGCGCCTGCATCTAAAGCATCTTGAGTATCTTGAATTTTTACTGCCATTGATGCGCGGCCGGAAGGAAATGCCGTCGATACGGCAGCAACAGGAACGTGAGATCCGCCGATGCTATCTAAGTGTTCTCTGGCGATTGCAACCATGTCGTTGTATACGCAGATCGCACCAACACTTGGAACTGATGAATCAGTTGAGTCAGGGCGAACAGCTTTGTTGCAGAGCGCTCGTACTTTTCCTGGAGTATCTGCGCCCTCCAAAGTTGTGAGATCTACCATCGAAATAGCTAAATCAATTGCCCAATTTTTTGCAGATGTTTTGATACTTCGAGTTGCCAGCATGGCAGCACGTGCTTCTGCGCCAATTTGATCTACTCCAGAAAGAGTCTGAAGGAATTTTCGCAGTGAGATTTCAGTGCCATCTACCAGACCGTAAAATTCCACGGTACTACCTTACCTTCTAAGGATTACTTTAAGTATTGAATTAAGGGAGCGCGTAATTGAGCAATAGTTTTCATAGCGTCATCCCTTCCGGTATTGCTGATAACTTCTATGTAACACTTAATTTTTGCCTCAGTCCCACTTGGTCGAATAATGATTCGGACCCCATTCGCAATCCATAATCTCAGCCCTTCAGTGGGGGGTAACCCGTCTGCTGGATGGGATAAATCTTCAACAGATAAGACCTTGAATCCTGCAATGTC
>Ga0209086_10003981_pt1 | contig 11040 bp, 16 predicted proteins | sample M_130207_XF_Meta_FD_187312 | JGI IMG/M metagenome (GOLD analysis project Ga0209086, IMG submission 187312) | Freshwater microbial communities from Lake Montjoie, Canada to study carbon cycling - M_130207_XF_MetaG (SPAdes) (version 2) | ecosystem: Environmental > Aquatic > Freshwater > Lake...
CTTCTGGTTATGCCCAAAGAGGGTTGACTGGAAAAGGTGTTAAGTCTGGCGTGTACAATAGAGCACTTGGAGAATACGGTCAACAGCAAGCAAGAAGAACCGGATATGCTCAACAAGATTTAGCTGACTTACTAAGAGGATATCAACTAAGAGAATCACAGTATGGAAGCGATTATGAAACTGGATTAGCTGATTTAGAAGCTGACAAAGCAAGACAAATTGCAGCGGATGCAGCTGCATTAATTAACCTGAGGTAAAAAAATGGCAATCATAAGTTATAGAGATAATAGATTTAACAGACCAAGAGTTGTTGCTCCTGGTATTGCAAGAACTCAGGCAACTGGTCCAGTTCAAGGCCCTGCTTTAAACCCTGTTACAGGAAGAGCAGATTATGCGCAAAACGTAGCAACTATTCCTAAACAAAATTTCAGTGCTCCTGCTGTTGACACTCCATTTGATATTGGTGAGATAGTTTCAGGCGTTTTATCTGGAATAGATTTTACTGGAGGCGCATTTCCATCTGTAATATCTTCACCAAGTTCTGGTTCTAGTGGGGCATCTGCCGCAGCTAGTAAATATAATGCTTTATTAGATGCACAAACTGCAGCAAATAAGTTAGCTTACGATAAAGCAACAGCTGAAGCAGCAACTCGTGCAGCACAAGAAGCAGCAGCTAGAGCAAGATTAGGCGTAGGTGCTCAAGCAGGTGCTCTTCAAGGATTGTTAAGTGGAACAGGTGCAAATAGTTATCGTGCTGGAGCAGATGAGTTGTTAAAACTTATTACTGGTTTTGAAACAACTGGTCAAAAATCTATCGGAGACCAGTATGATACAGCAAAAAAATTACTTGGTGAACAGTATGGTAGAGCATCTGGTCTATTGTTTGGAGCTCCAGCTCAAGGTACAACTCCTGCTGTAACTGGTGCTTACCCAGCTTTAACTAAATACCTTCAAGATAATCCCTCAACAGCATATGCCAATACTACTCTAGAGGCTGCTCCAGTAACACAAAATGCATTAGCTCAATACATGCAAGCGCAAGGTGTTGGACCTGGAGTAACAGAACAAGAAGTTGCTGCTCAAAATGCAGCAGCACAAGCTGGACGAGGAAACTATGCTGGACTACTTGATGTACTTAGAAGGCAAGAAACTGCAGGTAATACTTCTCGTGGTGCAGAAGCACAACAGGCTAGCACACTTGCTAGAACTGGATTAGAAGCACAGAATGCACAAGCAGCAGCTGGCTTAACACAGCAACAGCAAACTGCTCTTGATACATTGGCTCAAACAATTGGTGGTCAAAGATTTGGCGTAGAACAAGGTGCAACTGAACGCAAGCAAACATTGCAAGATGCTCTTACTGCATTGCTTGGAACTGGTTACAATATTACTGGACCCGACATTGCAGAAGATATTAAAAAAAATATAGTTCCTAAAAAAGCTCCTTCAACTGTTGCCGATGAAAAAGCTAATCCAAAAAATAAAAAAGGACAAGCAGTTACTACTGACTGGCAAAAGAAAGTATTTGCAGCGCAACCAAACTTTACTGGTACGTTTAATGAAGCTAAGAAAAAGTTCCCTAAACTTTACGCAGCTTACTTAGCTTCACAAAAAAAGAAATAGGTTAAATCATGGCTCAGTTAGACCTTCAATCTATTTACGATTATTATATTAGTCAGGGAGCAACTCCAACAGAAGCTCGTCAATATACTGTTTATTATATTCCGTATGGACAAAAGAAAAACTTTACTGGAATTAGTACACCTAAATTCAAAACTCAAAAACAATTTGAATCAGAATATGCTCCAAACTATACAAAGTTTAAAGCATCTACTGACCCATTTTGGAAACAAGTTGTTGACGTAGTTGATAAAGGTGGAACCTATTTAGATTTACAAAAGATTGCTTATGGAGATGTGGGTAAAGATTATGCATCCACACTTGGTTTATTGCCTCAAGAATTATTAACTAACGCTGGTAAAATTCTTAATGAAAAAACAGCTGTAACAAACGCAAAAAGTAAACAAGATAAGTCTTTAGATTTTTATGCGTCAAGCATTGGTGCTCCAAGTACAAAAGCTACATATGGTTTAATTGCTGATAAAGCAAAAAATATAATTGTGTTTAAACCAGCAGCAGATATATACGCCAAAGCAACAGCAGATTTTAAAACAAAGTTAAAAGCCGCAAATGTAGACCCAACAAAAGCAGCACAGTATTATAAAGAATTCGATACAGCTATTAAATCTGGTTTAGAACAAGCAATAACAAAATCTAATCGTAATCCATTTGTAGATGCAGCGATATCAAAAGCAGGTAAGTAATGGCTCCAAAGAACTTGGACAAAGTAGCAGCAATAAAAGTAAAGACTAAAACTGGTAAGGCTACACCTCCTACTACTACCATTGACCCGTGGGACCAAGCTTTTGATAATGCCTTGAATACAGGAACCACAACAACAACGCCTGCAACTACAGTTCCACCAACTCCTACTACTGTAGCTCCAATGAAACAAACTGGCAAGCAATACCAAACTGTAAGAGAAGCTGAACAGGCATTATCTATGCAAGGTATTAAAGCTTCACGTGCTGGAGTTCCACAACAAGTTATTAAAGATGTATCAGCTGGCAAATCAGAAAAGAAACCAGGTGGTTTTTTAGGTGGATTACTTAAAGTAATTAACTTTGATATTATTCCCGGTGGTGCAGAATTTAAACCAGTAGAAAAATTAGTTGTTAAACCGTTGACTGTTATTGATACCGGACGTCGTGCTGCAGTCTCTGGATTTAAAGAATCAGTTGACCTTGCAAGACAATTAACTGGTAGAAAAGAAGTTTATACTGCAACTGATTACATTCCAAAGCATCCGCAAACTAAACAACCACTTGCAAAAATTGGTGACCCAGTAATTGAAAATGTTGAAAAAGTTTTAAATACTCCTGTTCCAAATATGCAGAACATAAAGACAAAAGAACAAGCAATAAAAGCTACTCAAGATATTGTTAAAAAAGTTGCAACAACTAGAACTGGTAGTGCTAGTGAATTCTTAAAGCAAACAAAAGATATTAGTACTGGTTTTGGTGGAATATCATATTTACAAACTGGCAACCCATGGATTGATAGAATTACTGGTTTTATTGGTGACGTTGGATTAGACCCAGTTACTTATATTGCAGGACCTGGTGCACTGCTTACACAAGCAGAATCAAAAGCTGCAATAAAAGGTGGAGCTAAAGCAGCAGAAGCAGTAGCAGCTAAAGCAGCTCGAGTAGCAGCTGAAGAAGCAGCAATAGCAGCTGAAAAAGCAGTTGGCACAGCAGCTGAAGCAGCAACTAAGGCAGCAGCAAAAGCAGCAGCAAAAGAAGCTGAATCATTAACATCTAAAGTTATTCGTCAAGCACCAAGAAGAACATATGGTGCTACATCTCGTGAAGCATTAGCAGAACAGGTAAGACTAACTAGACAAGATGCATTAAAAGCTGCAGCAGATGCTACATTATCTGACGCAGAAAGAAGTCTTGCTAAAAAAACTGCAGCTGCATTAACTGATGATTTTATAGCAGAGGTAGCTTCTAAAGGTTTTAGTTCAATTAAAGGTGAAGCTGCTAAAGCACTTGGTGTTAAAAGTGGACTAAGAATAGGATTGCCTACTTTTGGTAAAGCAACAATTCCTGGCACTGCAGTTTTAACTGATTTCTTTGGTTCTAAGATTGCTGGTGGAAGAATTGGTTTAGTTAATACTAAATTAGGCGCATCAGTATTAAGCAAGATAACGCCACTTGGAGAAGGTGGATTACTTGGTTCTGAAGATTTACTTAGATTAAGAACTGGTTTACGTAGTGGTACCTTAAAAGGTGCTGAAGCAGTTGACGCAACAACATTACTAGCAGCAGATAAAGCATATCGTGGTGCATTAGACCTTGCAAGAAAAAAGGCGGCAGGAGAAGTTTCACGACTTGCTTCTGGTAAAGCTAATAAAGTATTAACTGCTATTTCAGAACATCTACAAATACCTAAAGCAGATTGGTCTGCTGCTGGACTTCGCCCGTTAAATGCACAAGAAAATAAAGTTTATGATGCATTTAGAAAAACTATGGATAATTGGTATAACGAAGCAAACTCTGCAGCTGCTGTACTTGGAGCAGATGCTTTACCAAAAATAGTTGATTACTTTCCTCGTGCACAAACATCAGAAGCAATTGATTGGGCAACAAAGAACTCTGCTAAAGCAGCAACAGTTGCTGGAGACCTTGGTGTTGATAAAACATTTTTCCTTGGTAACTTTACTGAAAGAACTCTTGCTCCAGGAAAAGTTTGGTTTGGTCATCTATTAACTGATGCAGATTTAGTTGGTGGAGTAAAAAGATTAAATCAAATAGCAAAAGATTCTGGAATTATTAAATTCAACTTTTTTGAAGAAGATGCCGCAAAAGCACTAAGTACTTATGCTCAAAACCACGCTAAATATCTTGCTTATGCAACATCAATAGATAAGTTAACAGAAAGAAGTCCTGCTGCTTTTGGTGGCATTGCAGAAGATATAAGAATGAAACCTGCCATAACATCAGTTGGAACTAAACCTTCAATAATGAATCTTGGAACATTAGAAAATACTGTTGCTAATTTTATGACACCAGATAGATTAGCTAATTGGTCTGAAGCACAAATTACAGGTGTATTAGACGAAATTAAGAATCTAGGTGCAAAAATAAGCAGTTCTAGTCCAATACTTAAAGCTGAGTTTGAAGATGCAGTACTTAGAATAGATGAACAAATAGCAGAAACAACTAGATTGATTAATGCTGGTGTTATTGACCCAACTGCTGGTTCATTATTAATGTCTGAACTTGAATCATATGCTAATAATATAGCTGCAGAAATAAGTGGAGCCAAGTCAGCATTTATAGGAACTCCAGCATCTCGTTGGTCATCTGTATCAAAAGTAATGGAAGATGGTTTTGCGGTTCTTAACCAAAAAACAATTCCCGATATTGCTGTTCGTGCAGATATTGCAGAAATGTTTAAGAATGTTAAAAGACTTGATGACCCTAAGTTTGCAGCAGCAGCAGAAAAAGTATTAAAAGATTACAACACATTCTTTAAATCAGCAGTAACTACAACGCCTGGTTTTCATTTACGTAACTCACTTGGTAATGCATTTATGATGTTTGTTGCTGGTGCTGAACCAGGAAACCTTACACGTGGTGTCAGAATATGGAGTGCGTGGAAGAAGGCTTCTAAAGAAGGAGCCAGTGTTGAGCAATTTATAAGGAATGCTGTTAAAACAGGTTTGATTAAAGATACAGAATTAAAAGCTGTTCGTGAAGCATTTGCTTATTCAGGTGCTACTGGTTTTGGTCAGATTGGTGAAATTACACAAGCAGCTGGTCAAGGTAGAGTTGGACTTACAGGACAAGCAGCAACTGGTAAGATTCCATTTACTGATATAAAAATACCAGGTGCGAAGAAAGCATCTGAGATACTTGGTACACCAGTTTACTATTCTCGTAAATTTGGTAGTGGAATTGAAGAATTCAACCGTTTTCAACTAACATTAGATGGTTTATATCAAGGACTTGATGGTCAATCAGCCGCCGCAAGAACTGCAAAATATCTAATTGATTATAATGATTTATCAACATTAGACAAGAACGTTAAACAAGTCATACCTTTCTGGTTGTGGACATCAAGAAACATGCCATTACAACTAGAGAGTATGTGGTTAAATCCAAAGGCATACCAAGTTTACAATAGCTTCCGTCGCAACATAGAAGATAAGAATGGAACAAGTCCATACTTGCCAGATTATTTGATACAAGCAGGAGCATTTAAACTTCCATTTGGACAAGATTTGTATCTCAAACCAGACCTTGGATTTGCTGGAGCACAAGCACCTAACCCATTGCAACAGATTCTTTCTGGAAATCCACAAGATATTTTATCTATGGTAACTCCAGCTTTAAGAATTCCAGCAGAACTTGCACAAAACAAACAATTCTTTAGTGGTGCACCTATTGGTGATGCTGCTAAACAGGGACAATATGCTGTTCAACAAGGCGTTCCTGGTTTATCAACATTAGGCAGAATACTTAGTGCATTGCCTGGAACAGAACCAGGTTTCATACAAGGTTTAACTGGTGCAAAACTTGATAGAGAGCTTCAAGCATCTTTGAGTTTTATTGGTTCGCCGGCATTTAAACTATCATCTGCTCAAGAACGCAGTGCAATATGGAAAAGATACTTTGAGTTGAAGGCTCTAACAGACAAAGCTGCAAAAGAACAGCAACAAAAAAGGTATGGTAAATAATGAAAACCACTTATAATATTTTAATGAGAATAGTAGCTACCTTTGCTGCATCTGGCCTTGGTGTCATCGGTGCTGGTGCTATTGCTGGCGTTCCTATATGGAAAGCTTGCTTTATGGCAGGCATGGCTGGCGTAGCTACGGTTGTAGAAGGATTGTCCAGAGCATTCTTGGACGATGGTAAACTATCTTCATCTGAAATTAATCAGGTGTTTAATAAGGTTGATAAGAAATCTCAACCGAAAGAATAGAAAGCCTTAGGGCCAGGTTCATTCTTACTTCCTACTAACAAAGGATAAACTATTGCGTAAATTGATACTCTCTATTTTGCTATGTACCACAATGTTTTTACCGGGCGTTGCCCATGCTGAACCAACCATCCCAAATGATAAATATTGGGGAGTCTTACCTGATGATTTTTATAATAAATTGGCACAGTGTGAGACGGGTTCTAATTGGCAGCATTCTACCAAGAGCTATACTGGGGGCCTCGGCATTTATCGTGGCACCTGGAGGCACTGGAGTGGCTCTCAGAGCGCTCTAGGCAAGAGTCCTAAGTACCAGGTTAAGGTTGCTGACAACATAGCATTCCTTGGGTACACTAAGAAGGGTGTTTACAAACCACCAGTGGGACCATGGGGCTGGGGATGTGTCAAGAATCATAAATATATTTCAATTTATATTTGTCAATCTAAAAATCCAATAGTTAAAAAATATAGAAGAAGATGCTATTAAGCTCTCTTAAACCAGTCTTGGCCCCAAATAACCATAGGATGAGTGCCTAGTTTAATTGCATGTCTATCAGCAGTATAAACACCAATCATTTTACCTGGCTTTAACCATCCAGATACAGTTCCTTCTTTAACGCCAAGTTGCATTGCAATTACATTTTTTGGTATACCTTTTAAGTATTCCATTAAAGGGGCTGCTGGTAAAGTCTTAACAAACTTTATATTAAAATCTTTATTCATCTTCGTAATCTAATCCTTCTTCTTCTAAATGTTGTTCTAAATAATCAGCTAAGAATGTTAAGAAAGTTTCGATATAAATATATGATTCAAAGTTAACATCAGTACCTGAACGGCTTCTATTGTAATGCCAACAGAAATCCATACACTGCTCGTTAGAAATTCCGATGGTGACAACAACACCGTTCTCTGTATTATACAACACTTTTTCGTATCTGTCATTTAACTCTTCCATGTCTGTAGAAGTAAAGATGCTTTCAGCCCACTCTTCATTCGTCATCATCTTCTCCAAGATAATCTCTTATAACTTTATTCTCGAGCATTAAATCCATTAATCTTTTATATGCATCTTGTTTTAATCTCCAAGCATGTACGTTAGACATGCCTAGTCGCTTGCCCAATTGCTCATAGGTTATTTGTTCGTAGTTAATTGATTCAATAATATATCTATCCTGTTCAGACAACATATCAATACAATAAACAACTATACTTCTTAATAAATCTATTTCATTATTAGAAGTTTCTATTGTTTGACCTGGTGCAGCTTCCATTAAAGCTTGCATCTCGCTGTCTGGCCTTGCGGCAGGCATTAAAAATGTTAGCTTGAAAACGTCATACGGGATTTCTTTCCCGTTAACTGACATTTTTGTTTTTTGCCATTTGTATGACAAGTCTGGTAATTCCATAAGACATCCAAATAATTCCAGCTATAAATCCTATAGCCGGCGCAACAAAACCTAACAGAATAATTAACACTGTTATTAATACAACAGTAAAGTAATAGTCATATATCATACTGCTTCACCTGGCTTTGGTAGTGCTCTCCATGCTGCTTCGAACTTAGCAGCATCCTTAGCCATCTCTGGTGAAAGTTCTATGTGTAGCCACTTGCCACCTTGTGAACCAGCGTTATCTTTAGAATCATAGACCTTTACGCCTTTGACACCTTCGCCTCTTGAGCAACGGTAGCCACGACCCCAGCCAAGAACTTTATCTTTTACGTTAGCATCAAATGCATAGTCATGCAGTTCTTCAATGCCAAGAGCTGCAGTGTTAGCCATAAACCAATCCCAAGCCTCTACAGCCTTCTTGCGGTCTGTGTAGCCAATGTCTACAGCACGACCAGTAGCATGAACCGACAACCACTTAGGGTCATTAGCCTTTGCACTTGGGTTATTCATTTGCCTGTTAGCATAAATGCCTAAGCTAGTAAAGCCCCAACGCTTCTTGCATAGTTCAACAAGCTTCTCAGCACCTGGTGTTGCTTTGCCTGCATTTCCGTCTGTGTTTCCTGTGTATTTTCTTGGCATTTTATTTGTCCTTATCGTAAAGCTCTGAACTGAGCAAGAGTGTTATGTCTTCTGGATATAGTAAATATCCTCGAGTTGGGTTTGCTGAATAGCCAGCAAATACTTTTAATGGTATTTTATTATTTATTTCTAGATATTTTTTAAGTCTATTTGTTTCTATTGCAACAAAAGCATCATCACTAAAAAGATAAATAAACCATTTAGCATTTGATGTCATCAGACCAGAAGGTTTCCATCCAGTCTTACGTGGATTCTGCTCAACTTCTACAACCATTCTGCCATTGCGATAGCTGTCTCTTTTAATCTCAAACAATTCTTCATCTAATGATTCAAGAAATGATTGAAATAAAGTTTCTCCGTTGATGACCAAACTCTAAATCTTTTTTCCAATTAGGCTTACGTCCTGCACTGAACTCAACATCATGTGAAGGAACTTTGCCTTCTGTTCTTTTACTAGGCATGGTTATCTCTTTTCTGCCTGTAGTTCGTATACTTGTTTGTCATCAAGGTAAGCAACCTTGTTTAGACCATCTAATATACTTTTAATATAATTGTCCAAGTCGCCACGCAACTTACAACCATTATCATCTATATCTTTAATAGTAACGTCAGTATGGTCTTTATAGATACTTATAGTAACATTAACAGGACCTAAGAACTTAGGACCATTGCTTTTTAAATATGAATCCTTGACTTCAAGTTCGTACTCTCTTGTACCCTTGTCGGTATATGCATGACCAGTATTGGTAACACGTGGCCTGCCCTTAGCCTTTGGCCTTCTATCGACAGTAAATGAATGCTCACTCATCTTTCCATCCTTTAATTATATTATAAATATATGTAACGATGACAGCTGATATATTGCATATTGCAGCAATCCTTCTTGTATCTCCTGACAAAGTATAAAGAACAACAGTCATACCTGCAAAGGTAAATGCAAGTGTTGCCGTTGTTTCTGTTAGTATCTTAATCAGTCGTTTAAACATTAGAACTCTAGTGTACTTTTCTTTGGTGGATGCGCCTTGGGGCGGTTCTTCTTTACTGGTCTTGCTGACTGCATCATTGCAGCATTAAGTGCAGCTTCAGGAGTTGTTGAATAAGCTGTTAGCTTAGTCTTTAGTTCTTCTTGTGATTTTATTACAGGAACATTTCGTGGTGAAGAAATTGTACTTGACACTTGTGTATTGTTAATAACAACTTTGTCCGAACCAAGCTTCTCGCTTATCTCATCAAAGAAATAATTAAACGTTTCAAGTATAGCTTCATTGTCTTTACAATTTGTTAAGCCAGTTAACTGAGCTGCCACTTGTGCAGCTGTTTGCATGTTGGTCATATTTTCTTCCTTGCAATCTCAACTTCTCTTGGAATTGTTTTTCCCAAAGATGCTAAAACCTTCTCCACACTTTTGTCAAATCTCTTTTGAAGAAAGTCCATCTTATTTTGATATTCCAAATGAATCTTTTCAATTGCCTTATCCTGTTCTTTTATAAGTTTAATTTCTAATGCCATTTTTAAATCAACTAGCTCTTCTAAGGCCTGGTCAGTCTTTTCTAGACGCTCGTAATACATGTCCATTATTTTACTTCCTTCTCTATATTAGCAACTTTGTTACCTTTGGTAGCTTTACAACGTGTGTCTGTACCTAGGACATTTACCTCACAAGAGTCAAACATCTTAAGGGCTTTCTCTAGTTCTGGGGCTGTGATATTTGCATAATGTTCACCTTCATGTAAGGTCCATCCACCATCTATGGCAGAGTGTTGGGGTCGGCCTTCTCCTGCCATGGTTGCAATAAACAACCCACCATCTACCAGGTTTTTATAAGAAAGTTTAATTATTTCTTCCCATACCGGAGTATGTTCAAACACCTCGGCGCAAACAATAACATCCCATATTGGTCCTGTGTGAAAACCAGAAGCATCGCACACGTAGTCAACACCAGGACCTTCTTGTGCGTCAATACCTAAGTAAGTCTTAACGTAAGTTGTAAATATAGGACGAACTGAACCGTTGATGTCGAGAGAACCAATCTCAAGTACATTCAAATCTTTTTTGTTCTCACGCCAATTGTCGTAGGATTCTGATACCCAATGGTAAGCTTCGCTATGCATGTTAATTTGTCCATTTCTGTGTAAAAATAAATTCATCATTTATAATATGTTTTTGAAAATCTTTTGGAGGATTGTTTGTAATAGTAAAAGAGTGATGATGTTTGCATGTTGCCTTGTCTGTAACAACAACTAAACGATTTTGTGTCAACACACTCCAGTTAACTATGTCATCGTCACCATACCACCATTTCAAACTTGTATCAAACTTGTATACTTTGACTAAGTCACTTGCTAACATGAAGCAGAAGCCTGCCATGCCGCCAGTCCCATCGTAGCGGCCACGACATGTAGTGTTTGTTGCCATCTCGCCTTCAAACTTATCGCCAGAATAATTGGGAGAAATCAAA
>Ga0209086_10003984_pt1 | contig 11038 bp, 9 predicted proteins | sample M_130207_XF_Meta_FD_187312 | JGI IMG/M metagenome (GOLD analysis project Ga0209086, IMG submission 187312) | Freshwater microbial communities from Lake Montjoie, Canada to study carbon cycling - M_130207_XF_MetaG (SPAdes) (version 2) | ecosystem: Environmental > Aquatic > Freshwater > Lake...
CTCCGCAGCGTTCACCTGGAACCGGTTCGCGGAAAATCCCGGCGCAGCGATGCCTTTCGTCATCGGTGGCTCGATCGGCGGCCTCATTATGGCGCTGGTGACTTGCTTCAAAAAGGAATGGTCCGCCGCGACCGCCCCGATCTACGCGGTGTGCGAGGGCCTCTTCATCGGCGGCATCTCCGCGCTCTTCAATGCGAAGTGGCCCGGCATCGTCATGCAGGCCGCGATGCTCACCTTCGGCACGCTCTTCGCGATGCTCGCCGCGTACCGCAGCGGGTTCATCCGCGCGACGGAGAAATTCAAGATGGGCGTCGTCGCCGCGACCGGTGGCATCTGCCTCATGTATCTCGTCGGGTGGATCCTCAGCATGTTCGGCATGAACATGTCGTTCCTCTACGGCAACGGCATGCTCAGCATCGGCATCAGCGTCGTGGTGGTCGTGGTGGCCGCGCTGAATCTCGTGCTCGACTTCGACCTCATCGAACAGGGCGCTGCAGTCGGCGCCCCGAAATATCTCGAATGGTATTCCGGCTTCAGCCTGCTGGTCACCCTCGTGTGGCTCTACATCGAAATCCTCCGCCTCCTCGCAAAGCTCAACTCGCGACGGGACTAGGCGGCTGCGGAAAAGGCGATCGCCCGTAATCGCAGCGACATATCCCGCGATGCGTGTTCTGATTATTCACGGGCTGATTCGTCGCAGGTTGCTCGTCAATTTTCGGGTGGATGCGGAGGTGATGCAGCGCTTTCTGCCCGCGCCCTTCCGTCCCAAACTGCATCGAGGCTACGCCATTGCCGGCATCTGTCTGATCCGGCTGGAGCAGATTCGCCCCGGATGGCTTCCGCGCTTCTGCGGCATGTCCAGTGAGAACGCCGCTCATCGGATAGCGGTGCTCTGGGATGAACCTTCGGGCGAAACGCGCGAGGGTGTGTTCATTCCGCGCCGCGACACCGGCTCGTGGCTGAATCATTTTGTCGGAGGCCGCATTTTTCCCGGCGAGCATCAGTTGGCGGACTTCGACATCACCGATGATGGCGCGCGCATTTCCATGTCCATCCGGGCGCGCGACGGACGCATGGGCGTCCAACTCCGCGCTCATGAAACCGATTCGCTGCCGGAGTCTTCCTGCTTTGCGTCGCTCGCGGAATCCTCCGCCTATTTCGAGGGCGGCAGTGTGGGCTACTCAGTCACCCGCGATTGCTGCCGGCTCGATGGCGTCCGGCTTCAGACCGACGGCTGGTGCGTGCGCCCGCTCGCAGTCGAGCATGTCGAGTCCTCGTTCTTCGCGAACGAGTCTGCGTTTCCGGCTGGCAGCGTGACTTTCGACCACGCACTTGTGATGCGGAACATCAGCCATCGGTGGCAGGTGGTTGCGGACATGTTCACCAAGTGAACATCGTCCGAATCCGCTCGTTGCCGTCCGTCCGTCGAGTCGAGCCTCTCGCCTGAAATCCCCTCGAACTCACCAAAATGATTCGGGCGCAGCGAGCGCACATGGAGCCGCGCAAGGATCGCCATCGTCCTCGGCGGCCACGGCCAAAGCGCGCCGCGCAACTTTTTTTGGCGTTTGCACTGCGCGATCCGAATGCATGCGGAAGAGAATTGGACGCTGCGCGTGGAGCGGATGTAGCCGGCGAGGACACATGTGATCACGCTCGTCGCAAACCGCGGCGCATACGTGCTGCTGGATCTCCACCGTTTCCGCGCGCCGAAGCAGGAGCACGCCGATTTCTGGAAGGATGCCGCGACGAAATTCAAGGACCATCCGGCGGTGCTGTTCGATCTTTTCAACGAGCCGCACGGCACGTCGTGGGAAGTGTGGAGCGACGGCGGATTCGTCTCGGAAAAAAGGAAGCCCGCGGACGAGGATGCGTGCCTGAGCGCGGAAGAAAAGGCGAAGGCCGCGCCGGACTTCCAATCCATCGGGAAGCAGGCGCTGATCAATGCGGTGCGTTCAAGTGGCGCGCGCAACATCGTGGTCACGGGCGGGCTCGACTGGGCGTATGATCTCTCGGGCATCGCGAGCGGCTTCGAGCTGAAGGACGCGGGCGGCAACGGGATCATTTATTCCACGCACATCTACCCGTGGAAGCGCGGCTGGCAGGAGAATGTGCTCGTCGTAGCGGACAAGCATCCGATCTTGGTCGGAGAGGTTGGAGCGGACATCAAGAAGATGGATTTCATCCCGGCGAACGCGCAGGAGGATCCGTTCACGCGGGTGCCGGACATGCTTGGCTTCATGCAGAAATACAAACTGCACTGGACGGGCTTTTCGTTTCATCCCGCGGCCACGCCGGTGATGATCAGCGGCCGGGACTACACGCTCACGCCGTTCTGGGGCGCATTCGCGAAAGACGCGCTCGCAGGAAAGAATTTCGAGATGAAGAAAATGCGGTGAGCGGGCGGCAGTGTTGCGCAACCTCGAATCGGAGCGCGGAGGCGGAGAACTCGCGGACAGGATTGTCCGCACTACGTCACGCCATCAGTGCCTTGATCACATTGCCTTCGACATCCGTGAGGCGGAAGTCGCGGCCTGCGTAGTTGAACGTGAGCTTCTCGTGGTTCAGGCCGAGCAGCGCGAGGATCGTCGCATGCAGGTCGTGGATTTGCACTTTGTTCTCCACGGCCTCGTAGCCGTAGTCGTCCGTCTGGCCGTAGCTGAGGCCGCCTTTCACGCCGCCGCCGGCCATCCAGAGCGTGAAGCCCTTATTGTTGTGGTCGCGTCCGTCGCCGCCCTGCGCGTGCGGCGTGCGTCCGAATTCTCCACTCCACACGACGAGCGTGTCCTTCAAAAGTCCGCGCTGCTTGAGATCCGTGAGCAGGCCCGCGATGGGCTGGTCCACGGACGTGCAGTTTGCCTGGAGCGCGTTGCCGAGGTTGAAATGCTGGTCCCAGTTCCCGTGGTTGATCTCGACGTAGCGCACGCCGGCCTCGATGAATTTCCGCGCGAGCAGGCACTTCCGGCCCATGTCATCCGTGCCGCCGCCGCCCGGGCCGCCGCCTGCAAAAAATCCGCCACCGCCGCGTCCGGTGCCGCCGATGCCGTAGAGTTTTTTCGTCGCCTCGGATTCCTTCTCGATGTCCATCACCGCGGGCATCTGGCTCTGCATCTTGAATGCGAGTTCGTAGCTCTCGATCACGCCCTCGATCTCGGGGTTGTATTTGTCGCGGCGCAGCGCTTCGCGGTTGAGCGTCTGGATGAGTTCGAGTTCCGCGCGCTGCGCCGTCGGGCCGAGCGTGGTCTGGATGTTGCGAACCTGCGCGCCAACGACTGGACGGTTGTCCTGGCCGATGCGCGTGGCCTGGTAGATCGCAGGGAGAAATGCGCTGCCGTAATTTTGCGCACCGCCGAATCCCGCGGGCGGCGAGAGCGTGATGAAGCCCGGCAGGTTCTGATTCTCCGTGCCGAGGCCGTAGAGCGTCCACGCGCCGAGCGACGGGCGCACGAACTGCGAATTCCCCGTGTGCATTTTCACGAAGGCCTGCGGATGCGCGGGAACATCGGTCTGCATCGAGCGCACGAGCGCCATCTCGTCCGCGTGCTTCGCGATGTTTGGAAACAGCTCGGAAATCCACAGCCCGCTTTTGCCGTGCTGCGCGAATTTCCACTTCGACCCGAGCAGCTTCGTGCCGGGACGCTTGCCGGGCTTGTCGTTGTCGGCGGTGAGCTTCGGCTTGTGGTCGAACGTGTCCACATGCGACGGCCCGCCCCTCATGCAGAGGAAAATCACGCGCTTCGCCCGCGCCGGGAAGTGCGGCTGCTTCGGCACGAGCGGGTTCGCGTCGGCTGCGATTGCATTCCGTCCCGCGAGGCCCGCGAACGCGAGCCAGCCGAAGCCGCAGGCGAGGTTGCCGAGCACGTCGCGGCGCGTGAAAAGCGGCGTGATGTCTCCGCAGGTGTTCGAGGTCGTCGGGTTCATGGCGTGGTTCGTTGTGGAGTGGACGCGCGCCGTTCACGATGGGTTACGGATGCGGCGCAGGATGGCATTTCAAACACGCGCGCTGCCGCGAGGTTGCGGGGAAAATTCCGGCTGTGAGAAAGTGGCGCGCTGGCCTGCGTGCGCCCGGTCAGCGATTCTCGGGCGACGTGTCCCACATCGGGCGGCCGTGCTCCGGGGTGTAGTCCTGCGGCAATTCCTTCGGGTGCGTCAGTTGCGTCACAATCCACGCGATCAGAATGCAGCCGATCAACATGAGGACGATGATCGCGCCGGCCTTCAGTGCGTCGAGCGCCTTCGTGTTGCGGCGGATGCGTCGCCCCGGCACGGCTATTTTCGGATCGGAAGCCATGCGATGGTGCGTTGGATCTGCGCGTCCCAGTAGGCCCAGTCGTGTGCGCCTGCGCTTTCCTCATGGTGATGCGAGCAGCCGAGCGCATCAAGATGCGTGTGGAATGCGCGCGTGTCGCGAATGATGTCGTCCTCCGTGCCGCAGCTCAGCCACAACGCGGGCTTCGGGCCGCGGCGTTTCGTGAGCTTTTTTGCGAGATGAAAAAGATCGCTGTCCGTCCCTTCGGCGTCAGCACCGGGGCCGGCGACGGCGTTCCATTCGGCCCTGGTGATGCGTGAGCGCGTCTTGCCGGATTCGCGCAGCCTGCGCGCGTAGTCGAGCGCGCCGCTGAAGCTCGCCGCTGCGGCGAACCGCCCGGGATGCGCGAGCGCGAGCCGCATCGCACCGTAGCCGCCCATCGAGAGGCCCGCGGCAAAATTATCCGCGCGCTTTTCCGAGAGCGGGAAAAAGCGGCGCATGATCGCGGGCAGTTCCTCGCTCAGAAAAGTCCAGTAGCGCGCACCGCCCGCCATGTCCTGATAAAAGCTGCGGCCCACGGCGGGCATCACGACGGCGAGATTCCGCGCGGCGGCGTAGCGCTCGATGTTCGTGCGGCGCATCCACATCGTGTGGTCGTCGCTCAGCCCGTGCAGGAGAAAAAGGACGGGGTGCGCTTTCCTCTGCGGAACCTGCGGTAGGAGGACGTGCGCGGAGACGGAGAGGGCGAGCGTCTCGCTGAAGAAGTGGCAGTCGAAAAACGCCATCGCGCGTCAGTTCCGTGAGCTTTTTGCGTAGCCGAAAAAGCCGCGTTTCTTGATGAGCTCGCAGACGGATTCGGGCACCATCTTTTCCCACGCGGGATCGTGCGCACCGATGCGCTTGAGCACATCGCGGCTGAAGATCGGGAGGTAGTCCGCGTTGAAATTATCCAGCGCGATGAAGCTGCCGCGGTCGTGGAGGTAGCCGTAGAGCTTCTGCAATTCGGGCGCTACTCGCGCGGTATCCACGGTAGAGATCGTGCCGGTGAGCGGATCCTGAAGCGGGTAGATGTAGAGCTTGAGGTCGTTTTTGAAGAGTCGCCCGAAGCTCTCGAGGATGCCGCCGGGGAGCTGCGTGTAGTATTTTTCGTTGAACAGCTCGAGCAGCGTGGGCACGCCGAGCACGAGGCCGATGCGCTCCTTCGTGATGCGGCCGATGTATGCGCCGAGCTTGAAAAACTCGCTGTAGTCGCTCACGAGCACCGTCATGCCGCAGGCGCTGAGCACGTCGGCCCGTGCGAGGAAATCGCGGCGATCCATCGCGCCGGTCTCGAGCAGATTGGTCATCGTGAGTTCCATGACCTGCACGGTTTCCTTGCCCGTCACCTCGGGCAGCGCGGAGAATTTTTCAAACGCGCAGCGCATCATGTCCAGGTTCACATGCGTGAGCGGGCGGAAGCTGCCGCGCTCGACGATGACGGCCTTTTTGTAAAACACCTCGGCGGGCTGGAGCACCTCGCGGTTCGGGCCGAAGATCGCGGCGCCGCTGAGGCCGAGCTGCACGAGCTTCAGCGCCATGAGGCGGTTGTCCACCGAGCGGAACTCGATGCCGGAGAATTCGATCATGTCGATCTCGATGCGGCCCGTGTGCAGATCGTCGAGCAGGCTCTCGACGAGCTGCTCCGGCTCGTGGTGTAGGAAGAAGCAGCCATAGCAGAGGTTCACGCCGACGATGCCGAGCGCCTCCTGCTGCGCCTGCACGTCGGTGTCGAGCATCCGCACATGGATGATCACCTGGCTGGCCTCGTCGCGCGGATGGCTCTGGAATTTCACGCCCATCCATCCGTGGCACTCGTTGGTGCCTTTGAAATTGCGCGTCGCCACGGTGTTCGCGAATGCGAAGAACGAGGTGCTGTCGCCGCGGATGTCGGAGAGGCGCTCGATGTTCAGCGAAAACTCGTGATCGAGCATCGCCTGCAGGCGCGGGCGCGAGACGTAGCGCTCCGCCGTGCCGTAGATCGCGTCGCTCACCGCCATGTCGTAGGCCGACATGCTCTTCGCCACCGTGCCGCTCGCGCCGCCGACGCGGAAGAACCAGCGCACGACTTCCTGCCCCGCGCCGATCTCCGCGAACGAGCCGTACCAGCGCTTGTCGAGGTTGATGTTCAGCGCCTTCTGGTGCGTGTTCAGTTTTTCTTCCGGCATGGGATGAGCGTGCTGCGAATGGCGGGAAATTGTCGAGCGCGATGGCGGGGGGCATTCGTTGAGCGTTGGACGTTAAACGTTGGACGTTTGGCCCCGCGCAGCGGCGCAGCGGATTTCTGCACGCCATCCAGAATTCGCAACGCGCCTGCGGCGGGCTTAACGTTTAACTTCCAACGTCCAACGAGGACGGGCGCGCTGCTCGCCTCACTGTCGCGGGATCGTCGTGCGCAGGAGAGACGTTCCCGGCTCTGTGGGCGTGAGCGTGCGGTCACGTGCGACGGCGGGGAGGAGGAAGAATTCACCGGGCGAAAATTTTTCTCCGACACATTCCACACCGCCGCTGAGCACGGTGAAAATCACGCCGTCATCGCTGGTGTCCGTGCGTGGTGCGAAGAGCGGCCAGCACGCGACTTGGAAGAACGGGCACGAGACGATCGTCTCGCCCGAGGGCTGTGCGAGCGCGGGCTCGTGGTCGGCGAAGTCAATTGAGGCGAGCGATTCGGCTATGTGGAGTGCGCGCGGTTTTCCGTCGAGGCCCGTGCGGTTCCAGTCGAAGACTCGGTAGGTCGTATCGCTGTTTTGCTGGATCTCCACGATGAGGCAGCCCGCGCCGATCGCGTGGCAGCGCCCGCTCGGGATGAACATCGCGTCGCCCGCCCGCACTGGCACGCGGTGGAGCAGGTCGGCGGCTCGTCCGTCGGCGAGCGCGCGCTCGAAATCCGCGCGGGTCGTGCCGTTGCGGAAGCCTGCGTAGAGCGCGGCGTCTCTCGTCGCATCGAGCAGATACCACATCTCCGTTTTTGGCTCGCCGCGCAGCTCGGCGGCCATGTGCGCGGGCGGGTGGACCTGCACGGAGAGCGTGTCCTGCGCGTCGAGGATTTTTGCGAGCAGGGGAAAGCGGGGCGAATCCGGCAGGTCTGTGCCGAAGACTGCCGTGCGAAATTTTGTCCACAACTCGTGCAGCGTGACGCCCGCGTGCGGGCCGCGCGCGACGACGCTCTGCTCGTCCTCGCGATCCACGAGTTCCCAGCTTTCGCCGATGGGCGCACCGGCGGGCGCGCCTTTGCCGGACATTTTTGCGAGGCGGTCGCCGCCCCACACGCGCTCCATGAAGAGCGGGCGGAAGGAGAGGGGAGTTTGGAAGGGCATGAGCGGGTGATTTTGAAAATCAGCGGCGCGGGGGGATCTGAAAGTTCTCAGTGCTCAGTGTTCAGACTTATGTTGCGTGAACCTTGGCCGACGGACTGAGAACTGAGAACTGAGCACCGAGCACTGCGCGCGCAGCGCCATCACTTCGCCTTCACCGTCTTCGCCTCGATCTTCCGGTAGAGCGTGGCCATGCTGATTCCGAGCACCTTTGCGGCTTTTTCGCGGTTGCCGTTGCTGTGCTTGATCGTCTCCTCGATGAAGCGGCGTTCCTGATCGCGGATGAAGTCGTCGAGCTTCTTGCCGATGGGAATTGCGCCGCCGCCGGATTTGGGCCCGTCGGCAGTGCCTTGGAGCAACTGCGGCGGGAGATCCTTCACGCGGATGAGGTCGTCGTCGCAGAGGGCGGTGGCGCGTTCGATGGCGTTTTCGAGTTCGCGCACATTGCCCGGCCAGTCGTAGCCTTGGAGTGCCTCGATGGCCTTCGGTTCGATTTTCATCGCGCGCGGGTTCGGGCCTGCGGCGGATTTTTTCAGGAAATGCTGGACGAGCAGCGGGATGTCCTCGGGCCTGTCGCGCAGCGGCGGGAGCTCGATCGGGATCACGGCGAGGCGGTAGTAGAGATCCTCGCGGAATTTCCCCTCCTTGACTTTTTCGAGCAGGCCTTCGTTCGTCGCGCCGAGCACGCGGACGTTGATGGCGACGGTCTTCGTGTCGCCCACGCGGCGGAGCTGGCGCTCCTGGAGCACGCGCAGGAGTTTCGTCTGGAGCGGCAGCGCCATCGAGTTCACTTCGTCGAGGAAGATGGTGCCTTTTTCCGCTTCCTCGAAAAGTCCCGCCTTGTCCGCGACCGCGCCGGTGAAGCTGCCTTTCTTGTGTCCGAAAAGTTCGCTCTCCAGCAGATTTTCCGGCAGTGCGGAGCAGTTGATCGCGACGAAGGGATGGTGCTGCCGGCTGCTGTTGAAATGCAGCGCGCGCGCGACGAGTTCCTTGCCCGTGCCGCTCTCGCCTTGGATCAAAATGGTCGAGTCCGTGTCCGCGATTTTGCGGATGAGGTGGTACACCTCGTCCATCTTCGGCGAGGTGCCGATAATGTTCTCGGGATTCACCGAGCGCTTCACGACTTTCTTCAGCGTGTCGCGCTCCTTCGCGGTGTCGGAAAATTCGATGACGTGCTTCACGCGCGCCTGCATCTCGGAAATCTTGAAAGGCTTGCGAATGTAGTAGCGCGCGCCCTCCGCGATGGCCTTCTCGGCGATCTCCTCGTTGCCTTGGCCGGTCATGAGGATCACCTCGCAACTGTCGAGCGCGGCCTTCACCTGCCGGAGGATCTCGAAGCCGTCCACCTTGCCCATCTTGATGTCGCTGATGACGAGCTGAGGCGAGATATCCTCGATCTTTTCGAGCGCTTTCTGGCTGTTGGTGAAGGGGAACGTCTCGTGCCCCATTTCCTTGCAGGCTGTGACGACGAGTTCGACGATGTTCGGTTCATCGTCCACGATGAGGATCTTGGCCATGGTGTTTGGTGGGTTGGGCTTGGAGAACACTGTTCTCGGAAATGAGACTATTGCACCGATGAGAACTTGCAAGAAAAGTTGAGAGGTGAAATGTGAGAATTAAGAGGGGGCAAAGCTCGCTGCGGCGGTGCCTTTTCCTCTCAACCCTCAACTCTCAGCTTTTTCCCTACGCACTCGTCTCCATCCCGAGACGCTTGCGTACGCTGTTCTCAAACTGGAAGAGCGGGTGCATGAGCGATGCCACGGGATCGGGGAGAAGGTTCGGGCCGCGCGGGCCGTCGGGTGCGGTCTTTTCGAGGATGAGCAGCGAGCCGGCGAGCGCGACGCGGTGGTAGTTGCGGTTGTTCGCGAGGAAATAATCGGCGGCCCATTTCACCGAGCGGAGGCGCGGCGTGTAGTCGTGCAGCGCGAGGATGCCGTTCGGGTTCAGCAGGCCGGCCCAGTGCAGATCCTGCATCACATAGCGGAACTTGTGGGTGCCATCTATGAGGATGAAATCGAACGCCTCGCGCGTGCGGATCGCGTCCTGAAACGCGTCCCAGCTCCGCATCACGCGGAACTCGACCTGATCGAGCGGCAGCCCGTGCGAGAGGAGGTTTTTCTCCACGGTCTCGCGCTGGTTCTCGAAGTAGGTCATCGTGTCAATGACCACAAATCGCGGGCGGTGCGTCGCCGCGCGCATCATTTCGCAAAGCGTGCCGCCGGCTGCGGTGCCGATCTCGAGGTGCTGCCCAGGCCGCTGGCGTGTGCTCAGGGTGTCGCGGAGTCCGTCCAGCTCCGGCTGGGTCATTTCCGAGGTGAGTAGCTTCGCGCAGGGGCGTTCCATCCGGCCGCGATGTTCGGCAGTCTTGGCGGAGTGGGCAAGGAAAAGGAAAAGTCTGTGCGCGATTTTTCCATGTCGAAAATTTTCACCCTCAGGCTTCCTAAGGAAACGCTGAACAATTGACCTGATTGCTGAGGAGGGTGTTGAAGTTTTCGGACACGCGGTTTTTTTCCGATGGCACCCCCGCGCTTTACGGATTCCGCACAGGGGGCCGCGGTTTTTGCGGTTCTGCAGCGGTTTTTCGCGGCCTTTTCCAGGCTCTTCTGCCCGGGCGCCCTGCTCAGGCTGCGGCGGCGCACGCCAACTGCCGCCGCACCATGTATAAGTTGGCCAGCGCGAAGAGCACCCGCAGTTGACCCGTGTTTTTCGCCAGCCCCCGGTATCGCACTTTGCGATGCCTGAAGATGTTTTTGATGATGTGGAACGGGTGCTCGACCAGCGCCCGCGCCCGCGCCTTGAGTTTCTCCCACGCGCCGCCGATGGCTTTGGCCCAGCCTTCCGGTTGCGCTTTGAACGCGCTGCGCCGCGCTGCCACGCGCCATTCGATCGTGCGGCCAAGCGCCACGATTTCGGGCCGCTTTTCCACGCCGCTGAGCCGGCATCGGCTCCAGTGGTCGCCCGCGTCGGCTCCCGCGCTTTTTTCCTCCCCGTGCAGCAGCGCGTGCGCCTGGCTGATATCGGAGACGTTCGCCGCCGTGCCCTCGACGCTGTGCACCAGCCCGCTCGCCGCGTCCGTGCCGATGTGCGCTTTCATCCCAAAGTACCACTGGTTGCCCTTCTTGGTCTGGTGCATCGCCGGGTCGCGCTCGCGCCGCACGTTCTTGGTCGAACTGGGCGCGGCGATGATGCTCGCGTCGATGAGCGTGCCCTCGCGCATGAGCAGTTGCTTCTCCCCGAGCAGCGCGCCCACTTCCTCGAAGATGCCCCGCCCCAGATCGTGCGCTTCGAGCAGATGGCGGAAGTGGAGCAGGGTCGTCGCGTCGGGAACCGCTTCGCTGCCAAGGTCGATGCCGGCGAAGGTGCGCATGGCCTGGCTGTCATACAGGGCGTCCTCGAGCACCTCGTCCGCCAGCGCGTACCACTGCGCGAGAAAATAGAGCCG
>Ga0209086_10003986_pt1 | contig 11036 bp, 10 predicted proteins | sample M_130207_XF_Meta_FD_187312 | JGI IMG/M metagenome (GOLD analysis project Ga0209086, IMG submission 187312) | Freshwater microbial communities from Lake Montjoie, Canada to study carbon cycling - M_130207_XF_MetaG (SPAdes) (version 2) | ecosystem: Environmental > Aquatic > Freshwater > Lake...
CGAGGTTTGTTTTTGATTATTAATAAGCAATTGTTCAAAGCGTTTGGCTTCACCCGCATCTTGTCGATGCCAAACAATCAGCGTTCCATTTTGTTGAAAGAACACAGGCTTACTCAGTGCTGACAAGATGTGAGGCCAGCGATTCAATGCATATTGCCCCATACGCACCACAATGGGTTCTGTGATTGCTGATTCGGCCAATGGAGCCAGCATTGCAGCGGCCACTCGTGCAGCAGAGCCCATGGCGTCTGCACCCAGTGCCTCGTGTACTACAACACGATGTCCTGCGAGTGAGAGTTGATGCGCCATTAATCGACCCATTAAGCCTGCACCTAACACAACACTGTAGGGTTTTGCTGACATCAAAAAACGCCTCGTGGGAATGATTGAAGATAATAGGGTCTATGAATAAAACAATTCAAAGACATTATCCTCGCGTATTGACGATTGCAGGTTCTGACAGCGGTGGTGGTGCAGGTATTCAAGCCGATCTCAAAACTTTTTCTGCATTGGGTTGTTATGGCATGACGGCGATTACTGCATTGACTGCGCAAAACACCATGGGTGTTCAAGCGATTCATGCCGTGCCTCCCGAATTTTTGAAAGCGCAATTGCAATCGGTCATTGAAGACATTGGCGTGGACGCAGTCAAAATAGGAATGCTGCATTCTCCCGAAATTGTTGAAGTTGTAGCTTGGGCTATCCAATATTACCAATTGCCCCATGTGGTATTTGATCCTGTGATGGTTGCAACATCGGGTGACCCGTTGATTGCCAAAGACACTATTTCTGTGTTGATTGAAAAAATATTTCCATTGGTCAGCATCATCACACCCAATTTGGATGAGGCTGCTTTGTTGCTTTGTCACGCCATCGACAATGAATCGGAATTGATTCCTAGTGCTAATGCTTTGTTGAAGTTGGGCGCTCGCGCTGTGTTGCTCAAAGGTGGACATTTGCCGGGTGACCAAGTCATTGACGTATTGACCCAAGCAACGCAACAACCCGAATTGAAATTGTCGAGTAAACGTATCGCAAGCGACAATGTGCACGGCACGGGCTGCACTTTGTCGTCTGCCATCGCTGCGCATTTGGCATTGGGCCAACCCTTGACGCAAGCCGTCAAGATGGCTCGCGAATATATTTTGGGCGCGATTGAAGCGGGCGCGCATGTCAAAACGGGAGAAGGACACGGCCCTTTGAATCATGGGTACGCTCCCAAAACCATGTACAAGATTTAAACTTTTTTTCGCATCAACCATGCGAGCACAAAAGTAATCAGCAAACTAGGAATGCTCGAACCCCATTGAGGCATCCAAATCGCTAGCGAATGAAACACACCAATGCCAATCAGCCATATCACGGCGGATTGCCAACGAACCGTCGGTGTGTTTTCTTCTAATTGATCGTTAAAGACCAATGTTCCTAATATCACGCCGTACAGTGGAATAAAAACAGAACTTAGTTTTAATAAAAACGGTTCTAAATCGTGCATGGGTAAATACAAAGCCAATATGGTGCAAACAACCGCAATACCAACGCCCCATGTTTGAATTGAAATGCGAGACAACAAAGAGTTGCTTGATACGGCCGCAGAATAAACGTCACCATAGGCGTTGTCCATCTCATCAAGCAAAATCAAACCCAATGCAATCAATCCACCTTGTGCAACTAGCAAAGCCGTCACCAAGTCTGTTCCAGGCTCCGTGACGCTCGCAATCAATACACCCAAGGCATAACACCAAGCGTTGGCAATGGCATAGCCCAGCCACGTTCCTTTCCATGAACTTGAGCCTGATTGACCATGTCTTGCGTAATCTGCAATCAATGGCAACCAAGATACAGGCATGGCCATCACCAAATCAATGGCCGATAACAAACCCATACTGCCGTCACCACTGCGTTGCCAAAACGCTTGAGCACCTTTGGTTTGCAAAATGCCCCAAAACTGATAGCTGATCCAAAGCAATGAAGCAATCACCAAGGGCAACCCAAATCGACTGACAAAATTTCGCACGAGCCCGAGCATGGAGCCGCGCATCAAGGCCGTCAAAACAATGCCCCATAGCAAGGTAGCAAACACGGCTGTACTCAAGCTGGGTAACCATCCAAATGCCTGTGTACCCATGGCTTGTGTGCCGTCGCGCATCACTACCAATTCGAATGTGGTCCAACCCACGAGTTGCGTGATGTTGAGTAAAACAGGAAGCTTGGCAAACGCACTGCCGTACACATGGTGCATCAAGCCCGCACTATTAAGTCCCGTATCGCAAGCAATTTTAGCGGTCCATGCCAAGAGCGCGGAGCCCAGTACAGACCCGACTACTATTGCCAAGATGGCGTCGGATGTACCCACTGCAGGCACCAAATAGGCGCCTACTTGCATGACCAAAAGACCCACGCCCAAACTAAACCAAAGTGACGCGTGTGCGCGAAAATCAAAAACGCGATCGGCATCGTTGATGCGTTGTGGTGGTGATGTAGTTGCCATTTCAATTTCCTATGTGAATGGCAGTTCGGCTTTGCTAACTGTGATTCGTGTATTTTGACGAAACAAAACAATTGGCATGCTTCCCTGCGCGAGGATTACCTCAATCAGGTTCAAAGGGACTTTCTCAGCATGACACTCAGTTATGAGTTCAGCACCCCCAGCGGCTTGCACATGCATGCAAGTGATGTGTATTATGACACTGGATTAAACACCGAGGCGCTGATGGATGCGAGCAGAGGCGGTGGTGTATTCAAATGGAATGGATTGATTAGGGTTGAGATATTGGGCAATACCATAGGCGGCGAGGGCTGCTTCATGAAAGGCGCTGAGTATTAATTTTTTCTTACCAGGATAACCAATCACGTCGCCAATCGCAAAAATACCAGGCGATTGCGTGGCAAAGGTTTGCGTATCGACTTGGAGTTGTTTGCGATCCATGGCTAGACCCCATTGGGAAATCGGCCCGAGTTTGGGCGACATTCCCAATTTTTCAATCAAGAGATCAACCGTTATAGATTCAAACAAGCCTTCGGGAGTTGCCATTTGCAAATGCGTCATGCGCTGGCGGTCAACAATGACATCTGTGACCTGTCCTAATTTGAATTGAATTTTTTTGGCGTCACAAGCCAATTTAAAGAGTTGTTGCAAATCTAAATCGGCATCCAAAACTTCTCGTCGATGAAGCAAGGTAACGCTTAGAGGTGGATCACTACTTTGAGTTAAATCGAGACAGGTTTGAATCGCTTCGTTATGACTACCTACAACGACGATGTGTTGATTTTGTATCGAAGTAGGAACTACTGAAAAAACTTGCATGCCTCGCAATGCATCAAGCGCTGGAACTTGCAAACGTCTTTGCACAAAGGCACCTACACCTGCTGCAATGATCACACATCGTGCTTTTAACTCAAAGCCCTGATCGGTACCGAGTTGCCAAAGCCCATCGGTATTTTGTGAAAGCGTTTGTATTTGATGACCGCCATGAAACGCAGGGGCAAATGGTTTGACTTGTTGCATCAAACGTTCAATGAGTTCGCGCCCCGTGCAAAAAGGCAATCCAGGAATATCGTAAATGGGTTTGTCTGCATAAAGAGCGATGCACTGACCGCCGGGTTTGGGCAATACATCGACCAATTGAGCAGTGATGCCCAATAAACCTAATTCAAAGACTTGAAATAAGCCCGCGGGACCTGCGCCTACGATCACCACATCGGTTTGTTGTGATTTAGAAGCAGTGCTTGGGGGCATTAGCGGGCGAGTTCGGAGAGTTTTCCGGTTTTTTCTTTCCAGTCATCCGCATCGGGCAAAGGAGCTTTGCGTTTGGTGATGCTGGGCCAACCGATGTGCGAGAGCTCGACGTTAAGTTTGACCATGTGTTGCTGGTCTGCAGGCACATCTTCTTCTGCATAAATGGCATTGACGGGGCACTCTGGAATGCAAACCGCGCAATCAATACACTCATCGGGATCGATGGTTAAAAAATTGGGGCCTTCGCGAAAACAATCAACAGGACACACATCGACGCAGTCGGTGTATTTACAGCGGATACAAGATTCGGTAACAACATGGGTCATGATTTAGCGCCAAACAGATTTGCTTTTAGATGGATGTATTTTAAACACAGGCTGAAGGGGGCTGGAAACGCCCGACTGTAGCCCTTTGGGTGGGGATGGGTTTTGTTGCGTATTTAGGCCTGGACCATGACAGCAGCGGATGTCGTGTGCTTGACTGGATCGATCAAAACCATGGCACCCAAAGAGCGGGAGTTGGCGAAGGGCGCTGTCACCAACGATTGTTGGAGTTGAAGGAGAACATCACCGATTGTGTTGGAAGGCAACTCGCTGGCAGGCATTTTTGACAAGTCATGAATATCCAAGCGATGAATAATTTGTTGAATTTTGACTTTGACGCTTCGGTGTCCGTGTAGCGCCAAATATACCCGCCCACTGACCAAAGGCGTATCGTCTAACCAAGCCATCGTAACTTTGAGTTCTTTGTTTTCTTGAACGGGCGCTGTTGGCGACAAAATCCAATCGCCTCTGGATACATCAACTTCGCGGTCAAGGATGAGGCCCGCACTCAAACCTGCATGAACGTCAGATTCTTCTCGTGTGTGATTGAGCACTTGAACAATTTGAGAGCTTTGATCACCAGGAAAAATTCGAACGGTTTGTCCCACCTTTGCGACGCCCGTTGAAACACGGCCCCAGTAAATCCGACGACCCTGTGTAATCACAGAAGAGTCGTGATATTTTTCGACCCATTGCACAGGAAAAGAAAAATCTAAATTTGATTCGCCTGTGGTTGCGGGCAGTTTTTCTAAGAGTTCCAACAAACTGGGTCCGTGATAGCCACACCATCCGTCTTGAGCGGTCACAACATTAAAACCAACAAGTGCTGAAATAGGAATACATGTGCTGGTATGAATGTTTGCACGGGTCATAAAATCATCCAATGCCAGTTTGATATTTTCATAAGCCAAGGTGGAATCGACGACTGCATCGAGTTTGTTGATGGCAAAAATAATGGACTGCACTCTTAAAAGTTGAAGCAACAATGTGTGCCTGCGTGTTTGTGGTAACAGTTGGAGATTTTTTTTCTGCCATTCCAACTTGGTGGCATCAATCAATACGACGGCCGCATCGGCACTTGATGCAGCCGTGACCATGTTGCGCGTGTATTGCTCATGACCGGGCGCATCGCCAATAATAAATTTGCGTTGCTCGGTAGAAAAATAACGATAAGCCACGTCGATGGTGATGCCTTGCTCGCGCTCGGCGCTCAGTCCATCAGTTAACAGCGCCAAGTCTGTAGCGCCGTGTCGTTGTACGCCCGCCAAATGATCTTGTAAAACAGATTTGCTATCGACCAATAAACGACCGATAAGCGTGCTTTTACCATCGTCAACGGATCCGCATGTAATGAATCGAAGAGCGGCGTGTTGCTGTGTCAGATTGATGGTGTCCATTAAAAGTAGCCCTCTTTTTTACGTTTTTCCATCGATGCATCCGACGTTTGATCGTCCATGCGAGTGGCACCGCGCTCGCTCACATCTGCACGAATGGTTTCTAGGATGATGTCTTGAGGCGTTGTGGCATTGCTCTCAACGGGGCAAGTGCAGGTGACATCGCCCACCGTTCTGAAACGCACTTGAATCATTTCGGATTGCTCACCCGCGCGCAAAGGCGTGAGAGGCGAGAGGGGCACAAGCAGCCCGCGTCTTTTGATAATTTCACGCGAGTGCGCGTAATACAATTGCGGCAAAACAATATTTTCTCTTGCAATGTATTGCCAAACATCCAGTTCGGTCCAATTAGAAATTGGAAAAACTCGAAAGTGTTCGCCAGGATGAATGTGTGTATTAAATAAATTCCACAACTCAGGTCGTTGCGATTTGGGTTGCCATTGTCCAAAACTGTCTCTGTGCGAAAAAATTCTTTCTTTAGCGCGTGCTTTTTCTTCATCGCGTCTTGCCCCACCAATGAGTGCGTCAAAACGAAATTCTTCGATCGCTTCAAGCAAAGTGACTGATTGATGCACGTTGCGTGATTCATCGGGCCTGGCGAGTCGAACGGTTCCTTTTGCAATCGAGTCTTCAACGTTACGAACAATCAATTGAGCGCCTAATTCTTTGGCGCGAAAATCTCGAAAATCGGTGATCTCCGAAAAATTGTGACCCGTATCAATCATTAATAAGGGATAAGGAATTTTTCCAATGCCAAAAGTTTTTTCTGCACATTTGAGCATCACCAACGAATCTTTGCCACCCGAAAAAAGTAGGGTGGGTCGCTCAAAAGCAGCAGCAACCTCACGCAAAATAAAAATCGTCTCTTCTTCAAGCGCGTCTAAGTGAGACTGGTTGAGTTGTTCCAAGACATGATGGTCTAAGCGAGCGTTCATGCGAGTTCTTTCTTAGCAACAAAGGGGAGAGATGAGGTGTTGAGATGAAGTCCGCATTCTTTGGCGGTTGCTTCCTCCCACCACCAGCGACCCGCACGAAAATCTTCGCCTAAACTGATCGCACGCGTGCAGGGCGCACATCCAATACTAGGATAAAACTGATCGTGCAAAGGGTTGTAATCGATTTGGTAAATACCGATGTAATGCCAAACATCTCCCCATGTCCAATCCACCAATGGATTGACTTTGCTCATTTCTCTTCGGTTCTGAATATCAACTTGAATCTGACTCACTTGCGCTCTGTTGGTGGATTGCTCACGTCTCAATCCAGTTATCCACGCTTGTTGGTCTTTAAGCGCGCGTTGCAAAGGCTCCATTTTTCGAATGTCGCAGCATTGTTTGCGGTGATCCATGCTCTTAAAAATAGAGCGTTGCCCTTTGTCGCGTACAAATTGAATCACAGACTGATGGATTGGTTTATAAACCTCGATCAATTGCTTTGACGAAGCCTGCAATCTCTCAATTAATGCATAGGTTTGCTCGTGCAATGCGCCCGTATCCAATACAAACATGGGGATGTTTAAATCCAATTGATCAATCAGGTGCGACACCACCAAATCTTCTGCACCTAAACTGGAAGCTTGTTTGATGGTTTGAAATTGTGTGCTGACTTGTTGCAGCAATTGCTGACTGGCCTGAACTTTTTGCAAAAAATCAGAACTGGGTTTGTCGTGCAAACTAATGGCTGAATGGGTGTTATTCATCGGGCAAATGCGGGCTTGGGTTGAACAACGTCACCTTGGTAAAACTGGGTGAAGTGATTTAAAAGTTTTTCCCCAACAGCGCGATCTTGGTCGCTGCGCAAAATAGCGCTGGTAAATCCTGTGCGTGCCATTTGCGCCAATTGATCCACAAGCACATCGCCCGTTGCGCGAATATCGCCATCAAAGCCCACACGCCTGCGCAACATCATTGCTTGGCTATAGGCTCTGCCATCGGTGAATTTTGGAAAATTTAATTCGATGATTTTTATTTCAGAAAGATCGAATTCCAAAGGATTGGCCTCATTGGGCAAACGCAAGCTGTGCGGCAAGGGATCGTTGCTGCCCTGATCTGTGAGTATGTTGAGTTTCATCATGAATCCATTAAGACAAAAGATGCGATGCACCCGTTGTCAATCGAGCAGAATTGGCCGCCGTTTTAAAAATATCAATACCCAAACGTTGCAAGGTTTGCATAAAGGTTTCTTTGGCTACACGTTGCTGGGCGTAGGTGTCTAAAACGGCTTCAATCACACCCACTACTTCGGCCGCTGCAAATGAGGGACCAACCACTTTTCCTGGTTTTGGAGTTCCGCTAAGCGTAGATCCGTCCGAACCACCAAGGGTGACTTGATACCATTCTTGACCGTCTTTATCGACACCCAAAATACCAATATGACCGCTGTGGTGATGGCCGCAAGAATTGATGCAACCACTGATATGTAAATCAATTTCGCCGATATCAAACAATTCGTCTATGTCGTTGTATCGCTCGGAAATAGCCGCAGCAATGGGAAGAGCACGCGCATTGGCTAAAGCGCAATAATCACCGCCAGGGCAAGCAATCATGTCGGTGAGCAATCCAATATTGGCTTTTGCAAGGCCTGCTTTGCGTGCATCACGCCAAAGTTGCGTTAATTCTTCGCAAGACACCCAAGGCAATAATAAATTTTGATCGTGAGTGACGCGCGCTTCACCGCTTGAATATTGATCGGCCAATTGTGCGGCTTGTTCTAACTGCTCAGCGGTTGCGTCTCCAGGCGCGAGTCCGAGGCGTTTGAACGACAGAGTCACCGCGCGCAAGGCTGGATTTTTGTGTGGAGCAACATTTTGTTGAACCCATCTTGCAAACTCCAAATCGTCTTTAGCTGATACATCCAAAATGCGTTGAACTTTTGCGTCAACACTCAGATGTGTTTTGTTTGGCTCGGGCGCCACAAAACTAGCGCTCACGCGATCGAGTTCTTGTTGAGTGATGGTGTGTGGCGCTCCGTCTTGAGAGATGATGAACTTGTATTCCTCTTCGACTTCGTCGATGTAACGCTGACCTTCGGCTTTGACCAAAATCTTAATTCTTGCTTTGTAGATATTGTCGCGACGCCCCCATCGGTTGTAGACACGAACAACAGCTTCTAAAAAATTAATGATTTGATGCCATGGTAAAAACTCTCGAATCACCGTGCCGATCACGGGTGTGCGACCCATGCCACCACCCACCAAAACGCGAAAACCTAATTCATCCGCATCGTTTTTGATCAATTGCAAACCCACATCGTGCCAAGCACTGGCCGCACGATCTTCGGTGGCACCTGTAATGGCAATTTTGAATTTACGCGGTAAGAAAGCAAACTCGGGATGAAAGGTGCTCCATTGGCGCAAAATTTCGGCGAAGGGGCGGGGATCGGCCACTTCGTCGATCGCAATACCTGCGAGTTCATCGCTGGTGATGTTTCGAATGCAATTGCCACTGGTTTGAATGCCATGCATGTTGACGCTGGCTAATAAATCCATCACATCAGCACTTAAATGCAAAGGAATCCAATTGAACTGAACATTTTGTCGCGTTGTAAAGTGTGCGTGACCTTTTTTGAGACTGGGCGCAGGAAAATCACTGATTGCGTTTTGCTTGTGTTGTGCTTTTTCAAACAATGCTGCGTCGGGTTGATCGTATTCACGTGCAATACGAGCCAAAACACGCAATTGTTGACTCGATATTTCTCCATAAGGAACGGCCACTCGCAACATCGGTGCATAGCGTTGGATATACCAACCATTTTGAAGACGAAGTGGTTTAAAATCGTCATCGGTTAAACGACCCGTTAAATTGCGTTGCAGTTGATCACGGTACTGCGAGGCGCGTTCACGCACCATTTGTTGATCATGCGATGTGTATTGATACATGTTTAAACCAGAACGAGTTTGGTGCCGGCCCATGCCAGTAGCACCGATAAAAAAGAACGAATGAGTCTCTCGGGTGCTTTTGATACCCAATGCGAACCCAACCAAATACCAGGCAATGAGCCTGTGAGCAAAAGCCCCAACAAAGTCCAGTTGACCGAACCCAAAGAGGCGTGACCTAAGCCCGCAACCAAGGTGAGCGGCACGGCATAGGCGATGTCAGCGGCAATGATTCGATGCAATGAAAGGGCTGGATACAAAAGCATGAATGCAGTCACACCGATGGCGCCTGCTCCGACGGACGTGAGTGTGACCAAGGTTCCAATCAATGCGCCAAATAAGATGGGCAAGAAAAATGGACGGTGCTTGATGGAACTCAGCTCCGTTTGCGTGTCCTGAATCAACGGATGACGTACACCACGAATCGCCTTGTAAAGTGTTGATGCTGCTGTTAGCAACAATGAAATGCCTAGTGTGAGTGTGATCATTTTTTGTGTTTGAGGATGTTGAGTGCCCCAATGATTCAACACATACAACGTGGCTAAGGATGCAGGAATACTGCCCAAGCTCAAATGAAACACCACGCGCCATGGCACGCGCTTTTGACGAACGAGTTGAACCAAGCCTCCCGCTTTGGTGCCTGCAGCAAACAGCAAATCGGTGCCCACAGCCAAGGCGGGTTGAATACCAAAGCCAAAAATAAGGATGGGGGTCATAAGCGACCCGCCACCCACGCCAGTAAGTCCAACGATGAGGCCAACGGCAAATCCAGTAGTAATAAAAGCGATTTCTTGCATTGCTCACTACTGTAGTTTTTTATTATATAAAGCCCAACTATTTTTTAGTTTTAGTTATATGCAATACAGGCATATAGATTCAGTTTAAATCGTAAATATATGATTTATATGGAATATTTATTTTATATATCGTATAGGATTCAAAGCCTCCAGTAATTTTATTTCAATGGGTGAGGGGTCGTTATTTAAATGACTGGCTAAAACTTCCGCGCAAATGGGGCCCAAACACAAGCCCCTTGAGCCCAAGCCCGTTAGAACATACAAACCGTTGAGGCCTTCAGGGTCGACAGAACCAACGACGGGCATTCGATCGGGAAGTGAGCAACGCACGCCAGCCCATCCTTTGAGAGTTGGTGCAATTGATTCATCGATTGCGTCTGACAAACTTGGAATGAGTTCAAGCAAATGTTGAATATTTTTCAAATGATCGTTGTGTAAAACACCTGCAGTGATGTTGCTACGATCAAATGTAGAACCCGTAAACCACTGCATCTGACCTTGGTATGAAATCTGTGGAATAAAACTGCAATGGCCACTCACGGGATGAGTCGGCGCAAGTGAGCTGATGCCTTCAGTCATCGAGCCCCAAGATATTTGTCCCCGAATCGGTGTGTAGGGAAGAAAAAAATCGGGGACTGCGGTTTGAATAAGAGGAACAGAAGCAGGGCCGCAGGCAATCACCAAATGCGGGGTTTTTGAAACGATTTCATGGGTCATTGAAAACAAATCCCAACCGTTGTCATTATTTTTTTGTATGCGTTGAATCGACGCATTGAGTTGCAGGGTGATGAGCGGGTGATTCAATAAAGCGTCGATGAAATGTTTGGGCTTGATCCATCCTGCCTCTGAATGCCAACGAGGAAAACCCGCTTGTCGTGTTTTGCCTTCGATTCGATTTTCCAACACACC
>Ga0209086_10003987_pt1 | contig 11035 bp, 10 predicted proteins | sample M_130207_XF_Meta_FD_187312 | JGI IMG/M metagenome (GOLD analysis project Ga0209086, IMG submission 187312) | Freshwater microbial communities from Lake Montjoie, Canada to study carbon cycling - M_130207_XF_MetaG (SPAdes) (version 2) | ecosystem: Environmental > Aquatic > Freshwater > Lake...
CCTCGACGTACCGCTCGCCGTTGCTGCGAGGTTCCGACCGGCCTGGCTCCAGGCCGTTGCCGACGAGGCGGGTGTGGTGGAGTGCAGCGTGCAGGCTGCACTCGAACTGTTCAGCGGCGCTCTGCCTACTCGTTCTCGGTAATGCCCGCGCCGTCGAAGGTGGCCATCTCGCCGAGCAACCGTGCCGCCGACACCAGCAACGGATAGGCGGTTGCGGCACCCGATCCCTCACCGAGACGCATCCCGAGGTCGATGAGCGGGCTCAGGCCGAGGTGTGCAAGCGCAACGCTTGCGCCGGGTTCGACCGAGCGGTGGCTCGCCACACAGGATTGCATGGTGCCCGGCCACAGCGCCTCGGCCACACAGGCGCCTGCCAGCGTGATGACGCCGTCGAGCAGTACCGACACCCCGGCACGGGCACCCGCACCGATGTAGCCGGCGAGTGCCGCTATCTCGAGCCCGCCCACCTCGGCAAGCACCGCAATCGGTTGGGCGCCCTCGCTGAGACGCGCAACAGCGGCGGCAACAATTCGCCGCTTGTGCGCAAGCATCACGTCGGCGATCCCCGTGCCCCGACCGACACAATCCTCGGGCGCAGCACCCGTCAGTGCTGCAATCACTGCTGCTGCCGGGGTGGTGTTACCGATGCCCATCTCGCCGGTGAGGAGACAGCGGGACCCGTCGGACACCAGCCTCGACGCAACCTCTGCCCCAACTTCCAGCGCGGCGTCCACCTCGCTCGGCGTGAGGGCGGCACCCACGGAGAGATCGCCCGATCCGTGCCGAACCTTGTGCGACCAGACGTTGTGCGTTGCCCCGACCGCCGAGGCAACCCCAACGTCGACCACCACGAGTCGCAGCCCGTGCTGGCGGGCCAGCACACTGATTGCCGCGCCACCTGCGGCGATGTTTGACACCATCTGCGCCGTGACCTCCTGGGGCCACGGTGTCACGCCGGATGCCACGACACCGTGATCCGCAGCGAACACTGCAACTGCCGCCGGCCACGGGGTGGGCGGGCACCGGCGCTCGATTCCGGCGAGACGAACGGCGAGGTCCTCCAGTGCGCCGAGCGACCCGGCCGGCTTGGTGAGCCGACCGAGGAGCGCTGTTGCATCCGCCTGCGCCTGTGCGCAGAGACTCGGCGCAACAAGGGTCACGCGGTGATCCTTTGGACCACCTCGAACGACAGCAGATCGGCGCCCGCTGCGACGGGCTTGCCGTCGGCGCTTTGCGCTTTCGCGTGGCCGTGCTGGAACGCCTGGCTGCTCACCCAGTTCTGGAACGATTCCTCGGAGTCCCACCTCGTGTAGACGAAGTAGCGCTCCTCACCGGCGGTCGGGCGCAGCAGTTCGAACGCCTCGAACCCCGGCATCTGCTCCACCGAGCGCGCACGCTCCGCGAATCGCTTCTCGAGTTCGGGACCCATTCCCTCGGGCACCTTGATGGCATTGATCTTGACGACGCTCATCCCCTCATGCTCGCAGGTCCCCATCCGTGTCCCAACCGCAGCATCGGGTATGACCGAACAACCCTGAGTACGGTGTGGCGCTAACGGACTAGGGGGAAACATGCGCAGACAGAACTGGCTGGCCACCGGGGCCGTGGCACTACTGGGGGCGGCAACGGTCGCCACAGCGTGTGCGGCGGACGCACCGGACTACGTGGAACAGGCGGAGATCACCTGCTTCGCGGTCTCCGACCTCCCTGCCGATGCAACACGGATCGACGTCTCGCTGAAGGAATGGTCGATCGAACTGTCCACCGACACCGTAAAGGCCGGCAACGTCGGCCTCGTGGCAACGAACCAGGGCACGATGGTCCACGAGATGCTCGTCGTCCGAACTGACGACCCGGCAAGTCTTCCCTACGCCGCGAACGGCTCGGTGAACGAGGACGCCATATCCGCCGCGGACACCCTCGGGGAGATTGCCGAGTTCGCCGTAGGCACTACGTGTGCCCACAATTTCGCGCTTTCCCCCGGTCGCTATGCTGTGTTCTGCAACATCGCCGAGGGCGACAGCGTGCACCTCAAGAAGGGGATGATCACGACGTTTACCGTGACGGCCTGACCCCCCTCGCCGCGGCGAAGCCGTTCGTCGTATCATCACGCACGTGGACGAACGTGTGACATCCTTCGCCGAGGCACAGGAGTGCTATCGGCACCGAGATCTCCGACAGGCCCTCTACGACGCCGGCGAGGTCATCATGTCCGACGTCATCGTGAACCTGCACGGCGCCGAGCACCGGGACCGTCGACGGCTCGAGAACCGTCTGTTCCGTCGGGACACCTTCGCCTACTACGAGAACTCGCTGTTCCCCGAAATCATCCGTGGCACGGTGGCGCCGTACCTCGCCGACGGACATGCCGAACTCGTCAGCTTCGGGCACGAGCTCATGATGAATCTGGCGGCGCTGACCTCCGGGGTGGACCGTCCCCACGGCACGCCGGAGGAGAGCTTCCGTCTCTACTCGTACCTCACCACGTTCATCGAGGGTGCCACACTCGCCCACTACACGGGTGACAAGGCGGCTAAGGCTGCCGAGGTACGGACCAAGCTCGAGGAGTTCGACGCCGAGTTCCTCCTGCCTGCCATCGAGCGCCGGACCAACCTGCTCGCACAACTGGCGGCCGGGAGCGTCACCGAGGAGGACCTGCCGCGCGATGTGCTCACGGTGCTGCTGCGCAACCAAGACAAGATCCCGATGGCGCACGAGAGCCTGCGCCGCGAGATCGCCTTCTACCTGCTTGCCGGCGCGCACACCAGTGCGACGGCGTTCAACCGTGTCATGCACAACATCTTCCAGTGGGTCGCGGCCCACCCCGAGGACGAACGCCGCGTCACCGAGGACCGCATGTTCGTGCAGCGCTGCACCCACGAGACGATCCGACTCCAGCCATCGAGCCCAACCGGCATGCGCTGGGCGCTCGAGGACATCACGCTCTCGAACGGGCGGAAGTTCGTGAAGGGGGATCGGGTCACCCTCGACCTCACGGTGATCAACCGCGATCCTGAACTGTTCGGGGCCGATGCCGAGGAGTTCAACCCGGACCGCAGGCTGGCCGCAGAGGTGGCCCCGTGGGGACTCAGCTTCGGGCAGGGCATGCACGCCTGCATCGGTCAGGACCTAGCCGCCGGCCTTCGCTTCCTCGACGGAGACGTGCTCGACAACCACCTGTTCGGGCTCGTGCCCGTTGCGGTGCAGACGATGTTCGACAACGGATGTCGCCCCGACCCCGACAACCCACCGGAGATGGACGCCTCCACGACCCGGCCCTATTTCGGGCGCTATCCGGTGGTGTTCGTGCGCTGAGGCGCCACTGCCACCACGCCGGCAACCTCATCGGGTTCGAGCGGGGCGTAGTAGTAATACCCCTGGCCGAGCGTGCAGCCGAGCGCGAGCAGCACCTGTTCCTGGATCGATGTCTCGACCCCCTCGCCCACTACGGAGATGTGCAGGGTGCGCGCGGTATCGACGAGTGCTGCGACGAGATCGTGCACCGGTCCCTCCGGTGTGAGGCCGACGAGGCACGACCGGTCGATCTTCAGCGTGTCCACCGATAGCTCGTTGATGGCCGACAGCATCGTGTTGCCCGTTCCGTAGTCGTCGATGCTGATCCCGATGCCGAGACCGGCGAGGTTCCGCATCACCGCTGCCGTCTCCTCCCGGTTGCGGCTCACCGCTCCCTCGGGGATCTCGAGTCGAAGCTGGCTCGGCCTGATCCCGTGCGTCTTGAGCAGCCCGGACACGAACGGGACAAAGTCGACCTGCCAGAGCTCACGGGGTGACACGTTCACCGAGACACTGAGCTGATCGCTGTTGACGAGCGCATAGCGCCAGAGGGCCATCTGCCGGCAGACCTGCTCGAGCACCCAGCGACCGATGGAGACGATGTCGCCCGTTGCCTCCGCAATGCTCATGAAGGTTGCGGGGCTGATGAGACCGCGCGCCGGGTGCTGCCACCTGACGAACGCCTCGAACCCGACGATGTGCCCGTCGAACAGGTCGACAACCGGCTGGTACTGCAGGCGGAACTGTTCGCGCTCGACTGCAATGCTCAACTCGCTCTCGAGAACGAGCGTGTCGAGCGCAGCGTCATACATTGAGGACTCGAAGATGCGGTAGACGCCGCGGCCGTCCGCCTTCGCCTGATACATCGCCGTATCCGCATCCCGCAGGATCTCGCCAGGTGCGAGATACGCAGCAGTGCCGAAGGCGATCCCGATACTCGCTCCGACACGGACCTCGTAGCCACCAAGCTGCAGTGGCTCGTTCAGCGACTGGAGCAGACGATCCGCGACCATGGTGGCGCCATCGTCGGAGGCCAAGTTCTCGAGCAGGATCGTGAACTCGTCACCACCGAGACGGGAGACCATGTCGCCGGGACGCACGACAGCACTCAGCCGCTTGGCTACCTCGATGAGCAGTTCGTCGCCCGTGCCGTGACCGAGGCTGTCGTTGACCACCTTGAAGCGGTCGAGGTCGATGAAGAGCACCGCGAAGCGCGTGCCATACGGGGTTCTCGAACGCTTGAGGACTGCGTCGAGGCAGTCCATGAAATACGCCCGGTTCGGCAAACCGGTGAGCGTGTCGTGGAGGGCAACGTGGAGGAGCTGGAGCTCTGCGTTCTTGCGCGATGTCACGTCCGAGTGCGAGCCGACCATGCGCGCCGGCTGCCCGGAGTCGTCGCTGACTGCCATGGCGCGCACGAGCATCCACCGGTACTCGCCGTCACGGTGCATCACGCGGTGCTCCAGCTCGAGCGGTTGCGACGGGTCCTGCAGGTGCGTACCGATCCTCACCTGCAGCGTGACACGGTCGTCGGGGTGCACCCGGTCCATCCACTCGCTGATGTTGCCCCGCAGATCGTCGTCGTCGTAACCGAGCAGCGCTCGCCAGCGCGGGGATGAGTAGAACTGTCCGCTCCGCAAGTCCCAGTCCCAAAGGCCGTCGTTGGCGCTGTGCGCGGCAAGCGCGTAGCGCTCCTCGCTGAGTCGGAGGTCCGCCTCTGCCCGGCGCCGTTCCTCCACCTCGGCGCGCAGCGCGTCATTGGCCCGCGCGAGTTCGACGGTCCGCGCTGCAACCCGTTCCTCGAGAACGGCGCGCGCCTCGGACAGTTCTCCGTAGGTCTCCTCGAGCTCACGCAGGTGCGCGTCGCTCTCGACTGTCCGGCGCTCGAACTCACCCCGCAGCCGACTCCCGTACACCGTGGCGGCGAGCACCATGAGGAGGAAGAGTCCCTCGATGAGGTACTCGAGGCGCTGGAGCCCGACTATCTCGTCCTCCTGCCGGGCGAAGACCTGCGCCTGAACACCGCGCAAGTCAACCCGCAGGGCGCGAAGCGCATCCGTTGCCCGAACCCGTGCTGCCGAGAACGTCGTCATCCCGGAAGCGACAGCCGTCGGGTTCCCTCGCGTGAACTCGGTGATCACACCGATAGCTGCTTCCTTCATCTCTTCGACGGCACGAACCGCTTTGTCGAGATCGACGAGGATCTTGCCGCGCTCCGCTTCCTCAATCTCGGTGAGGCTGGTGCGCAGCACCCGCGCACGGGTGGCGAAGGTATTCGCGGCGAGCGTCACCTGGGACGCGGCGGTCTCGGTGCCTTGGCTCGCAAACACCCGGTCGACCGCGAGGTTCAGCCGCCCGACAGCGTCGTCGAGCGTGCTTGCCTGGTTGAGCCGTGTGTCCCACACCTGCGCGGTCGACACCGAGCGGTGATAGCTCTGCACGATCCGGTGCACGTACACCAAGCCGGTCCCCACCACGAGCACGTCGAACAGCGCGAGCAGGCTGTAGACGACATGCCACTTCGGCACGCGCCTGCTCGGCTTGAAGCGATGAGCCACAGACCGGGCTGGCGGGGGCGGGGGCGGGGGGAGTTCGTTCGTCATGGAAGGGATGTCCACCCCATGATCCCGCATCTGGCCGCCGCTGACAACGTTCATTTGAACACTTTTAGTGAAATTCTTCGGTGGGGGGCTTTCTCCTCCCGAAAAAACGGTCCGACCGGACCGGTAGGTACCGATCCGGCCGTTCAGCGCTTGGCGGAAGGAGTGGGATTTGAACCCACGGAGGCAAAAACCTCGCACGCTTTCGAGGCGTGTCCCTTCGGCCACTCGGGCATCCTTCCGTTGGCCATGCTATCCGTCAGGGGCCGATGGCCACCGGCCCGGACGGCCGGCGCTCAGCGTCGCTCGGCGAAGAAGGTGCTCAACAGTTCTGCGGCCTCGGCAGCACACACGCCATGCTGCACGGGCGGGTTGTGGTTCAGGCGAGGGTCTGCGCACACGTTGTAGAGGCTCGCGGTTGCCCCAGCCTTGAGGTCCGCTGCCCCGTACACCAAGCGTCCGATACGCGCGTTGAGCAGCGCCCCGGCGCACATCAGACAGGGCTCGAGCGTGACCACGAGTGTGCAGTCGTCGAGCCTCCAGCGGCCGAGCACCGCGGCGGCGTCCCGCAGGGCGAGCACCTCGGCGTGGGCGGTCGGGTCCCCCGACATCTCACGCTCGTTCCCACGACGGGCAATCACCCGTCCCTCGTGAACGACCACCGCCCCGACCGGCACCTCACTCCGGGCGCCTGCGGCGCGCGCCTCGGCGAGGGCCTCGTACATTGCCACGTCGTCGGGGATCTGTTGCTGGCTCATCGAGCGGAGGGGGTGGGATTCGAACCCACGGAGGATTGCTCCTCACACGCTTTCCAAGCGTGCCGATTCGGCCGCTCTCGCACCCCTCCTACGCCGTTGTAGGCACACCGGGGTGCACCGACGCAGGGGTGCCGTCACGGTAGCGGAACGGTACGCTGACGCCACCGTACGCAGGGTCCAACCCGACGAGTGCGGTGATGGTCGGGTCCTGTGCAACGTCCGCATTGCGAATCAGGTCAGGGGCGGAAGCCAGCAGCCTTCAGCAGTCGCTGATGAGTGCCGCAGGTCGCCTGGCCGTCACCGCAGTCGCCGGGTTGCTGCTTTTTCAGCACGTTCCACGAGTTCAGGGGCACCGAGTCTCTCCGCTACTGCGGCGAGGGCCGGGGTCGGGCCCCGCCAGAGCCAGTCGTCGACCGAACCCACCGGCACGGTGGTGACGATCGTTGCCACCATGCGGAACAGCAGCGCCTCGTCGAAACGTTCCCGCAGCGTGGCCGCAAGCTTGGCCGCCCCACGGACCCCGCCCGGCACATCCCAGTCGGCCTCGGCCGCAGGGATGTCCTCGAGGCGGCCGTAGCGGGCGAGCAGGGCCGATGCCGACTTTGCCCCCCAACCCGGCAGCCCGGGAAAACCGTCGGCGGTGTCGCCGACCAGCGCGAGGTAATCCACCATCGCGGAGGGCGGGACTCCGAACTTGGCGATCACACCGGCCTCGTCGAGGGTCTCGTTCTTACGACGATCGAACTGCACCACCCGGGTGCCACGAACGCACTGGCCGAGGTCCTTGTCGGGGGTGAGGATGATCGCCTGCTCGACACGGGCATCGGCCTCGGCAACCGCAGCAGCCGACCCAAGGGCGTCGTCCGCCTCGAACTCGACCATGGGCCAGAGCGCAACGCCGAGCGCCGCCAGCCCCTCGTCGAGCAGCGGGAACTGCACCACGATCTCCTCGTCGAGCCCCTCACCGGTCTTGTAACCGGGCCACAGCCCGTTCCGGAACGACTCCACCACGGAGTCAGTGGCCACTCCCAGATGCGTGGCGCCCGCTGCGAGCAGCGCGATCGTCGAGGCGAGAACACCGGCCGTCGCGGCTCCCGGCGGCGCACCACCGTGACGCGATGCCTGGCCGTAGTGCTGCCGGAACAGTTCATAGGTGCCGTCGACGAGATGGACCCTCACGCGCTGCACCTGAGGGCCCGCAGCAACTCCTCGTTCCAGGGACTGCTGATCATCGGATCGCAGACCTCGCTCGGGAGAAGGTTCTCCCCCTGTCGACCCTTGGTGCGCATGCCCCATCATGCCCCGAGAATTCCCGACGACGTGTAGGTTGCTCAAGGAGGGAAGCGTCATGCCGACAACCAAGCCACTGGCACCCAAGCGGTCATACCTGCGGCCCCCCGAGCGCCGACGCCAGTTGCTCGATGCCACCACTGCCGTGGTTCGCCGAGACGGACTCACCGCGCTCACGATGGTTGCTGTTGCCGCCGAGGCGGGCGTGAGCAGGCGACTCGTTTATAACCACTTCCCGGACCTCGCCACGCTGGCCCGAACCTTCGTTGCGGACCGCCTGATGACGTTCATGGCCGACACCGAGAGCGAATTCAACTCGAAAGCTCGCTCGCGCTCCGCAGTCGCCCGCTCGATCTTCGTTCGACTGAGCGCAGTGCCGGCCGATGAGCGGCTGTTGCTCCGGACCCTGCTCGTCGGAGCAGGACCTGTCGAGCTGAACGGGCTCCAGGAACTGATCGAGGAACGGATGCAGGAGAGGTGGCGGCGGATGCCAACGGACGCACCCGATGATCCACTCCTTGACGCCCGTGTACTCATCGCGGGGCAGATAGCGCTCACGATCGCCGACCTCGTCGACCGGGGCAGGCTCACGGCCGAGCAGGCGGACCGACTCGTTCGCGAGGGCGCCAGCCTGCTGGCGAAGTAGGCCACCTGCCATGGTTCCACGATGAGCACGGGCGAGAGCACGGTGAGACTCCGGCCGGGCAAGGACCGCTCGCTCCGGCGTCGGCACCCGTGGGTGTTCGCCGGTGCTGTTGACTCGGTGCGCGGCACCGCATCTGCCGGTGACACGGTGCGGGTGGTTGCGAACGATGGCACCTTTCTTGCCTGGGGCGCCTACAGCCCGGCTTCCCAGATCGCTGTTCGGGTCTGGTCATTCGCCGAGCAGGACGTGATCGACGCCGAGTTCTTCGCAGACCGGGTGCGGCGTGCTGCGGCGAGCCGGAGCGACCTTGCCGGGCGCACCACCGCTGCGCGGCTCGTGTTCGCCGAAAGCGACCACCTGCCCGGAGTGATCGTCGACCGGTACGGGTCCGTGGTGGTTATCGAACTCACCTGGGTCGGCGCGGATCGCTGGCGGGATGCCATCGCCGACGCGTGCCTCTCACTCGACGGGGTTACCTCGGTCTACGAACGCAGCGACATTGAGGTTCGACAGCGCGAGGGTCTCGCCGAGCGCACGGGCCTGCTCCGCGGGGTGGAGCCACCCGAACGCGTCGAGGTGAGCGAGGACGGAGCGACCTACCTCATCGACGTGCGCAGCGGTCACAAGACCGGCTTCTACCTCGACCAGCGCGAGAGCAGGTCCACCGTCCGGGCTCTTGCCCGCGATCGGAAGGTGCTCAATGTCTTCGCGTACACGGGGGCGTTCAGCGTTGCCGCGTGGCAGGGCGGTGCGAGCAAGGTCACCACCGTCGACTCCTCTGGTCCCGCGCTCCGCATCGCCGCCGAGAACCTCGCCGCGAACGGCCTGCCGACCGGCAGCCTCGTCGAGGCCGACGCATTCACCGAGTTGCGCCGGCTCCGAGACGCGGGCTCCACATTCGACCTCGTGATCCTCGACCCGCCGAAACTGGTGCACAGCAAGGCCCAAGTGGAGCGCGGGGCACGCGCCTACAAGGATCTCAACTGGCTCGCGTTCCGGCTGCTCTCGCCCGGCGGGATGCTCCTGACGTTCTCGTGCAGCGGCAGCGTGACCCCCGAACTGCACCAGAAGATCGTTGCCGATGCCGCGCTCGATGCCGCGAGGGATGCACAGGTCGTCGGCAGGCTGCACCAGGCCAGCGACCACCCGGTGCTGCTCAGTTTTCCCGAGGCCCAGTACCTGAAGGGTCTCGTGTGCCGCGTGTCCTGATGGACACCCGGCGGCCTACTCCTGGACGAGCTCGATGAGCGTGCCGTAGCTGCCCTTCGGGTGGATGAACGCAACCGTGGTGCCGCGACTGCCCGGGCGGGGCGCCTTGTCGATCGGAGTCGCACCGGCGGCGATCATCGATGCGAGAGCCGCGGCGCAGTCCTTCACGCGGTAGCCGATGTGATGGAGTCCCTCACCACGCTTCTCGATCGCCTTCGCGACCGGCGAGTCATCCCGGGTGGGGGTGAGCAGTTGCACGTAGCTCTCGGCAACCTTGAGGAGCGCCTCTTCCACGCCGTCGCTCTCGACAACCTCGCGGTGGTCCACCTCGGCGCCGAACGCACGGCGGTAGTAGTCGATGGCGGCATCGAGGTCCTTGACTGCGATGGCGACGTGGTCGATTTCGGTGAGGATCATGGCCCTTATTCTGGCCCCCCGTTTGTCGGTACCCAAACGTGGGACCCGTGCGGCTTCGGTATCAAGAGCGTGAGGGGCGGGGCGGACGCTCAGCCGCGACCGCGGAACAGCGTGATCTTCGTCTCGCCGATTCGCTCACGCTTCTCGGGATCGTCGATACCCAGACCCTCGGTGGGGGCCAGACAGAGGATCCCGAGCTTGCCCTCGTGCTCGTTGCGGTGGATCTTCAGCGAGGCGTCGCCCACTTGCTCGAGCGGGTACACGGCCGACAGCAGCGGCTGGATGCGACCCATGTCGATGAGGCGGTTGGCCTGCCATGCCTCGGAGTAGTTGGCGAAGTGCGAGCCGATGAGGCGCTTGAGCTTCATCCAGAAGTGGCGGTTGTCGAACTCGACCATGTAGCCAGCGGTTGCTGCACACGTGACCACGGTGCCACCGCGGCGACACGCGAAGATCGACGCACCCATGGTCTGGCGGCCGACATGCTCGAACACGATGTCTGGGTCGTCGCCAGTGAGCGAGCGAATCTTCTTGCCGAAACGGCGCCATTCGCCTTCGTCCTGGGTGACATCGTCTTTCCAGAACTTGTAGCCCTCGGCCTTGCGGTCGATGACGGCCTCAACACCAAGCTCGTTGAGCAGCGCAGCCTTCTCGGGTGAGCTGACCACACCAACGGGGATGCCGCCGCCGTTGAGCACGTATTGCGTGGCGTAGCCGCCGATGCCGCCGGTGGCGCCCCAGATCAGCACGGTGTCGCCCTGCTTCATGCGGGCACCGTGCTCGCCCACGAGCATGCGGTAGCTGGTGCTGTTGCACAGTGC
>Ga0209086_10003991_pt1 | contig 11031 bp, 15 predicted proteins | sample M_130207_XF_Meta_FD_187312 | JGI IMG/M metagenome (GOLD analysis project Ga0209086, IMG submission 187312) | Freshwater microbial communities from Lake Montjoie, Canada to study carbon cycling - M_130207_XF_MetaG (SPAdes) (version 2) | ecosystem: Environmental > Aquatic > Freshwater > Lake...
AGTAAAGTTTTATGCTCAAAGTCGCCACCGAGTACGCCCAGTCCATCGTCGACGGTCGCCGTCCGTCCGGCAAATGGATTTACGCGGCGGCAAAAAGATTTCTCGCGGATCTTGAGCGAGCGGATATTTATTTCGACGCCGCAGAATCTGAGCGCATGGGCGCGTTCTTCAGCGAGCTCACGCTGATCGGCGACTCGACCGGCGAACCCTTCGCGCTCGCTCCCTGGCAACAGTGGGCGATAGCGAATCTCTACTGCTGGCGGAATGCGGACGATGGCGAGCGCCGCGTGAGTAACGGCCTACTCCAGGTGGGGCGAGGCAACGGGAAGACGACGCTCATGGCGGGGCTCTGTCTCTACGATCTCCTGAGCGGATCGGGCAAGCGGGTCCACTGCGTCGCAAATCGAGTCGAGCAAGGGGAGATCCTCCTGGACACCGCGAGGGAAATGGCGAAGGGTCTCGGCGACCGCCTCAAGACCTTCCAATTCACGCTCGAAGACCGCGACCATGATTGCATTATGTCGGTCCTCCCATGCAAGGCATCAAGCCTGGACGGCCTTACGCCAAGCCTGTGGATCGCCGACGAGGCGGCGGAGTTCAAGGGTCGGTTCCTCTCGAAGCTCGTGAGCGCCGGCGCGAAGCGGAAGTCGTGTCTCGGCGTGATCATTTCGACGCCGGCGGACAACCCCGACGGGATCTACCACGAGAAAGTCACACACGCCGAGGCCATCCTGCGCGGCGACATCGTCGACGACTCGACCGTCGCAATGCTCTACGGCATCGACGGAGGCGACCTTCTCGAAGACGAGGAGGGGTGGCTCAAGGCGAATCCCGGCGCCGAGTACGGTCAACCGGCGGTGAAGTCGATCCGCAGGGCGTGGACAAGCGCCAAAACCACCCCGATGGGGCGCTCGGAATTCGCTCGCTACAACTGCTGTCGCATGACCGACTCGACTGGCGGGTGGTTGGACATGAGTCTGTGGCCGGCGCCGACGGAAATCGACTGGGAATCGCTGCGCGGTCGACCGGCGTGGGTGGGTTTGGACCTCTCAAAGTCGCTCGACATGACCGCGGTCGTGATCGCCGTTCCGCTCGACGATGGCGCTGTCGCTCTGCGCGGTCACTACTGGTGGCCGGACGCCGATGTAAAACAACGCGAGCTCGACTACCGACTTCCCGTGAGAACCTGGGCGCTCGATGGCCACATCGAATTGACCCCAGGGCGGGACATCGATTACCACGCGGTGCTCGCCAAATTGGTCGAGATCGCGGCGTTTTTCAATGTGCAGACGATCGCATTCGACCGGTGGGGATCGACTTTCTTCGCTGAATCGTGCGTGAATGAGGGGCTCCCGCTCGCGACCTACTCGCAGGGGATCGCGACGATGGGCCCTGGATGCCAGCTGTGGCAGCAATACTGGGTGGGAAATCGCCTGCGCGTCGGCAACGATCCCGTTCTCCGCAACGCTTGCCGCACCGCGATCCCGATTCGCGACTCGAATGGGAACATCAAGATCGATAAACGGATCAAGTCGACGATCATCGATCCACTTGTCGCTGCGATCATGGCGCTCCACGCATGGGGCGGCGAGGCGCGAAGCGTTTACGAGGAAGCGTAATTCGGCGCACTCCCGCGCGCGCGCATGATCACATCATGCTCTCGTGCTCAAGGAATTAGTCCAACGCCTATTCCCGTCGTCGTGGATCGGTCACAACTACCCGATTTCATGGCTCGGCAACGACATGAGCGGTGTGGTGCCGACGGTGAATCCGTTCCAGGCACTGCGATTCACTCCGGTTTATCGCGCCGTCACGCTCATCGCGAGCGACATCGCGCGCATTGAATCGTCGATCAGTGACTCGCAGTGCGATTCCCTGTGGCAGAATCCATCGACATTCATGTCGGCGTTTGAGTTCCGACGCTCGATGCTGATGAACGCGCTCCTATGGGGCAACTCGTTCGCCGTGATTAACCGCACCGCGAGCGGCGAGCTCGTCGAGCTCTTACCGATGTTGTCGGAACAAATCTCGCTCGATCTTTCGAGCGGTCGACCCCGCTACAAGACTCCGCAGTACGGCGTACTTGAGGCCGAGGATGTGCTGCACTTCCGAGCGCCTGGGCTCTCGGGAATTTGGGGAGAGTCGCCGATCAATATGTGCAAGACATCGATGAGCCTGCTCAGCGCGCAGGAAACGATGGCGCTCAAAAACTTTGCGAACGCTGGCAATCCGAAGATTGCGATCGTCCATCCGATGAAGCTGTCGCCTGAAGCGATGCAGCGCATCGAACGCGACTACATATCGCGGCACAGTGGATCGGAGAATGCCGGTCGACCGCTCGTGATGGCCGAGGGCGTGAAGATCGAGCGCATCTCGTCGACTCTCGACGACACTGGCCTCGAGGCCGCGCGTCGGTACTCGATCGGCGATGTCTGCCGAATCTATGGCGTTCCCGCGTCATACCTCAGCGAATCCGTCGGCCCCTCCTACGGCACACTCGAATGGCTGAGCCGAATGTATGTCGACTCCTGTCTCCGACAGTGGTGCGCGGCGATCGAGGGCGAGATCCTGCGCAAGCTCGGCAGTGGCGGCGAGCAAATGTACTGGGATCTCGACGACTTCGTGCGCCCAGGCATCGCGGAGCAAATGGCGGCCCTGCGCACTGGCGTCGAAGGCGGATTCCTCACGCGCAACGAGGCGCGCGAATCGCTTGAGCTTGAACCACTGCCAGGCCTCGATGCGCCTGTGGTTGCCAAGAACATGGGCACCGGCGGCGGGACCACGAATAAGGGCAAGGACACCAGCGCCGAAGAGGGAACCCCAAATGATTTCTAGACGCGATTTCACCTCGGTGCCTGCCGTTGAAGGTCGAACACTGACCGGCATCGCCGCCGTCTACGGTCAACCGTCGCGCCTAATCCGCGAGCAAGGCCGATCGTTCACTGAGCGCATCGACGCCGGTGCATTCGGAGAGATCGGCGATGTGAAGCTCTACTACGGTCACGATGCGTCGATGCCGCTCGCGCGCACCCAGTCGGGGACGCTCAAACTCGACTCGCGCGCCGACGGACTCCACTACACCGCGACGCTTCCCGAGACCACATTGGGCAACGATGTCCGCGAGCTCCTCTCGCGCGGCGATCTGACTGGTGCGATGAGCTTCGGCTTCTATGTCACTCGCGACACCTGGAACAAGACGCGCACCGAGCGCACCGTCAACGCCGCGACACTCGTCGAGGTTTCGTTGGTCCAGGACGCGGCCTATCCACAAACGACTTCAAGCCTGCGTCATGTTGGCGCAGAATTTCAAAGGGCCGTCGATGCACGGCTTGAACTGCACCTACACAGGATGCGCACCTATGTCTGATCTCGAAAAGCTCCAGAACATCACCCACCATTACCGCAAGTCGCTCGCCGCCTACGAGGCGCGCACCGGAAACAAGGCCCCTAGCGTCGACGATCGCGGCAGCGGCGAGGAAAAGGAACTGTTCGCGCGCATGGACGCGGATATGTCCGCCATCGAGCTGCGCGCACAGAATCTCGCCATCGAGGCGCGTCTGGCGAAGGTCGAGAAGGCCCCGAAGTTCTCTGCCCAGGTGCCAGGCGCCGCAACGCGCGCAGGCAACATCGAGGACATTGATTCCCCTGCCTACGCTGCGCGATGGCTGAAGGCGATGTGCTCGCGTGACCCAGAACAGCGCGCGTCGCTGTTGCTGACCTCCACGAACGCCGCGATCCCGACCGACATGGAACGGCGCATCGTGATGAAGATGCAGCAGACCAATGTCATGCGCTCGATCTCGAAGGTCTCGACCATCGACAGCAACCGAACGATTCCAGTCGAGAACGCACTTCCGACCACCGCGCTCGTGACTGAAGCAAATACGATCACCAGCTACGCGCCGACCTTCTCGACCGCGATCAGCGTGGTGCCGTACAAGTATGTGACCGCCACCACGATGTCGCAGGAATTCATCGAGGACGCCATCGGCACCGGCAACATCGGCAGCGGAATGGATTATGTTGCCGACCGCATCGCGATGAGCCTCAGCCTCAAGCAGGAAGAGGCCTACACCATCGGCTCTGGCAGCAGCGCGCCGCAGGGCATCTGTCTCGCAGGCGCCATCACCCAAGTGGTCGACCTCGGAACTGGTGGCGCACTCACTGCGGTCACTGCGGCCAACCTCATCGACCTCTACCACACTGTGCCAGTCGCCTATCGATCGAGCCCGAACTTCCGTTGGTTGGTCTCTGACACCCTGCTGAAGACGGTTCGCAAGCTCACCACCACGAACGGCGATTTCGTCTTTCAGACGCAGTCGACCATCCCAGGCCAGCTGGGCGTTGGCTTCGCGCAGAACATCCTCGGCGTCCCCGTCGCAGTCGGCCAGTATGTGCCGATCGCAACGGCGAACACCAATGTGTACGCGGTCATCGGCGACTTCAACTACTTCGAGATCTTCGACCGCACCGGCGTGACCTCGTTCATCGATCCGTACTCACAGGCGGCATCGATGCAGACCACGATGTACACCTACACGCGCACCGATTCGCACATCATGATGCCTGCGGCATTCGCGGCGCTGACTTCCTGAGCCTTTTCGCGCGCCTTCGGGCTCGCCTTTTGGGGGCGATCGGAGAAATCCAATCGCCTCCTTTCCATGACGATTCCTCTCAGTCAGATCAAAACAACGCTGCGCATCGACTTCGATGACGATGATGCCGCATTGATTCGCCTGCGCGAGACCGCGCTGAGTCTGATTGAGCGCCGCACTCAGCTTCTGCTCACGCCACAGACGAGGACGCAGTACCTGGCATCGTGGAAAGATGTCATGATCACGGGTTTCCCGTTTGTGAGCCTCACCAGCGTGGTCTATTACGATGCGGCGAACTCGACGATCACGATGCCTGCCACCGACTACTGGCTAGACCAGTCTGACGGCGCGTTTCCGATTTTGCGGTTCAGCGCGCAACCGGTGCAGTACAAAAACACTCAGCCAGTGGTCACATACCAGGCGGGCTACTCAGTGATCCCGAACGAGGTCACGATGTGCGCGCTCGCACTGATCGGCTACTGGTATCAGAACCCCAATGCAGCTGACGCGGTCTCGATTTCGAGCGCCCCGCTCTCACTGGAGTACATCCTGGACATCATCTCCACCAGGAGCATGATCCGATGAGAACGGCGCACGGTCGATACTGGCGTCGCGCGCAAGCTTCACTGGCGAGCACTTCGCGCGACGCGCTCGGCCTCCGCGGGCCCGCGTTCACCGCGGGCGCGTATTTTCGCTGCGAACTCATGCCGATGTCGGTCATCGAACAGCCCTACGCCGATGGGGTGATAGTCAAGAGATCATTCGAGGTCAGATGCAGGTGGCAGACCGTCGAAATGCTCGGCATCAGCGAAGTCGATCGCATCATCGTCGACGGTCGCACCCTCCGCATCCAGTCGATTATCAATCGCGAGAACGATTTTAAAGAGGCGCAGATTCTCGCCGAGGAAATCAACTAATGGCGTCGATCGAACAAGCTGTCCGCGCGATGCTCGCCGCGAACATTTCTTCAGGCGTCGCCGATGCTCAGATCACTCACGCCTACCGGCTCCAGGACTCTCCGCTCCCGGCGCTCACATTCGAGATTGAGACCACTGTGCGCGCGGCGCTGAATTCGCTGAATCAGAGCACGGTGAGATTCACCGCGATCGCGGTCCAAACGATTGACGCCGCGAACCTTGAAACCACCATTCGCAACGCGCTCGTGCTCGGCACCTACTCGGCGCTGAACTTCCGCGCCTGGGTCGTTGAATCCACCACGCTCTCGCCGCCTGTGTCAGGCCTCTCCGACGAGCAGGAACCCGCATCGTTCACTCTGTCCGCCTCCGTGTTCTGGGAATAACATATGGCCGTTTACAACACTTCGAATTTCATCATCACGGTCGCAGGCGTCGCACTCCCCGGCATCGTGACCGCAAGCGTGACGCTCACGCTTGAGACCGTCGATGTGACTGAGATCGGCTCGCTTGACCGCAAATTCGTGAGCGCCATCCGCACCGGAACGGCGAGCGGATCGATTTTCTACGATCAAGCGAACGCGCAAGTTGCCGCGCTTGAGGCCGCGACGCAGACAGGCAACGCCGTCGCGGTCGTGTTCACGCTGCACAGTGGCGCGACATACACGACATCGGCCTATGTGACTTCGTTCGTCGTGAACGCCGCCGTCGCCGATGTCGTTAAGAGCGATTTCACCCTCCAGTTCACGGGAACGACCTCCATTGGCTGATATCCGCGACATCATGCGATTGAAGCCGTTCGAGATCGAGATCGACGGATTTCCGCTCAAGATCGCGCGTCCGACGATCATGGATCTCATCGAGGCGCTCCAGGTCAACGCGACGCGACCGGAAGAGGGCCGCGCGTGGCTTCTGCGCAGGCACCTGTTAGACGATGCCGGCGCAGAAGTGTTCGCATCGATCGACGACGCGAAACAGTGCCCTGCGCACATTGCGGCGCCTGCAATTGTCGCTATCGAGCGACTGTACAACGAGGGCCGGGACTAGTTCCGGAGGCGCGCACGGTGCTCGCGCGCTCTCTGAGGTCACGATCGGCACCGCCCTGGGAGCGCTCCGTATTGGAGCTTGTGATCGAATTGGATCTCCCCGATTGGGTGGGGATGCGGAAGAAACTCGATGAGCTCAAACGATCCGCTCACCCTCGTGATCTCTAAAGCTGACGCCGAGCGCCTGTCGGTCGAAATGGCGAAACTTGCCGTCGTGATCCAAGACAAGATCTTGAAGGTCTCGATCAAGCGGTTCAACGACGATGTGATTCGCAGCGCCTCGGCGCTCACACCGCTCTCGTCCGGCGCGTCACGGCGCGCGCTCGCGCAGAAGTCGCGGAACTACGGCGGGATCCTGTGGGGAGCCGTCGGCTACAAGACGCTCGGCAAGAAGTCGACCGACGATGGCGACCGATCGAAACACGCGCAATGGGATGGCGCGGGCGCGGGATGGCGCTCCCATTTCACCGAGGCGGGGTATCACTCGTGGCCGAAAGGCCGTGAGAACCGCAACAAGGGCAAAAACCTAGGGCGCGCGTGGAAACGCGGCCAGAATCATCGCGGCGTCGGGATCTACCACCGCGGAACATTCGCCACGATGCGCGCGCAGGCGGCGAACGCGCCGAAACTCATGGCATACATTTGGGCCGCGATCACCGAGGCGACAACACGATGAAACTGCCGACGCTGAATGTCGATCTCAAGCTGAATTCTAAGAACTTCAAGCGGGACATGGCCGCCGTTGGCAAGGGCGCCGCCGGCGTGGTCGGTCTCGGTGGACAAAAGGCGGGTCTCGGCAACGCCATCGGCTCCGCGGTCGGTAGCGGCCTCGGCATCGGCGGACTTGGACAGGCAGGCACTGCACTCCAGGCGGTCGCGATCCCGTTCAAGCTCGTGATGGGAACCGCCACAAAGATCATGGACACCTTTAATTCGGCGACCCGCAACGGCTCCGCGGTTATGCGCGATTTCAATGACATGGTGGACACGCGCGAGAGCGGCATAAATGTAATCTCTGCATCCCGACTCGCCGCCGGTGAGGAAAAAATGAAAAGCGACGAGGCCAGCAGTGGCGGCGACCTGTGGGACACCTTTGTTGGCGCGGGACTTAACACCGAGGGTCAAAAAGGCGGACTGATGGGAGAGCTCTACGCGTGGGCGAAAGAGGCCAAGGAGTCGGTCAAATTTGCTGTAGCGACCGCGGGAGGTCTTGCGGGAGGAAAAGGCATTGACGCCTCTCTGCGTGAGGGACTGATCGCAACATCATCCTCTAGCGCAGGCGCTAACAGTTATGCCACGAAAGAAGAGCTTGTTATGCAGAACAAGCAGTTCACCCAGTCGTTCAAGTACCAAAGGGAGACGACCTCGTGAGGACAACGACATCATTTCTCGCGAACCGGATCAACCTCACGATGGCCGAGGCGGACATTTGGGGAATTAATCGGATCACCGAATCGTGGCACATCTCGTCGATCACTCCTGGCGTCGATGTCAACTTCGACGCCACTGCGCAAATCCTGAACGAGGCCGCGATCGGTCGCGTCGGCGCCGCCTACACCGTGATCGGTGGCACTGGAACCACATGGCAAGAGGCCTGTCTCTTGCGGGATATCTCTTGGGCGAAAAGCGGTCTCGGCATTGTGGCGACGCTGAACTACACCGGACGCTATTTCGCTGCCAAGAGCAACAGCGCCAAGGGGCTCGGTCGAACGACCGAACCGCTTACCAGTGCGACCTCGATCGGCTCCGACGAGCTGTTACTTCCCGCGATGATCATGCCGACGCTCCGCACTCGATCGAGCAAGGCATTTCGCCTGGACACCTCGACGAGTCATGTCGCGGCTCCCGATCCTCTTGTCGACAGATCGACTGTGGACATCGGCGGGACGCAATTGGTCGCCGACATCGACATCCGGCAAATGAACTTCAAGCTCCGAATCTACATCGATTCGGAGTCGGTTTCGCTGAAGGAAGTCGCCGTCAACATTGGTCTCGCTTACACCGGCAAGCGAAACTCCGCGGAGTTTTTCGGATGCGGGATCGGCACGCTGATCTGCGACGGCGTCGGCCTCACCCACCTGGAGGGCGAGTACTGGGAGATCGTGATCGACTACACCTGGGACGAGTTCTCTTTCCACTCGCAGGAACCGGAGCTCATGCCCGACGGGAAACCGCGAATGATCCTCTCGCGCTATTACGATGTCCGATGGACTCGTGAGTACAGGCCGTCGGTCGACTTCAACGACATTTGGGCCGATGGCCCACTGGGCCTCTCGCAGAAATACCAGGCCTACGCAGGACGGTGGTACTAGTGGCCGGTCGCACTGGCATCGACTATCGCCGCAATGCGAGCCTAGATCGCGCCTCGCGAGACCTCGATGGCATCCCTGTCGTCGTTGGCTGTCTCGCGCGCATCACGACCGCGACGGCGCTTCCCTCTCCCCAGGTCAAGCGGTGGATATATGACTGGGTCGAAGCCGAGATCGGACCGGCGCCGGACTATGTCCCCGGCGCAAAAGCGTACGGAATCGCAGGCACTTGCCTGAGCGCCTCGGAGCTCTCGAACGGCGCGAAGATCTGTTACGGCGTCACCGTCGCAACGCTCCCGGCGGGTTTCGCCGCGGTGCAGATCCCGATCAATACCACCGTTTGGGTCGTTCCTCAACGACTCGCCGATGGGAATATGATGTGGGTCATTCTCAACACCCAAGCGATCGATGGAGTGTGCTAAATGGCAGGAAACTACGACATTTCCATCGAGCAAGGCGCCACGCTCGTCCTGACCATCACGCGCAACGCCCTGAACCTCACCGGCTACACCGTGAGAATGCAGGGACGCAGCTCCCACGCCTCGGCCACGATCGTGCTGAACTCGGCCACGAATGTCGTGATCACGACGGCACCCGCCACGAACAGCGTGATCACGGTCACAATGAGCGCAACGAACACGGCGCTCCTGTCGGCACCGTCGAGCGGTGTTTACGACCTCGAAGCCGAATCGCCTACGGGCGTGGTGTATCGCATCCTAGAGGGCGCTTACTCCGTCAGCCCAGAGGTCACGCGATGAGCACGATCACCGTGAACCCTGTGATCTATGAGGTCACCGTGAGCGGGATCACCGGCGGCATCGGCGCGACGAGCCTCGATCAGCTCACCGATGTGTCTGCAACTTCGGCGACCACTGGCTACACGCTGATCCACGACGGCACGCAATTCGTGTCGCAACTGGGCACAGGGACATTCGCAGCGGCGACGCACACCCACGCACAGAGCGACATCACCGGCCTCACGACATTTGTCTCGCAGACTGGCACGAATTTCAGCGATGTGAACGATGCGATCACGGCGATCGGTGTCATCGGAACCGCAGGCTATCTGAATGTCCCTGCGAGCGGGGATGCGGGCGTAGGCCAGGTCGTGAAAGGCAACGACACGCGCCTTACCGACGCGCGCACTGCGGTCGCGCACACGCATCCATCCACGGCGATCAGCGACTCCACAGCGCAGGGGCGCGCAGTATTGACCGCGGCGACTGCGGCAGATCAGCGCACTGCGATGGGGCTCGGCTCGATCGCCACATTCTCATCAGGTGTGTACAGCCTGACCTCGCACACGCACGACGCCGCGGCGATTGTCACAGGGCAATTCACGCCGACGCAGGTCGCAACCGGCTCGACGGGATCGACGCTCTGCATCGGCAACGACGCGCGCCTATCGGATTCACGCGCGCCGAACGGAACCGCGACGGGAGATCTGTACGGATCATTTCCGTCGCCGAATGTCGGCAAGCTCCGCGGGACCGCGATCTCGACCACTGCGCCCACCGACGGCCAAGTTCTGACCTACGCCACGGCTACTGGTTGGACTCCCACTACGATCGCCGCGAGCGGAGATCTGTCGGGAACCTATCCAGCGCCTAGCGTCGTGAAACTGCGCGGCCAGACGGTTTCAGCCACTACGCCGACGAACGGGCAGGTCCTCACATGGGTCACCGCGACGGGGTGGACGCCTGCGGGCGCGCCTGCCGCGGCGATCAGCTACGCCACGAACACCGCGGCGGCGACGGTCTCGGTATCGACCACTGGCTACAGCCTGATCGGATCGCGACTGTCCCTCGCCGCGGGAACCTGGTTGGTGAATTCGACGATCACGGTGTCGCACACCACATCGACGGATCTCACGGGATTCCGCATTGCGTCGAACGATGCGACGCCAGTGGTGTACGCATCGACCGAAGCGCGCACCGTCGCGAGCGCAGACAACATGAGCGTGAGCATGAGCACGATCATCGTGCTCGCCGCGGCGAAATCGATCGGCCACGAGGCGCGCGCAGCGACCACGGGAACTACTGTTCAGATTCAAACGAGCGCCACGAACGGGACATCCCCCTACGCGACGCAGATCAACGCGATACGAATCGCATAAGGAGACACCATGCCGTCAGGATTTCGCATCGGTTCGACTGACACAAACGGA
>Ga0209086_10003993_pt1 | contig 11031 bp, 8 predicted proteins | sample M_130207_XF_Meta_FD_187312 | JGI IMG/M metagenome (GOLD analysis project Ga0209086, IMG submission 187312) | Freshwater microbial communities from Lake Montjoie, Canada to study carbon cycling - M_130207_XF_MetaG (SPAdes) (version 2) | ecosystem: Environmental > Aquatic > Freshwater > Lake...
CGTGTTGCCTTTGGATCCTTGCGCGGATCTGCGGAATAAATCCCGTCAACCTTAGTTGCTTTCAGCAAAATCTCGGCACCGAGTTCAATCGCGCGAAGCGATGCGCATGTATCTGTGGTGAAAAATGGATTTCCTGTTCCCGCCACCAAGATGATCACACGACCCTTCTCGAAATGGCGCAATGCTCTTGCACGAATGAAGGATTCAGCAACGCTTGGAACATGGATTGCGCTCATGACGCGACTCTCGACGCCAACAGATTTGAGCGCTTCTTTCAATGCAAGTCCGTTGATCACGGTTCCGAGCATTCCCATGTAATCCGCCGTGGACTGATCAAACTTTCCAACAGATGCAAGCCGTGCGCCGCGAATAATGTTTCCGCCACCCACGACGATTGCGAGTTCGAGACCGTCCCTCATTGCACTTGCAATTTCGCCCGCAATACTTGCAAGTTCTTCGGGGTGAATTCCAAAGGCACCCTCTGTCGCAAAACTCTCGCCGCTGAGTTTCAAAAGAACTCGGCGATATTTGGGTCGATCGGATTCAGGACTCGTGGTCATGGATGTGCAGACTACTATCTCCTGCGAATGATGGCGTTCGCAAACCCACAATCGATGCAGCAGGAATCACGCTCCAAAACAAGGAAGGGAGCCTTTTCATGGATTTGGATCGGGCTTGCGATCTCCTTGCCCATGCACGCAATCTTGTTGGCGATCTTGTCGAGTATCAGCGTTGGTATTGGGACATCCACTGGAAAAGGAATCTCAACGATTGAGGTTTCACTGATTGATGCCGAACCACTTCAGCCTTCGCCAGATTCCTCTTCATCTGGGACAGTTGCGACACCGGAAGTTCGCCCTGCGGAAGATGCGGCGAATTCTGCAGATTCAAACATGTTTGGATTGCCAGCTCCTACGGGAAATGATCAGGGTGATGAGGCGGTCGTCTCTTCTGGAGCAGAGGGCTTGTTCGCTTCTGGTGGCGGTGGTGGTGATGGAGGAATCGGTGATGGAACAGGTGCGACCACAACTTTCTTTGGTGTCAGCGGTCGTGGAAAGAAGATTGGATATGTCGTTGATAAATCTGGTTCGATGGGAATTGCTGGTCGAATGGATCAGGCGAAAAATGAGATCATCAGGAGCATCAGCGAACTTCCCGACTATACGTCGGTATGCATCGCACTCTTTGATGAAGACTTTCAGACCTTCGATCTTGATGGTGGTTTCGTCAAATGCCGAGATGGTGTCATTTCAAAAATTAAAATGTGGATTCGAGAAGTCGCACAAAGCGGAGGGACGAATCCCGTGTCTGCGTTTCAGTTTTTATTCAGTAGACGGGAACGTCCAGATGTCGTGTTTTTTATGAGTGACGGAGAAATTCCACCAGATGCGGCTGATGAGATTTTGCGACTCAATCGGCGTGGGCCGAACACGGTCATTCACTGCATCGCATTTGGACAAGCCGCAGCAACTGCACCGCTTCGTAGAATTGCGAGTGAAACTGGAGGAACCTTTTCGATTTCAGTTCCGAAAGGGCCACGATGATTCTGATGGGAAATCAGTCAACGACCACCGCGCTGCCTCGTGAACATTTTCGAAAATTTTTTCTCGCAATAACTGTTGCATTGTGCGCGATGTCTCTTTCCGCGAAGGCCGAGCAAACGCTTTGTACTGTGGACTTTCGGGATGGTGGCGGTCGTACAGAAGGTGTCGTGTTGAAAGAGTCTGGAGATGGAATCGAGATTCAGGTCGGGTCAACCAAGTCTGTCACCACCGATGCGACCACTCCCCAGTTCATTCGGTGGGATCAAATTCGATCGATGAGTGGAGATTCTGCGGAACCAATACGGTCACGTCGACTTGAAATCGGAGAATCACTTTGGCGAGGACGAACGCGTCTAATGCGCGGCGACTTGAGAGGCGCACGAGAATGTTTTCTTGTTGCTGCAAAAGGAATAGAACCATCTGCGTCACTCTTAAGATTGATGGCCTCTGAAGGAATTGCGCAGACCGCGTCTGTCGCCAGAGATGAATGGGCGCAATCACTCGAAGCCGCGCTCAAACTTTCAGTGCTTCGAGGGAGAATTGGAGTACCTAAATTATGGATCGACGCGATCGATCCGATCGATCATGATGGTGGACTCATTCTGTCTGTTGCACCTGTATGGATTGATGGTGATTCAGCGAAGAGTGCGCAAGGCTTCTTGGTTGCTGCAGCAGATCGAGCTCGAAGTGAAAACGATCTTTCTTTGGCGCAAATTGATTCTGATGCCGCGCGAATTGCTGCCGCCGATGCGGGGTTACCTCAACCTCCTGAGGGAAAATCACGTGAGGCTCAGATTACTTCTCCAGATTCACTGCCTTCGGGAAATTTGCCGCCCGCGACCAATTCTGCAAAGTCTGCTGCAAAGAATGGCGCAAAGTTTCTAGCGCTTTGGGCAGATGCTGTTTCATCTGATCCCGCCGCACGAAAAAAGAGCCGGACTTCACTTGCTCAAATGATTCGAAGTGAAGAGGGAATGCTTCGAGTCTGGGCGATGTATGCCGAAGGTCGGAGTCTTGTGATGGAGAGCGATCCAGATGAGGTGCGAAAGGGAGTTGGGAAGATGTTGATGATTCCGGCCGCATATGGAATCGAAATGCCGCGCCTCGCAGAAGCAGCTGTGGCTCAATCAGCAATTGCTCTTGCTCGCATTCAAGATGGTGAATCTGCAGCAATTCTGCGTCGGATTCAAAGTGAATACCAAGCTCAGTTCAGTGAAGGTGCCGAGAAAGACAATGGCAAACAAATTGAAACGCAAATCGATAAACAAAAAGGAGATTGATCAGTGAGTTTTTTCAAATACATCGAAGGTGGCGGAATCATCGGATACATCATTCTGGCACTCAGCATCGTTGGGGTTGCATTCACCATTTCAGCAATTTTGCGCACGCGCCGAATTCAACTTGTCCCAGAAGAGCAGGTGAAGGAACTGAAGTTGCAGGCTGATGCAAGCGATTTCCAACAGGCTTTGGAAGATTGTCGCAGTGAAGAAGGTGATACTTTTCTTGGACGCATCGCGGCCGCAGGAATTGATCGGTCTTTGCGTGGACCACTTGGCGGACTCGAAGCGCGCGCTGCGATGGAAGATGCGGGTGAAGATGAAACAGCCCGTCTCTTTCGAGCAATCGATCCAATTGCCGTGATTGCAAGCGTTGCACCGCTCCTTGGCCTGCTGGGAACGGTTCAGGGAATGATTGGTGCGTTCGAAACCGTGGCAGGTACTGCGACACGAAGCAGTGCGTATTACGAAACGCTTGCTTCAAACATCAGCATCGCTCTGATCACCACATTTCAAGGTTTGGTCGTCGCGATTCCATGCGTGATGGTTCACTCGTGGCTTCGAAATCGAATTGATCGTGCAGCATCAGAAGCTGGTCGAGCGCTTGAACCTCTCGCAATGTCCCTCGAGCGCATTGGAACTGCATTCACACAGGATGCGTCGCCACAAAAAGAAAATGCAGGGAGCAACGACGGGTGAGAATTAGCCGCCGTCAATATGGGATGGCAATCTTGGATATGACGCCGATGATCGACGTCGTTTTTCTGCTGCTTATTTTCTTTCTGACGACGGCTCAGATGGCTCAGATGGCTTCGTCGCCGGTGACTTTGCCAGAAGAGGCTGGAAACGCTGAGGAATCCTCTGGATCAACTGGAATGGTCGTCAATATCGATTCGATGGGGGTTATCACAGTTTTGGATCAAGCGATCGAAACGAGTGAGTTGATGAAGCGTGCCAAAGAAGTGATGGCCCAAGATCCTGTCGCTGTTCCTGTGATTCGCGCGGATCGCCGTTCAACCGCGGCGAGGCTGAATGAAGTCGTGGATGCACTACGAAGCGGGGGTTGTCGCGCTGTGCGAGTCGCAACGACCCAAGTGAAGGAACCGACATCATGAAGATCGGAGACAAATCTCGCCGCGGAGCACACGGTCCGATCTCGCTCAACATGACGAGCATGATCGATGCAACATTCTTGTTGTTGGCATACTTCATTTTTACGACGGTGTCCGGCGATCAAGAATCGCAGTTGATGGCGGATGTCTCAGCTTCTCGTGTCGGGACGGGCGCTTCTGCATTGAGTCCTCAAATTGTCGATGTCGAATCTGATTCGAACGGTGCAATCTTTCGGATCGGCGCGCGAAATATTCGAGCGCGAGCAGAATTGGCTGAGGTTTTAAAGCAATTACCTCATGACATCGGCATTGTTGTCCGTGTACATGCCGGACCGGATGTTGCCGCAGTTGCAACTGCGATGCAAGCGGCGCAAGATGCTGGATTTGAGAAAGTCACCTATGTCACAGCGTCAAAGTAATTCAAATGGAATTCGAGTTCCACAAGGATTTCGTGGGATCATCGCCCTCACTTTCGTGATCGCATTCTTGTCTTGCTCGCGAAGCGGATATGCGGCATGGCTCCCAAGTACCCTAACCGCAGACGACACAGAGAAAGCGGATGAATCCGCTGCCTTGACTGAATGGCTGACGCAGGCGGGGCTTGACGAAATTCTCGCAGTGATGCTCGACGAACAAGTTCGAAAGGCCACAACTTCCAGTCCAGCAGCGATTGCTCGTTTGTCGGATACATATCTTCGACTCATCAGAGTTGCACTCGACGAAGATAGAGTCGCAAATTTGCGCGCGCGAATCGAAAAGTTTCTGAGTCGTGATCGGGTACCAGATCAATTCAAACTTCAAATCGCGTTGGGGCGCGCTGATTATCGCATGGCACTGCGGGGCATCGAGCGATTGCGACAAGGACAGGCGAACAATGATGATAAAGCGCGGACATCTGCATCGCTTCTCCATTCGCTCGAGTCACTCGATCAACTCTTTGATCAGTTAAAAAAGCGTATCGAAGAAATGCGAATCCTCGCTGCGGGAGTCGATGAGCAGCAGAGAATCACATTTGGTGCTGAAATTGATGATGATTCTGATCTTCTGATGGAGGTGAAGTTCCTTCAGGCATGGTGTCGATATTGGCTTCTTTGGATCGATCGTCCGCCTGCAATTCCGCAACGAAATTCTGCATCGCCTTGGATGCGTCAGGCGTCCGAATTGGTCGCAGCATGGTCTGACCTTCTTGAAACTGGGAAGTCGTTGCCAGAGCCAAGTGATTGTTCAATCGATCTTCTTTCAGAGCAGTATTACGCTCAGTCCATTCTTGGCATGGCGTTGACAAAAGCGTTGCAGAGCGATCTTGCTGTTGCGGATGGGTGGTTTGCGCTTCTGAAACAGAGTGGGGTTTGGGAAGGACTTTCTGATTCATCTGACTGGTATCTCCAAGCACTTGTTGATACAGGTTCGTATGAACGTGCGCGAACTTTTCTTGCGAAGTCATCCGAGACTTTGAATTGTTCATCTGTGGTCGGTGCGGCGGTGCGAGCCGTGGAAGAATCTTCGAACAACCCAAACGCACTTGAGTTTGCAAAATCCGCCGTTGCAGTCGCTGCAATTCAGGGTGACTTCGGATCTGTTCGACGGATCACTCGTCGAGTTCCTTCACTTACGAAAGGAGATGAGTTTTCAGCTTGTTTGGCTCGTGGAATCGATTTGTATGACCAAGGTCGTGCGGCGACTCAGCCCAAACTGAAGAAATCATTTTTGGAATCAGCGGTTCGCGAACTTTCGCTCGCTGTGCAATCTGCTCCAAAGGAACGGCAGACTGCGGCGGCAGTTCAAGAACTTCTCGCATGGGCGTTGCTCGGTTCAGGACAACCTTGTGAAGCAGCAGAATCATTTGTGCTTGCATCGAATCAACTCGCAGGAAATCGTGCGGATGAATCGCTTTGGATGGCTGTGGAAAGCTTGACGAAGGGCGGCTGCCCTGACGCAAAAAAAAATAAGGACTCTCGCGGATTTGTGGTTGCGGGCGAGTATCTCGAACGCTTCGAATCAGGAAATCACGCGGGAAGTGCGGCGGCAATTTTGAGCCAAGCGCCTGGAGCGGAGCATGACGATGTCTTGGTTGAACGTCTGATCCGTGATACGCAGCGAGAAGGAGAATCAAGCCCATTACGCGAATCCGCAGCATCACTTCTGTATCGCCGATTTCGAGCTGCGCAAGGATCGGATCGAGCAAAAGAAGCGAATCGTTTATTAAACGTCCCCCGTTTGCCCTTCACTGCTTGGCCTGCAAATTCGTTAGACATCGTTGTTCGCCAACAACTGGAGGCTTCACTCGATTCTACTGTTGCACAGATTGATGACGCGAAGAAACTTTTGCAACTGGTCGAAAAGAAGTATCCAGTGGGCGAGGAACCGATTGAGTTCCGATCGGAACTTGCGGTTCGAAGGATTGCTCTTGCGCAAGCAACGCAGAATTTTGAAATGTTAACGGAAGCAATCGCAGCTATTCGGAAAATGTCTGATCTTCAATGGCGCCCAATTGCAGAGGGGATTTATATTCGAGCAGCAGAGTCAATGATTCTGCAAAGAATTCTTTCCTCACAGCAAACGACTGATTGCCAATACTCATTGGTGGTCGCACGAAGGTTTATGGTGGATACCGCAAGAAAATCTGCTGATTCTCAGCGAGCCGATGCGGCGAACATACAACTTGGCCTCGCGTTGTTGAACGCTTCCCGCACCCTTCGTGCGAACGCATCTGCGGGAATCGCACCTCCGATTGGTTTGGATGCGCAAACGATGTCGAAAGATGCGCTTTTAATTGCAAAGGAGATTCTCGCAAATCGACCTGATGATGCACAAGCATTTGCACTTATGGCAGACGCAGGAATTGCATCCGGTGATTTTAATGTTGCATTTGAGGCGCTTTCGCGATTGGTCGGCGCACTCCCATCGCGGTCAGACGCGTGGTTCGAGCGGAAAGCAGATCTGTGCGAACTGATGGTCGCATCGAAGCCTGATGAAGTTCGCAAAATTTTGACGCAGCATGTCGTCCTCATTCCAGACTGGGGACCAGGACTTGGTGGCGCACGATTGAAAGCATTGGCAGATCGTTTGGGGGTTGTATCACAGAAAATTCCCGTGGAAGGCAAAGAGAAAAAATGAGCGCCGCACGCCAGATGCTGAATCTTCCAATCAATACAGACGACTACGCGTTGCTTGGAGTCAGTCCTGGATCCTCTCGTGCGCAAATCATTCATGCTGCTCAAGGCAGGCTGAACGCAATTGCTGTTCATTCTCAAGCAGAGAGTCAAGAGGCACAGCTTGCTCGATTGGAAATTCGCTCTGCAGCACAAAGATTGGTTGCGATTGCAGCGAAAGCAAGTAAGCAAGCAAGCAAGCAGGGAAGCAATCAAGCCAAGCCAATGCAATTTGGTTCGATTGCCGCAGCAGTTCTGATGCGCCGAAATCCTCGGCGAGCACACATGTTTTTGGCTCGGATGAAGATGGACGAACCCAAGATTTCGATATCGCAGGATTTCAACTCGCCGAAGATCATTGATCGCGCAAGCGAAATTGAGTTTCAAAGTAATCCTGAACACGTTCGCCGCGCTCCGTGGTTGTTAGTCACCTTCGTATCGCTTTCGCTCATTGGGTTTATTGTCGAGATATTTGTTTTGCGTGCACAGATGCAAAGCACGCAATCGCAAGATGATTCCAAGAAGGCGGATACAAGTCAAGAAAGCCCTCTCGCAGTCGCTCCCCCACGAGTTCCTGTCACGTCAGCCAAAGTCGAAGAGCCCATTGTTGCGCCAATCATTGAAACTTCCAGTTCAAATTCGACTGCTCAGAAGGGTGCGAGTACGAAGTCATCGACAAGCAAGATCAATGAAGCAAGTCGATTACTTCGAAATCGATGGCAACGTGCAGCGCGTGCTGCCGCAGAAATCCCGCCCGAATCAATCGCGCCTGCTACTTCAAGCAACGAAGATCCTCTGCAAGAATCGCTTCGACAAGGCATCTTGCTTGAACGTATGGCTTCGCTTGATTTCATCGCGCGTCAATTGGAAGCGGGGGATGATCAATCAGCGACTCTCTTGCTCGATACAATTTCGACTGAGTCGTCAATCACGATCGCAACGCGCACGCCGATCACTGCTCAACTCTCAATGGAAATCGATGGCGAATTGAGCAAAGGCCTCGCTCGATTTCCTGGGACAAGTCAAGGCCGCATCGCGCTTCTTCGCTCCTTTCGTACTCGACCATCAGCTCCTGGAAGGCTTGACGCTCAAACGCTTGTTCAGGAAGCGCTCAAAGGCCCCAGTCGTGCAAGCCGCACAATTGCTCAAGCAATTCTGGTGGATCGTGGGATGAATTCTCTGAATGTCCTTGATGCGGTCGATGAGAGATTCGTCGAATTGGCAAATGATCCGGCGCTTTCTGGAATGATTCATTCATTCAGCGGCATCGACCCTAACGGTGTGGAGGGTTCTCCGGCGGCGCGTGCATCAATCGTGAAACAGATCATCGTTCTTCGTGGTTCTCGGGTTGATGACCTTGACATTGCATCTCGCGATTTTGGAACGACGCTGCGAAAAATTGCCGTATTCATGAGAATCCCGAATCCTCCCAAGGAGGCCTCAGAACTCTTGCGAGCAATCAACCCAAAATATTCAACTCGTCAACTTCGCATGGGTGGTTTGAACGATTCTGGCGTTCTGCATGTGCTTGTTCAGAATGGCACAGCCTTGTTGAGAGATCAAGCATCAATGTTGAAGGTTCGTCGTCCAGCGGACCATGCCATGATTGATCAAGTTGTATTTGATGCGACCATCGAACGAAGTCTTGCGACAACTGCTCTGGGGCAAGCGGTCGTCAATGCTCGCGCACTCTTGGCGATGGATGCGATTCAGTTGGGCGTTCCTTCTCTGCAGGTGCAAGTGAATCATTTGATCAGCGCACCTCTGTCGCTTCAGTGGGATGCAGCATTTGCACCAGAGATTATTGCTCGTTGGCAGAGCAGACTTGAAGCGCTCTCTCCTGCAAGCCCTGCTGCATATCTGAATCTTGCGGAAGAAGTTGCAGACGAATCGAATGATGCGGGAAGCCAACAGCTTGCTCGGCAACTTTATTCTTTGGCGGCTGTGATGGATGCCGATTCTCTTGCTTCGACTGCGGCTTTGGGGCTCGCTGCTTTTGAGAATGATCAAACTGTTGAAGGGCGCAAAGCGAGTCAGCATTGGTTGGCAATTGCACAGCGCTGGTCGAAGTTCGAGATTTCGCGTGGCGCAGATTTCTCAGGGGGAGTTGATTCGGTTGGGTCAGCCGTGCGACTTGGTGTGGTTGAAGCAATCGTTCAATATCGCCGTGGATATGGAAGGCGAGCAAATGATCGACTGAAAAAACCACAAGTTCGCGCCTTCTTTGATTCGTTTATGCAGAAGGTGCCTGGAGGAATCGAGGAGTTTGATCGACTTTCTGCAATTCATACCAACGGAACTCCGCCGCCTCTTTCTCCACAAACAATCGACGCGCTTCTGCGAGTCGAGCATGGATTATTGAAGCCCAAGAGTGTGCTCTGGTCTGACGCGATTTCGATGGGTGAGGGCGGGCCAACATTTGATGCGCCTATCGGTACACCTTCGGAGATCTTCGGCGTTGATCCCGTGCGAAATCGTTGGACACCAAACGGGTGGATCCAGGTCGATGGTGTGCGGGCTGACAAGAAGTGACGCGCTCGCTGTTTGGCGCTCGATCGAAATTTTTAAGCAAATGCTTGTGCCAAATCCGCAATCAGGTCATCTGTATTTTCAATTCCAACCGAAAGTCTCACCAGCGAATCCATAATTCCAAGTGCTTCACGTTCTGCTGTTGGAACGCTGGCGTGAGTCATAATTGCAGGATGTTCGATCAGACTCTCGACGCCGCCAAGACTTTCGGCAAGCGCAAACAGATGAACGCGCTCTAGGAATTTCCGACTCTCTGCAATCCCACCATGCAAATGAATCGTGATCATTCCGCCGAATGCAGGCACGCCATTCATGCGCATTTGTCGTGCTGCAAGCGCGTGTTGCGGATGTGATGCAAGTCCGGGATAGACCACCGTTTTCACTGCAGGCTGAGTGGTCAACCACTGTGCGATTTTCTGCGCAGATTCGCAGTGCTGTTTCATTCGAATGGCAAGAGTCTTTGCGCCGCGCAGTGTGAGATATGCATCGAATGGTCCCATCACGCTACCGATCGCATTCTGCATAAAGCGGAGTTTCTCTGCGAGAGCTCGCCGTGATGTCACTAAACAACCGCCGATGACATCGCTGTGACCGCCAAGATATTTCGTCGTTGAATGCATCACAATATCGATGCCGCATTCGAGTGGTCGCTGCAAAATTGGTGATGCAAATGTATTGTCGACCACTGTGATCGCACCGTGCGCACGACCGACTCGCGCAACTGCATCGATGTCAACAACTTTCAATGTTGGATTTGTCGGCGTCTCCGCCCAAATCATCTGCGGCTTGCACGCTTTCGCTGCGCGCTCGAGCGCTGCGGCATCGCTCATATCAACAAAGACAACCTTGAGTCCTTGCGAACGCTGGCGCACGCGTTGCAACAATCGATTCGTACCGCCATAGACATCGTCCATGCACATGATCGTCTGACCCGCATCGAGCAATTCCAAGCATGTCGCAATTGCCGCAAGTCCACTGGCGAATGCGAATCCACCTTGCGTGCGATCTTCTTCTTCTGTCAGTCCAGTGGATTCCAGATTTGCAAGGCATCTTTCGAGCGCAAACCGTGTCACATTATGACTGCGCGAATATTCGAATCCTTTGTGCACCCCAGGGGACTCTTGAATGAATGTTGAAGATGTATAGATGGGCGGCATGACTGCGCCTGTCGTTGGATCAGGACGCTGGCCACCGTGAATACAACGGCTCTCAAGATGCAGGGGTTTTGGATTCATGCCACAAGGGTAACGAATGCGCTCATGTCACGCTGAATTCCGCCATCGCATTCTGCCATCGCATTCTTCGCCTATCAAAACAGACAAGCGGGATTTGGGAACCGCAGGCATTCCTAAATCCCGCCGTCACATTTCATGAACTGGCGTTGCGAATTTGTTCCAAATCAGAAAGGAATATCTTC
>Ga0209086_10003994_pt1 | contig 11031 bp, 4 predicted proteins | sample M_130207_XF_Meta_FD_187312 | JGI IMG/M metagenome (GOLD analysis project Ga0209086, IMG submission 187312) | Freshwater microbial communities from Lake Montjoie, Canada to study carbon cycling - M_130207_XF_MetaG (SPAdes) (version 2) | ecosystem: Environmental > Aquatic > Freshwater > Lake...
CGGTCATGGATTGCGGACTTTCCAAGACAATCAATTCGGCCCGCTTTGGCTTGGTTGGATCATCGGAAATATCTGGAATAACCCCTAAGATCTTGCCCGGCATAGACATCAAATCGGTTGGATACTTCACGCGCTGATCCAAAATTTCACGAATAAACAAAATCAGAATGTAGAAGCCGCATAATAAGACGGCCGTTCCAGGGATCATGAACTTCAACTGTGGAAAAGTGATTTCGCGTGGCTTGATCGCAGTTTGAACAATGTTGACACGCTGGGATTCTTGTCGTAATCGGGCCAAACTCACATCATTAATTGTTTGGGCTACAGATTTTCTTTGCTCTTCAGCCTGGCTTAATTGCTCTCGAAGCGTGCCAAGTTCCGCCATGTTTCCTGTGAAGTCCTCGCTTAAGACCGTTGCCTTTTTAAATTCACCTTCTTGAATTTTTAACAATTCTTCAAGGGATGTAACCCTATTTATTGCTCCTCTTAAATCAGAAAGACGGTTCCGCTCAAGTATTTTCTCGCGCGTAATTTTTACTTGCTTTGCAAGAGATTCTTTCGCCGCAAATAACTGTTTAGTTTCATTGTGTTCCTTTCCATAACGCGCAAGTGTCGCCTCATATCGATGATTGGCGTCCTGAAAATCGCGGTTTAAGTTCTGCATAACCACATCAGAATCCACTTCTCTCTCATCCTCGTCAGATTCAGCCACCCCACCTTTGGATTTTGTTTCTGCCTGAATTTTTCTAGATCTCGCAACGGAAAGATCGCTAGTTGTTTGCGCGATTCCTTCTCTTAACTTTTCTAGTGCCCTGGAATTTTCGCTGGATGATTCATTCAAACTTGTCATACGATTAGTTTTGACAAAGGTTTGAATCTCCTGCTTCTTCGAATTAATTTGAGTGTCTAAATTTTTCTTATTGTCATTATAAGTCGAAATAATATTTGCAAATCGGGAGTCTTCACGCGCCCTCATAGTCTTTTCGTAGGATTGAGCTACGGCGTTTAAAACCACGGGAACATCTTCGGGATAATGCGACTTCCAACTCAGGTAAAAAATTTGAGTGCCACGCCTATGCGCCGCTTTCAAATCATTTTCTAGCTCGGTTGCAGCCTCGTCAATGTTGAATAAATTCCTTTCGTCACGGAACGCGGATGATTTACTCCACTCCGTATTTTGGACATCCGTGTTGGCCAAGGCCAGTTTTATATTGTCTCGACTTACAAGCCTCGCCACTTCGGTCTGAGCCATGCGGATTACGGCTTCTTCCGTGCCTAAATCCTTGGAGTTTAAATCTTTGGCGTCTTCTAATTGGCTTTGAATTTCCAGAAAGGTCGTACCACTCCAAATGGGATAGGCATACAAAAATACATAATTTAAAATAACGCCCAAAACAGCCCCCAACACGAGTGTGAAGACAATTCCCCGGGCGTTTTGGCGAAGCAGTCGAACAGGATCAAGTGCGATTGCGGCCGGTTTAGGGCGAGGCGCGGGAACTCCGGCAGGCTTGGTGATTGGCGCGGATCCAGGTAGTGCTGCTCGACTCATAATGACTTCTCCTTCATATCAATTCAATTTTAATTCCAACGCCTTAATTTCGGCTATTTGATCTTCGGTTGGAGATTTTGTCTTCGCTTTTTCCAAATACTCCTTCGCATCGGCGGGACGCTTAAGCTCTATAAATGCTTGAGCCAAATGAATCATGCTCCCTGGCTTTTGGGTCATGACAATCGCTTTTTGAAATGGCTCCAAGGCATCTGCTGGCTTACCATCTTTCAACAAGGCGAATCCCAATGTGTCTTGAAAATCATCCACATTAGGATTTAATTCCACGCACTGGCGTGCTAACTCAACCGCCCTAGCCAAATTGGTGCCGCTGTTGGCAATCAGATACGCGGCATTATTTAAAGCGCCTGGATTTTCAGGGACTAACGCTACGGCTTGCTCGAATAACAGAGTTGCTTTCACAAAATCTTTTTGTTTGTAGTACACATTTCCAATTTGCAATAATCCCATGGCCTGAAGGTTTTTTGCATCTGAAGCAGTGGACGCCTTAGCCACATTCACCCCACGCTCCATCCATTCAATGGATTTTGCGGTTCCGCTATCTCCTACAGCTCCGTACAGAGCGGATAATCCGTTGCAATCCCAGAAATCAAGTCCTGATTTACCCACAAGGGCTACAACAAAAGCCTCGGATTCCTGTGGTTTTTTATCAAAACATTGACCAAGACCCCCGTACCACATTCCCCATTCGTCAGGCTTCAGCGACCCCGCGGTGATGCCATCACGAATTAATTTGTAATTCGTTCCTAAAGAGGCAAGACCAGCTTCGCGTTGACCGCTGTTGACCAAGGCCACGGATAGTAACGTTTGAGCTTTTGGCGAACCGGCAACAAGCTTCATGTTGGCACGGATCATTTTGACAACTGCTTGCCAATCTTTTTTATCGCCACGAATCCGCTGATTCACGCTATCCAGCATTTGATTGATTTCAGGCTGAATAACGAACGCAGCATCGAATGCCTCGGTGGCTTTATCAAAGTCCTTGCGTTGTAAATTTAAACTTCCAATAGTGGTCTGCCAAACAGAATCACGCGGGTTTAAATTGGCGCCCTGTTGGGCTAATTCCACCGCACGCTGAATATTATTTGATCTTATATATAATCCAATTAAATTTTGTCTGGCTTCTGAATTTTGTGGAGCCATAGATAAAAATTTATCAACGAGCACAATTGCTTCCGAAAGTTTTTCTTGCTCAAGAAGAACGCGTTGCTTGTTTTGAATACCAGGCCAATACCCCATGCTTATATCAGTGGCTCTATTCGCCGCTTGATCCGCGGCAACTATGTACTTTGGGTCATGAGTTCGCTGGTACATGCGTCTCTCAAAATCCGAAAGTGAAAGCCAGGCTTGCGCAGAATTTGGCATCATGACAGTGGCTCGATTCAGGGCCGAATGCGCCTCGGCTAAATCTGCCTCACCCTTGGCGATCTCACCTTTCATTATTGCTAATTCTGCGCGTCCTTGAAAATTGGTGGCTCTTAAAAGCTCCACGGTGACAAGAGTTTCCTTGGGTGTTCCTTCAACGGAAGCTTTGGCAAGATATTGTTCGGCGGCGTCATAGTCGCGCAAACGACTGCAGATTTCAGACAACCTCATCCATTCCGTTGGCATCATGCGCTTTTTTAATTTTGACACAGGCTCCAAAGCATCACGCGCATTTTGCCATTGCCCAATACTAAACCAATAATCCGAAATACGAACATCAGCGACTGGATTTTCCGAATTCTGTTGCTTTCGCGCCTCATCAAAAGCAATACGTGCCTGTTCTGGTTGGTCCGCTTCATCTAAATAGACTCCAAGTCCAATCCATAGTTCCAAACTTTTATCAGCCGGCAACTTGGCAATATCCTTGCGAATCGCGTCCTCGCCATCCTTCACCTTTCCATATTTTTTAAGCGCGCGCGCGTGCATAAGGCTAAGCGTGGTGTCGGCGGGCGCGGCTTCTTGAAGAAACTTTACGATTTCAAATCCACTGTCTAAATTTGCCTTCGCTGCGGTGGCAAGCGCCTGTTGTATTTTAGGAGATGAAGAATTGAGTAAATCTTGCTGGGTGAATTTTTGTGCCCCCTTATTGTCCAGCATTAAATTGGGATCGCTTGGCGTCTCTAACAACATGCGGGCTAGTTCTATTGAATTTTTCGCAAGTGATGGGCGCTCCTTATAAAGACGTTTTCGCAAAGCAAAGGCGCCCGATCGATCTCCAATTTGCCCCTCAAGTTCAAGCCATGACAACAATAAGTCGGTGTCCTCGGGATTGGAGCGCGATAGTTGCTGTAAAATCTGCAAGGCCTTCTGCCTCTCACCACTCCTTTGAAGGAGTTCCGCAAATGTGCGGCCCGTGGTCACATCATTTGGCCTACGGTCATAACTTTCACGAATAAGTTCAAGCGCTAATTCAATATTGCCGGTTCTTTCATAGAGCATTCCCAGTTGGCGCAGCATGATTGGATTCTCATCACCTTTTTTGCGCGCATCCTGCAATACCGCTAGCGCTTCTGGCAACTTGTCTTGCAGAACTAAATTACGAGATTGAATTGTTGCCGCCAACCCAAGATCACCGGTGCCCGCAATCAGTGCCACATATTTTTCGAATGCTGCATAATCCTTGCGATCACTTGCGTCAGTTGCCGCTATTTCCAACACTGCAAGATTTTTTGGATCCGCAGCAAGAGCCGCCTCCAACGCGGGGCCAAGCAACTTTTCACAACGTTGGAATTGGTCTTTCATCAAAGCGTCAATTTGTTCAGCCTCCAGTTGCGCCATCGATTGCCGCATTTTAAACATGGCGCTCGATAGGGCTTGATACATTGGAACCGCTTGTTCTTTTGGATCGGGATACATGGCGGAGACTGAAGCCAAAATTCGATCGATTGGATCTTTGTTGCTTGTAATAGCCTTCATTTGCAAGAAATAACTATTCTTTGGCTCCAGGGCCAAGCCCTTTTCTATAAAGACCTGCGCTGCTGGAATATCATTTTTAACAATATTGATTTGGCACAACGCCTCTAGCACCCGGATTGCTTTTGGATTTTCTGCAAATTCTTTGGCAAGCACCGTGATGGCGCCGTCATAATCTTGCTTCATCATCAGGCGTTCGGCTTTACCCACGGCCGTGCTCATGGCGTTGGACTCTAGACCTGCCGCGACTTCTATGTCAGTTTTTTTTCCATCACCAATAATGGCCAGAGTCGCTTTGGCATCCTTGTCATCAGGATTTAATTCGAGCATTTTTTGCAATGCCTTGCGAGCTTCGTCGTAACGACCCATTCCGCCGTTTAATCGCGCGCTTAAATTTAACAGTGGCGGGAAATTTGGATAACGCTCTAGGCCTCGGCTTACAAGTCCAAGAGCGGTACCCGGCTGATTGCGAAGAATATTGGCATATCCCGCATAAAAATACATTTCTTGAGCTGGGTCCGGAATCTTTTTTAGCAACGCCTCAAAGCGTATCGCTGACTCGCTTGACTTGCCCTCGGCTAAGGCAGTGCGCGCTTCGATGTCTTCCACCATGAGTAAAAGCGCCTGCGAATTGAAAAACTTAACGACCTTTTCGCGGATCTGAAGCACAATAGCAAGTTTCTCTTTTTTATCTTTTTCTTCGGTCGCTCTTCGCCAATCCTCGAAAGCAAGCGTGTATAACAAATCAGCGGCGGCTTCACGCGCTCCCTGTTGTGAAACAGATTCAATAGAAGTTGGAAGATTGGATTGAGTAAAAACTTCGTTTGCGATATCGCGGCCAATTCCACTACTTATGCTTCGCGCAATATTTAAATAAATTCTCTGCGTTACGGCGTCATTTGGAAATGCCTTTAGACGATCTTTAAGCAACTCCATTGCTTGATTTGTTGTTTCAAATGATTTGCCCATAAAGAGAACCGAGGCCGCCGATAGAGTTAATTTTCTATCGGCAAAAATGCGCGGGCTCACATCCAGAATCGTCTTGAATGCTGCGTCTAAATCAGCCTTAGAAACCTGAGCCTCATTCTCAAGTTTCATTTGAATAAGTCGTTGCGCTATAGCCAACGAAGCGGCAATTCCTTGTGGATTAAGGCGCTTGCATTCAACCACCGCTGCATCGAATAGACGCATTGTTTCTTTTGATAGAACTCTTTGATTTCCACGCTCTAACATATCTGCCTTGAGTAGCAAATAGTCCAAATACGCAATCCAAGCTCGCTCATCATTGGGTAACAACTTCACAATCTCGGGAAAGTCCTTGTCCAATATTTCCCGCTCATCTGGGGGAAGGGACGTGTAACGACCATTCAGTCCAAGAAGTTTCCAGAATTTTGCAAGAGACCTGGCCGGATCATTGGGAGGCAAGGCATTCTCCATCTGCTGCGCGGAGGTGGAAAATTCTCGCCATGCCATGTCACTGTTATAAAGCTCTGCGCGGTCACGCATGGCTTCCATAACATCAATCCAAACTTTTGAATCGGTGCTAGCAGCTCGTGTTCGTGCCGTGAGAACAGATATCAACTTGTTGTAATTTTCAGAGGCGTCGGTTGCGCTTTTAGGTACAACTTTTAATAACGCATTTTTCAAAGCGTCAAGATATATGATATTATTAGGCTTTTTTGAAACCGACCGCCCATAGGAAGTCGCAGCTTTATCAAAGTTGCCCGACGCCATAAAATCATTTCCCTTATTGAAATTACGTTCAGGGGCAAGAACAATTTGGTAGTAGTAAAATCCTCCCAACAAGAGAAATGTGGTGATCGTAATGCTTGAAAAGAGTAAGAAAAATTTAACATTAAACTTTCGTTTTGCCATGGAATGAACTCTGAGTTTCTAATTACATTATGAATTTTTAAAGGGATTTAAGAGGCGGGGGTTTCAAGAGCAGGCCAATCTGGAAGACTGCGCATAAGTTGTGGAAGAAGTGACTGCAGTAGATCACTCGAGAGACGGTCAAACATAGTAATCGCAATTGCTGATTGCTCACGAACCCTATATGAGAACTGCACCTTGCAATAATAAGCGTATTTATCTGAAAGTTTGAAGGATAAATTGCGAACCGCCAAAGCGGATGGAGTGAGTGAACCATTCGCAATAAAAAAATAGGCTCCAATAAATGTGATCTCGGGATTTTTGGGGTCTTGAAAGATGCTTGCCGTCATGGAAATATCCCCAAGTGGAAGATTCACCGTCTCATTTTTGCGCGTCACTGGTTCCTGCACCACGGCCTGCGGGTAACGCATGCCACTTGAGGGCTGAAGCGGTCCGCTTTGAAAATTAAACTTGGATAAATCAAGTTTCTGTAAGCGCACTTCTGTTTCACCCAAAAGGACTAATCCTGCCGCCCCCCAGCACCTTTCTGGAATGTGTGGCACGGTGTCAATCATGCCGGTGTAGTAGGCAATATGGATTTGCAACACTCCATTTATTAAATCATTTTGATAAACATAATTGCGATCTAAATAATTTTTTGTTCCAAGCTCTTCCACAATGGCATCGGAAAGTTGCTGATCTTTACCAAATTGCTTCCACTTTCCTAAAGTGCTTGGCAAGTCATCCAGCGTTACACGCAGGAACACTGGCTCTTTTTGTAGATACACATTTAACTGGGTCATGATCAATCGAAAGCCAAGACCGCCAATGACAAGGCAGGCGCAAGCCGTGTAAAAAGCTTTTTGTTCATTTCTCTCAACTTGCATTGGTCGCCTTTGTCGTTTCATCAACATCGATTAGAAATTGCGACAAAATCCACAACACGGCGAGATAGGAGAAAAACGCTGGCAGCAACCATACAAGGCCGATCATGTGGTGGAATTCACCAGACATAAAATTTTGATCAAACATTCCCAAAATGCCAAGGGACGTGACGCGCAGCACGTTGACAAATATAGAAATTGGAATTCCCAAAGCAACAAGCGCAATTTGCTGCCAAAGTTTGGGTAAAGAAACATAGGCCATTGCAACCCCAAGGGCCAAGAATGCAACCAACATACGCATGCCACTGCATGCTTCAGCTACATTCAACTGCACTGATTCTCCGTCCTTGAAAATAGTAAGAACATTTCCCGTGTGATCGGTTTGAATGCCAATTAGATTTAAAAGAACGTACGCACCCTTGGCGGAAATGTCCTGCATGCGATAGGTGACAAGATTCATGAACCTCTCGCTAATTGTTTGCGCAAAGATGAGCGTATAAAAAAGCGGAAACCAGACATATTGCATGGCAAGCCATCCCCCAAGTAGAACTCCCATGCCAATAAGCGTGATACCTAATCCAGTTGCTCGAATATTGTGATGAGCTAACCCAGCTGGTCCGACATTACAAATCATGTACCAGGCAATTCCAACCACCATGATGACGACACCAACCCATGCGGGGCGAAGCGGCTTTGCAAGAATAATTTCGCGTTTATTCCAAATGAAATAGCCACTGATAAATGGAATAATAAGCGTGTGCCCCCAGTCCGAAGGTTCATGCCATGCCAATGCAACCTGCCGGCGAAACCACTCCCAGAAAACCGCGACTAAAAGTACAAATAAAATTCCACCCGCAATAATGGCTTTCCTGAAGGATATTTCCTTGACATTTGTCTCTGTAGAATTTCCAGTTGTATTTAATACGACAGTCATTGTTTAAATCACGCTTATGAAACGCTTGGTGCCACATTAAGGTTTGTCTTTAGGATCTAAAAATTACTCAATTTCAATTCATTTCTACAAATTCATTCAGAGTGTGACTTTTCTGAATGTTTTTTGCCAAGGCAACTGTTCAATTAATTCCGTTAATGTCTTGGGGTGGAGCACCGAACACATCGTTACCAAAGTTGCGATCAAGCTGAAAGCCAACCGAATTTGGGAATGACAAATCGCGGCGAAATCTCGCTAGCGGCAACGCCCAGAAATTTGTTCCAACAATAAGGTGATCGTCGGGCTTAAGAAAAATATCAGGTTCGCCACGGTTTCGAATTGCCGCCAAACTAACCCGAACACATGCCTCTTTATCGCTTCCAAGCCGTCGAATCAAGTCACAACGCTCTGGTATGGCAAGTTCACTAACACCTCCCGCCGCGGCAACCAGTCGACTAAGCGTTAAGCGTCCGGCTGTTGGTAAATTGTAAACACCCGGCCTACTAATTTCGCCGTCGATATAAACCACACCAATTTCGCCGGAATCACAGTAAATCGCATCCCCAGGGCGAATCACAATATTGAGTTTGGGATCACCTTTCACCAAAGCGCCGTAACTAATTTCTATAACCGTTGTAGTTTCTTTCAGTTTGTTTTTTTTGCGGATTGCCTTGAGTGCTTGAGCATTTTCAGCAACGCGCAATTGGGTATTTGTTTGCGAAGCCGTTGCGTCCGTGGAAGATTTACGCTCCCATGATTGCGAGACATTGTCAAACACCCATTGGTAACCCGCGTTGTCATTGGGAGAATTTGAAATAGCCGTTGAATTATCTGTGCCATCAACACGATCATCAGATTTGGCGAGTTCAAGATGATCAACATCGACAGGTGGGGCCTGGCGTGTCGCCGCACGAAGCATGCCTAACTGGGTTCGCAATCTTGTTGGCTCGGTTGCGGGATCTGCTACTGGGGGCGCAGCACTTGGCTCACTTGCGGGCGCGGCGCTTGGTTCATTTGCAGGTGCGGCACTTGGCTCACTTGCGGGCGCGGCGCTTGGTTCATTTGCAGGTGCGGCGCTTGGTTCATTTGCAGGTGCGGCACTTGGCTCACTTGCGGGCGCGGCACTTGGCTCACTTGCGGGCGCGGCACTTGGTTCATTTGCAGGCGCGGCACGCGGCTCACTTGCGGGCGCGGCACTTGGCTCACTTGCGGGCGCGGCACCTCCTTTATTATCCAGTTCCTTCATAAGGTTATCGATATCAGAGTCTGTATTCGAAGGTATGTTAGTAGATTTAGTATTTGTGGAAGTTTCTGACGAGTTAGCAGCTGGATTTGAATTGGAATTAGTTTTTGTATTTGTTTCGGGATTATTTGTGGCCGGTGTTTTGCCAGCATCCTGTTTCTGCTTTTCGGTAGTAGCAGCATCCTTTTTATCTTTGGCTGTTTTGTCGTACAGTGCAATTTGGTCAGTGTCTAATTTGGTACGCGTAATCAAAATTCGCGTTGTGTTTACACTGGCTCCTCGTGCGGTTGCAATTGCGTCAAGCAAACGAAAATCCGGCCTTGTCAGTCCAAAAATTCCAGGTTGATCAACTGATCCAAGAACTCGATACTGAAACGAGCGCCCCTCTTTCAACATAACAAAGACCTTGGCTTCCCCCATGACCGGCTTTAACAATTTGACGATTGAATCTTCCAATTCTACGGTGTCAAGACCGCCTGCCAAAACTTTTCCAATAACTGGAAGTTGCACGTATCCGCTTTGATCAACAATGCGATCTGCCTGTTCGGTTGCCCCGGTCTGCAACAAATTAGGAATAGAAATTTGCAATACGTCTCCAGCAGCAAATGTATAGGGTTGGTCTTCCGTTTTTAAATCCGCCAATGTTGGCGGTACAAATTCGGGTTCTTCACTAGCTTGCTCTATGACATCTATTCGACCCAAAATTGGCATGGCGGAAGGCGTGGTTTCAAAATAACCTGTGCGACTTGGGTCGACAAAACCGTCAGTCTCACATCCGGCTAAGAATGAAAAACAAAACAACAGCAAACCTGAAATACAATGATAAATTTTCGACAAGGTTGTGGAGCCAATAAGTTAAAGTGACAAGGAGATAAGTCGTTTAGTATCGGTTCAAATAGGTCATGTAAGTTACCCGATTGGAAAAATTTCGCACCAATCAAGGGTAACTACCATTTGGTAAATCTAGCCCTGACAGAATCCATTGTTGAATTCTTTCAATCATAAGGTTCGTACTAGTTTTATTGCCTGATAACTTCTTCAAGAACGGCCATGCGTGCGGCCACACCATGGGTTACTTGGCGCAAAATACGGGTGCCACCAAATTCATCAGCCACCGCGTCGTCAATTTCAACCCCGCGGTTGACTGGTCCAGGGTGAAGCACAACCGCACCCGTTTTTAAGCGCAATGCTCTTTCCATGGTCAGGCCATAAAGCCTTCTATAATCCGACGAAACCCCGTAAGATGCTGCACGTTCAGTTTGAAGCCTAAGCATCATGATGGCGTCAAGATCGCGTAATTTAGCGTCAAGATCGTGAGAAATACTTATCAATTCACTAAATTTAGTCATTTCTTGATGAGACTTGTTTACCAATGTTGGTGGACCGATCAGAACAACGTGACAACCCAGAATTGTGAGCCCCTGAGTGGCCGAACGGGCAACGCGACTATTGGCGATATCGCCAACAATGGCGACCCGCTTGCCTTGCAAGGAACCCAATGACTCCTGCAAAGTCAAAATGTCAAGCAAGCCTTGGGTTGGGTGCTCGTGGCGGCCATCGCCAGCATTAATGACTGGAATTGAGACCCTTTTGGCCACCATGGCGGGACCGCCAGAAATGGTGGAGCGAATGACAA
>Ga0209086_10003995_pt1 | contig 11030 bp, 26 predicted proteins | sample M_130207_XF_Meta_FD_187312 | JGI IMG/M metagenome (GOLD analysis project Ga0209086, IMG submission 187312) | Freshwater microbial communities from Lake Montjoie, Canada to study carbon cycling - M_130207_XF_MetaG (SPAdes) (version 2) | ecosystem: Environmental > Aquatic > Freshwater > Lake...
ACATTGGACCTTGTAGGTGGGGTGAGCATTTCATGTCAGAGACTGTTAATTCGGTTGAAATGTCTGACATTGAAATCTTGAAAGACGGACAGCTTGTAGTTGATCCTCCCAAGGATTTGTTTGATAAAGCAGATGGTCTTCTCTGCTTGAAGGCAGGAGATGATTGGGAGCGTTCTAATTGAAACTCGCGCTCTCATGGATCTGTTATCATATCGGAAACATAATCAGCTTAACCTTGATGCGGTGGGGGTTGGGTTATCCAACCTATAATTGCCTTATGATCTGGTCTTCAGAGCTAGATGAAAATGGAGTCTTATGGAAGGAAGTTAAATGAGAAAAGCATTAGTTACCCAAGCGTTCGGAGATGAGTGGAAGAAGATATTGGAACTAACCAAGCCGCGAATGGAGGCTTACTGCAAGCGTCACAAGATAGACTTCATCGCACTGGAGAAGCCATTGGTTGATCCTGTTCAATACACCAAGTCAGCCATAGGAAATATTATGGCCACTAAGGGCTACGATCAAGTCACCTTCCTAGATGCTGATGTCTTGGTTGCAACCGATTGCCCAGACATAGGCGAGGACGCTGGTGTGTTCTGTGCCTTTGATGAGGGTGCGTTCTTAGACCGCAAGCTGGCAATGGGTAAGCTCGCTGGTGCTTTCGGTGCAATCATAGACCCTCGCTTCTACGTCAACACTGGCGTGTTTGTTATCTCATCCAAGGCGGTAGGCGCACTATCTATGCCACCACTAGGACTACTGCCTAACCACTTTGCCGAGCAAACCTGGATGAACATTATGGTTCACATCTGGAACATTCCGCTGACTGAGCTTGACCCTGTTTACAACTGCATGACCAGCGTGGAAGAACACTTTGGCCTAGACCGATACACCGATGCGATGTGCATTCATTACGCTGGTCAGAGTGTTGACTTGGTTAAGTTAGCCGAGTTAATCAAAGCTGATGACGCGAAGCTAGTCGAGCTAGGCCGATGAACTTTGTCCGAGTAGTGCCAGAGTGCGGCAAGTGGCGGTTGCACACTATGAACGGCGAGGCTCTGGGACCGCGCTTAATTGGGGCGCACATAGAGGGCGTGGCTCCTTTCATGGACGTATTCGATACCAAGGATGAAGCCCAAGATGCCGCGCAATGCTGGAATATCCTTGCCACTACTTGCAAGCCTAAGAAAAGCTATAAGTGATCAAAGGCGCATTAGTCAAAGGAGGATATGATGAAAAGCTACAGCAGTTGGCAGGCGAGGTTGCCTTGCGTGCAATCATGGATCTTCGCACGCTTCGTAGGCGCGGGGTGGTTAAATGTATGAAGATTATCGCTAGGCCAGAGTTAGCCAACCTCCGAGATATGCCCGAATACAAAAACTCGCACAACGTCCAGAAGCTACTAGAAGATTTCCGAAATGGCACAGTCGGTTGGTGGTGCAGGGCGGCTGGCATTCGGATATGCAACCGAACATTACTGCGCCGAATGAAGGAGGCTGATTATGTTCTTTGCTGATATAGCTGGCATAACGTGGGTAATTGGCTGGATGATTTTATACTCTTGTGTAATTTTATCTGGATTATATTTTGCCCTTTACATAATCCTCTGGATCATAGATCGTATAAAAAAGGAACTAGAATAATGAGAAGAAAGAAACAAATTGAAGTATTGGATATAAGAGAAGTTAAGTCGGCGGTGATCGACATTAAGGTGGACGATAAGACATTCAACGCTCTGGCTGAGGCAGGCAGGATTCATTTACAGAAGGATAAGCTTGCGTGCTTCGAGTACGCACTGAACAAGGCACTGATCGAACTATCCGAGCAACTTAAATGAGTCAAAAAGTCTATTGTGTGGTGGAAGGAGAGCCTTATCCAGAGGGTTTGCCGTATGGGATTTTTGCAACCATCGAGGAGGCAAGGAGCTTTATTGATAAAAATGTTGAATCACCGCTCCATCTTAAGTGGCGTGAAAAGACTTATATTTATCGCTATACTTTAGGTGGCGATGGGTACGAAGCGATATTGAATTATCTGGGGGAGGAAATAAAATGACTGAAGCATTCAAGCAGAAGGTTCTCTCAGCCAGCGTGGATCGCTACGTCCTCACGCCTACGCAATGCACCATGCTAAGGCAGGATGCCGAGGTCATGGGCATGAAGCGTGCAACTGTGATGAACAAGGACGGCACAACACGCAAGTCATTTGCAAGAAGCTGCTCATCGTGCTGGGTTCCTTTCGCCACACATTACGAGTGGATATACAAGGTAATGCGAGAGCTTACGGAGAGCATCAATGCCGATGTATGGCGATTCGACATCCAAGGCATCCAGCAGTTGCAGATCCTAAAGTACAATCCACTCCAACAGTTTTGGTGGCACTACGATACCTTCACGTCCGAGGCTCCAGTGCGGAAGCTGACGGCAGTTGTCAACCTGTCTGACCCTAGTGAGTACTTGGGCGGTGGGCTACAGGTTAAGGCTGACTTGGAGAATGCTCGGTTTATACGAGCGCAGGGGGCTGGCTGTTGGTTCCCATCCTACATCGAACATCGCGCTCGCGCACCTATCTTTGGTACGCGCTGGGTATTGGTTGCTTGGTTTACAGGACCAGCGTGGAAGTAGTCCAACTCAATCCCGAACTCTGGATGATGACTCCAAAGGGCGAGGGTCTTGCATTCCTGGTGACAGACTACGGAATGGATCACAATAAGATATTCACGATCATGCTTAACCACGGAGAGATTCTTGACTTTGATCTTCGCGATTGTCGCAGATGTGAGAACCCAAGTTTCGGGGTGCAAGCACCAGCAGTGCCTAATCCCTATTACAAACAAGGAGAATAGTATATGCTCGGAAAAGACATTGGTAAGAACATTAAAGAATTGCGTGCAGATAATATGAAGAAGGGTAAGGCTCGCGGGGCTGGTGGTAAGGTGCGTGGACCTAAACAGATCCTAGCCATTGCGCTACGTTCCGCAGGGGTGAAGCCTAAGTATAAAATAAAGTCGGCCTAATGCTTGTAGAGACAAAGGCTAGACTTAAATGGTCACGCGATATACTTCTCACAGCCAGGGAGAAGCTGGTGCTAGAAAAGAACCGCGCTGATCGAGGAAGATCAGTTGACATTATCCAGATTATCACGATGGTGGATGCAGCGGCGTTAATAGCAAAGGAAATACTGGAGGAAATCAAATGAAACTATGGATCAATAACACTTCATCAATCCACAAGGTAGATGACAACTTACTTCACACTCGCAACACCTACGTCATTCCAGACGAGCTAACTGGACCATTATGGGATGATGCTGTGCCTTGTCCTCACAAGATTAAACCATATGCGAAGGGCAGGGCAGCAGGCGGAGCTACCGCAGTGTACCGCGCTGGTGCTATCGGTGATGCTGTCATCGCAACTGCATTCGTTAATTACTTGGTGCAGGAGTCGGGCGGAGTGGTAGATGTTTACGCCCCTGCTCGCAACTTACCGCTGTACGCTGGCATAGGCGCAAAGCTGTTCCCCCTACCTTGCACGCTGGAGGCGTGGGATTCGTATGATTGTCACTTGCCCACCGATGACTTGTTCAGCGGTCAAGTTGGTAACACCAAGCTAGGCACTGGCCCAGGTAACTGCTACCAACGTGTCTATGAGTGGATGGGAGTTTGGGATGAGAAGACGATGACTAAGTACTGTAAGCCCAATCTTTACCTAATTGAGCCAGACCACGAAGAGCTAAAGGCGATGGGCAAGTGGCCGCTACCAGACCCCTACTTCGCTTACCATGTTTCTTCCAGTGGACCTACCCGCACCTACCCGCCAGCTATGGGGCAACAGGCTGTGCTGGCGTTGCTGGAGGCTTACCCCAAGCATCACGCTGTTATCATTGGCCTAGACAACGCAAACAATTTCAAGGTGGATCATCCTCGCGTGATTGACTTGTTCAACACTACCAAGGCGATTCGCTCCTTGTTCCCTGTGGTTGCCAACGCTGACTTTGTGGTGGCTCCAGATAGTTCAGTCAACCATATTGCTGCGGGGTTAGATGTGCCGTGTGTGTCGTTGTGGGGAAGTTACGATCCAGCGGATCGCATGACTTACTATCCTAAAAACGTGTCGGTGTTCAAACCCGATACTTGCCCACACGCTCCTTGCCGTCCTCATGGTGGCTTGCCACAAGCGAAGTGTAAGGATGCAACCAACAAGACTCCCAAGACGCAGTACTGGTGCAACGCGCTACGGAATATTACGGCAGAAGATATTGTTGTTGCATCGCACAAGGCGATGGAGCTAGAAGAGAAGTAAGAAAGAGTACATCGCATGGTACGCAGGGAGATCCTGCGGCTGGCATCCTTCTGTGTGTCGGGCCACTTGAAACAAAGATGTAGATTTTTATATGACACCACAACGCATCGCAGAATCAATAGTCGGGGAAGTAGATTGGCAGTCCGAGAATCACGGACTATGTAAATGCCCAGGGGAAGCTGCACACACCAGCCACACCAGAGTCCGAGATACCACAGTCTTTATTGACGGCGCACCTACTATATTCTGTTGGCACTCTTCCTGCACGCCATACCGAGATGAAGCCAACCGAAAGCTGAGGCGTGCCATATCCAGCGACCCACTGTACAGGTCAGCAGTTAAGGATTCCTTAATGACTCAAGGTAGCGGTTCGATACCAAGGCCCTTGGTAATCCAGAAAGATCCAGAGTCAGAAGTACTCGACCGCATCAAGACTATCGCAGAATCAAACAAGCAACGCTATCTCACGCACTACAATTGGGACCCTGCGGATATGTTCGAGGAATCGCCTACCCCGATCCCAGACGAGCCACAGGCGCAGTACGAGGCAATGTTGTCGCTGTTCAAACCAGATGACATTGTATGGATAGGTGGGGTCAAGGATAGTGGGAACCACCCACAGCATTTCAAGACGGCACGCGAATGGATGCAGACACCGCCCATCAGTCAGTTTACGACTGCTGGGGTGTTTGCGGCTGGTACTATCAGCCGAGCCAATGAGAATGTTATTGCACGCCGTTACCTTGTCATTGAATCGGATGTCTTGACCAAACCGCAGATGGGTGCGGTATTTCAATTGATGCGTGACTTATTCCAAATGAAGTTGTACGCCGTTGTAGATACCGCTGGAAAGAGTTTGCATGGTTGGTTGGAGATGCCCAAGCAAGAATGGTTCGATCAACTTAAAGCTTTCCTTATCCCGCTAGGGTGCGACCCTGCTACCTTCAAGCCAAGTCAGCCAGTACGGATGCCAGGTGTAAAAAGAAACGACAAAACGCAGAGTCTTTTATGGTTTTGCCAAGGAGGAAAGTAGTATGATTGAACCAGCAGTAGCATTAGGAATCAAACCCAAAACAGATGAGTGGCCACCGATTAAACGCTATGATGAATTGATGGTTGAGAAGTTACCAGAGCCAGAGATTCTAATCGCTGGCATCCTTCATCAAGGTGGCAAATTGCTACTAGGTGGAGGCAGTAAGTCTTTCAAGTCTTGGGCACTCATTGATCTCGCCTTGTCGATACAGGTTGGGGGTTTGTGGTGGGGGCAGCAGTGTAAGCGTGCCAAGGTTTTATTCATAAATTTTGAGATTCAAGAGTGGAGTTTCCGAAATCGTTTAGCTGATGTAGTGAAGGCTAAGAACCTGACCCAAGATCAAGTGGCAGACTTCGATGTCTGGACGCTTCGGGGTTACGCTGCTGACTTGACAACCATCAGACCTATCATTGAGAAGCAGATTGAGGGCAAGGGCTACCAGGCGATCATTCTTGACCCTAATTATATGCTTATGGGTGATCGCGATGAGAACAACGCTGGTGACATGGCAAATTTGATGAATGAGTTTGAGGTTCTGGCAGTTAGACACAATCTTTCTGTCATATTGTCACATCATTTTGGCAAGGGAAACAAGAGTAATTCGGAATCTATTGACAGATTCAGTGGGTCAGGTGTCTTTGCACGCAATCCAGACAGCCTTGTAGTCCTTACGGCGCATGAGGAGGATGAGAGGAGCTTTACTTGTGAGGTCACGCTTAGGAACTTCCCACCCCTAGACAGCTTCGTGGTTCAGTGGCACTACCCACTATTCTTGACCAACTATTGCCTCAACCCAGACAATTTAAAGAAGGCTGGAGCGCACAAAGCGATCAACGATTCGGACCTATTAAAAGCAATGGGTAGCAAAGCTTGGGTAGCAAATGACTTGGTCAAAACGATGGCAGAAAAGATGGAGGTTTCGGACAGGACTGTTTATCGCTACATTAAGAGGCTGACAAACGCTGGCAAGATCGTGATAGACAACGGCTTCTATTCTGCCAACCAAGCTACTTTTTAGTTGCTGACAAAGGTACTGCCAAAGGCACTGACATCTAAGGTATGACAGACCCCTATAGTACATATAGAAATACAATCTGCAAAGGAGAGGGGGAAAGGCTCCCTGAATCCGCCTTCCCCCCAGCCGATCCGAAGCAGCCTTGAGCGTGTATTTAAAAAAACAAATGGCATCGTGGTCGGCGTGTGATAAAGTACGCAAATGAATAAATCAAAACCTGGTTTGTATGCAAACATAAACGCTCGCCGTAAGGCAGGCACTAGCCGTCCTAAATCCGAAAGCACCATCAAACCGAAGGTGTGGCGTATGATGAAGGCCAAGAAGGGCACGTTCTGAGCCAAGATAGGGATGAGCTAAAGATGGCTCACAAGTTTATCAGTCTCCTTCAACTCGAGAATGCGAAGCTGCATGGAGTTGTGAGACTGCTGGGTGGGTTGGTGGACGATATGGAGGCTAACTGCTCCTATGAGGTGTTTGAGGCGCAGTGGGAGGGGTTGACTACCTACGTTAAGGGCTTGTCAGAGTTTTTTAGTACACACCAGAAGGCCTTACAATCGCTCCAGGAGGCTTGCCCTGCCGTTTGGGATCAAGATGAGGTGGATGAGACGTGAGTACCCAAGATTTACCTTGTAACAGCCCAAGGCGTACACCTGGGGGGCCGAAAAAATTTGTGGTCCGTGCCTGTAAGGATGGTGAGAGCAAGACAATCCGCTACGGAGATCCCAAGATGACTATTAAGAAGAGCAATCCAGCCCGCAGGCGTAGTTTCAGAGCTAGGCACAAGTGTGACAGCAACCCACCGAGTAAGCTGACGGCTAGGCACTGGAGTTGTTCCAATTGGTGACAACTGTGGCTAAAAAAACACGCCACAATGCCCCACAATCGCGCGAGAATACCCCTAGAAAGCGTCTTAAGGGCAAATCTGATGCTACGGACGTTCCAAACAGACCCCTAGGCAACCTAGCGTGCTGTTGCCGTATCGGTCGCTAGGCTGCCGTTTATATAGCCCTTATACGTTCCTTATAGTACCCTTATGCGTCTATTTAGCGTCTTTTATGCGACTACGCTTCCGTTTGGCCTCTGGCCTGCCGTTCTCTAACCGCCATTTTTGCCAACGCTCCCGTTGTCTCTGCGCTACCATTTGGTAATGCTCCCGCGACATCTTGCGAGCCTTGGTAATTCCTGTAACGCTCCCGCCCTTTCGCCCGATGGTTGCCATGTATTCTTTTATGATTTGATTTTTATCCATTCCTTATATGCTCCTTATATGCCTGCGCTGCCGTTTGTTAGGTCAACCCGATAGGGTCAATCCATTCCTTCCCACCTTGCTAGGATGGGAAGACATGGCTTGACTACTTGCGCGGCTTGTCGCGTGGTGTGCAAAGCCACACGAAGAGGCACAAGGCAACGGCGTGCATCATGCCTAGCGCGTACATTTGGGGGTCATTCATGATTTTTTTCTCCTCACCTTTTTAGATTTTGGACTAAGCGGATGATCTTTTGGAGTGTCGATAGTTATTGGGCATCTATCCCAATAGTTCTCCACAATCTTGTCACCCTCTTCGCTCGCGTATTCCTTCGCCTTTGCCATCGTAGCAAATGAAAAAACTTGGCACGAGTTTTTCCAATGATATCCATGTTGATCCGTATATGGGGATGGCCGCAGTACTTCGTAACTCATTCTTTCACCTCCTCAGCGCGAATAGGGTTCCAATCCCAACTCCCTTCGTGCAGCTCCGTCCACTCTCCGCCGTCGATCTCGTCCGCTTTGTCCATCGCTTCCTCTTCATTCTCCGCCATTACTTCCACTTCATATTCCAATAGGCTTTGTGCGATAACTTTGTATTTTTTCATTATTTTCCTTTCTTTTCCCCTTAATCAATATAGGGCAATGCTAAGTTTGGATCTTTCCAAGGTTTGAGGGTGATAATGTAATGCACCCTGCTCACGAAGTGATAACCAGCCACGATTATTGACTCTCCCTCGTCACCATCGACTAGCGTCCAAACATGGTTGGGATTTTGACTCTTCACAAAGTCCAAGTCTTCGCCATACGTTTCAAACGCTATGCTGCAATCTTCGCGGAATAGTGGAACGTAGTCATCAATATTTGCTTTTTGCTTTTTTCTTTTATTCATTTTTATGCCTTCTCTTTCTTGTTTGCGTATTCAATCCCCTTAATAAACATAAGCTCAAAATCCTCAGCAAGTGTTACGCAAACATCTGCTATTTCATTGGGCGGCCAATACTCGAAGGGTTGCCAAGGCTCAATTCCTTCTGGCATGTCACTGCCAGAATCGAACATAGCATTCACTATTGACTCTCCCTTTCTATATTTTTTCTTGTCCCAATTTGACAAATAATGTTTACAACCTTCCATAAGGAAGTCTGGTTTGTTTGTTTTTTGTTTGCTCATTTTGTTTGTGTGTCTCTTTCTTTCTTTATCTCCGCGCTCCATTCCATCCCATTCCGCACTGCCCAACGTAGGGCGCGAGCGTAGGACGTGAACCGCGCGAAGAATTGACCGCGTGAATTGTAAACGGCGAATGAATGCTTAGTGCTTTCCATAAGCCACAACCTCCTGCTTTTTATCCCAACAAGCGCGGCAAGTTAAGCACTTGTTACCCTGCTTAGAACTAGGGCAAGTCTCCCCACTTGTGACTACAGTTGAAACTTGCACACCCAACCGCCGCGCTAGTGCTAAGGGTGCGGCTCCGTCAATCATATGCGCGCTAAGTCGAATGGTGAGATTGGGCGGAACCTTGCCGCCGTTGTTAAGGTATGACTGCACGACTCCCGCTTCCCTTGTTGGCAACCAGTGCCGCACGTTGGGAGTTTTTTCGCAAACCTCTATAATCTTTTTGAGATGGCTTGAATTTTGCAAGTCTCCCGCATCGTGCCATCTAAAAAAAGCGTTTCCCTCTGCTTCTATTAGATACACCATGCCTTCCACCCAATCTTCACGGCGCAATGATCGCAACCGCCGCGCCAAGGCAGCGCGAACGGCAGGAAACCCATAGTTTCCCTTCATCGCGTAGCATTTGCTACAAACCGAACCTTCTACCTTGCGAAGCTTACCGCCAACCTTGCAAAGGCTCGCGGGAATCGAATAGGCAGGGCAGGGTATTTTGGAAGGGCGAGAGAATCCTCCGCCCGTTGACGTTGTGGCATGTTCAAAGGTCATCATATTTTTGCTCCAATCATATAACTCCCCTTGATCGCGTAACTATTCCAATTCAAAGTTGCATTTTTTCTTATCCAATCCATGACAATTCCTGCATAATAAAGGGTTGTTAATTCACAAAGGAATTCTTCTAAGGCATAGAAATCTAATGCCCAACGAAAAACTCTAATGTCAATTGTCTCCTTCTGCATGGCTGCATTTCTAATTCTCACCACGTTTTTATCTTCTGAAATTATCACTTGGATAATTCCCCCAACGCAACACTCTCCAATTTTGAATGTTTTTTTCATAGTGTGTGTTTCCTTTTTTGTTTTTAGTTTTTGCCGAAATATCCCAACGCCATAAATAGGACGCAAGGGGAGAGGAATAGGATTGCTATTGCTAAGTCAATCATTTGTAGCTCTCCGCGCCAAGCTTCATCTTCATTAGGCGCAACGCTATTTCTAGATTATTGATATTGTCGATTGTGTCGCGATGCTCGCATTTATTGAGAATTTCCCTCAAAAAAAAATGCGTGGCATCAGAGGAAAGTATTTTTTTCCTTACATCCTCGTATCTTTCTTTCCTATCTGCGGAACGATGAGCGGCCATCGCTTCATAATAATTTTGCACAATGGTTTCACGAGCGGCTTTAACCGCGCTCGTTTCGGTGTGTGTTGGTTTGTTCATGGGTTCAACATAATGCAATCAGTCGGCATTGCAAGCACTTTATTTTAATAATTTTTAAGGTAGGGTAAACGCATGGAAGAATCATTAGTGGAGAAGGGGAAGAACGGGCGTGATATATTCACGAAGGAATTGGCTGATGAGATTGTGGCAGCTTGTGGCAGCGGATTCACCTTAGAGAAAGCTGGCGCGTTGGTTGGGGTCAATCCTTCCACCATTAGAACGTGGGCGCAAAGAAAACCAGATTTCGGTAAGCGAGTGGAGACAGCGCGCAAAAAGCATGAATTGTCCCTCCTTCGTGACGTGCAGCTAGCAGGTGAGAAAAGCTGGCAGGCCAAGGCTTGGATTCTGGAGCGTGGGTATAATTGGGCTCAACCCAGTGCTAGGCTGGCAGTTACGCAAGATGTCACCCATGGCATATCCTCTAACTTGGCCTCACTCCTCGCGGGGATTGCGGTCAAAAAGAAAGCACAAGTGATTGACCTCCAGGATGTTAAGGCGAAACCCAAACTTAATAGTTTATACAATAGCAATTGTGCGACAAGTGGCACGCAAGATGCTGTCACTACAACACAATTAAAAATCTGTAAGCCTAGAAAGGTAGCCATGAGAAGACGTAAGCCAAGGCAAGAGAGCCTAGCCAAGTACACCACGACACCACCCGCCACGCCCCCAGCCCCCGCTTGATACACATAACCCCCCCTAAATTATTGTGGCTCAAAACAAAAAGAGGTCCTAGCACACCACTATGCCAAAACCCCCCAAGCGTAGCCAAGAAGAGGCGTTAGAAGACCTTGGTAAACCAGCCAATTTCGCATCTAACGCATTGGG
>Ga0209086_10003997_pt1 | contig 11028 bp, 1 predicted proteins | sample M_130207_XF_Meta_FD_187312 | JGI IMG/M metagenome (GOLD analysis project Ga0209086, IMG submission 187312) | Freshwater microbial communities from Lake Montjoie, Canada to study carbon cycling - M_130207_XF_MetaG (SPAdes) (version 2) | ecosystem: Environmental > Aquatic > Freshwater > Lake...
CAGCAGGAGATTGCGGAGGACGACGTGTACGGACCATTGGTCGCGCGGCACGCCATGGAGTTGTTGCGCACACGCCTGAAGCAAGAGGACTTTGGTTGCTTTGAGGATTTCTCATCGGACACACTTACAGTGCGTGATCCGGTTCCACTTCAAAGTAGCGCCAATGTTGGCACGTTCGCAGTTGCAAGCACAATTGCCAAAGATTGGATTTGGAAACGTCCGGGGTTTGTCACTGCGGACGATGGTTCCTCCAAAGGTTGCGATGAAGCAGGCATGTACGACATATTTAGTTATTACGGCACTCGTAGGAATACAAGCCGATCTTATTCACCTGCGACCGAGCCATTTATGATTTCATCGGCAACGCTTTCTGATGTGTCAATCGCATCAACTGGAAATCATCGTCTGTACGGAATTCCATACAACCGTCGAATCTATGACGAGCAATTTAACGTTACAAAACCAAACTACGCGTGGACCTACGCGCAAAATGGAATTCCCGCATCGGGATCAATTCCAAATGGAAAAAATCTTTCCGGCAACGCATTGCGCGAACCGGCTGTGTTTATCACGCAGCGCGAACGCTACTGGCCCATGCCTTCCAACGCTGTTGGTGTCACCCCAACACCAAAGTATGTGTGGGACTGCATGTTCCGCAGATTCAACGGGCGAATCTTGGTGGGCATGTTCGTGTACCGAGTGATTCCCGCTAATGGTTTGCGTGGTGGTACATTTGAAGACGACCCGAATACAGGAGATCCGGGACCCCGTACTCCTTACGTTTCCGCCGCGGTCACAGGTGCGATGAATTCGAATGCGACTACATATCCACCCATTCCCCAGTGGGTTTCTAGCCGAACTAATACTAATCCAGTAACTTTATCGGCCACCAACTGGGGTGCTGGAGGACTCGATTTTAATGTGGGAACCGCCAGTAGCAGCAATTCTTCTAACTACAGCCCTTTTCGTGACGACTGCGCTGTTCCAGGAACTGAACCAAGCCCAACCGATCCGCCAACGGCTCTGACGTATTCCGAAACGTGGCAGCTACCAGGCCAATGGATGATTGATCAGTACAACAACGTGCACCATGTGATTGAAGGCAGGCGAACGCACGATGACGGCCCCGTGATCTTGGCAAAGCCAGTTCCGCGCCAGCCTTATTCAAACTCGTTGTTTGATTCTACTAATCGAATTACTACCAGTGCAACGCAAGGTGGGGCGAAGTTGGCAACGCCTGGTTCTGGTGGCGACGCGCTGTATGGCATTCAAGATTTGTGGTTTGTTCCAACCTATGACGCCAACGGCAACCAAATTATTCCAGTCTTTGCATGCGTGGAGGAACTCTAATGCGCCGCCACGCCTTCACGCTTGTTGAATTGTTGGTTGCGCTTTCCGTGTTGCTGGTCATCATTATCGCCACGGCAAGAATTTTTGGAACCACCAGCAAAGTGGCGGCCATTGGTGAAGCCAGTGCCGACTTGCAGGCCACCGCCACCGCGGTGGAGAAGGTGATCCGCGGCGACGTTGAACGCATCGCGCGCGACGGAGTGCTTGCGATTCAATGCGTGGCGGTTCGCAACGATGTGAATCGCTCAACCACATATCCTCAGGCGCCATTACTTGATACCACCAGGGCGGTCACGGATTTTGTGCGCTGCGATCAGTTGGTGTTCTTTGGTCGTGGACGTGAAGCAAGTCAAGTGTATTTGGGAACGCGCGGCGGATCGCGCTCTGATGCCAAGTACGTGGTGAATATGTTTGATTCAGACCCGCTTGCAATTACGCCAGAGTTCACATCGCAAGAATTCATGGTTCGCATTGGCCACGGCGTGCAATTTCCAACACTGCTAGTTGACAGCAACAATCCAACACTGCGACCAGATGCCGACTTTTTTGACACCGTGGCCAAAGGAAATCCACCAGTGCCTTGGATGTGGAGTCCAATATCTGTCATGTCTAGTTCCTACTTTAATGGAGCAGCCGACACATCGAAATACATGGCTGGCCAACCAGAAGCCAGACAGTGGACGCTGGCGCGCCAAGTTGTTTTGCTTGCGGATGACGGGATTAACACAACTCAGAAACCCACCGCTCCAAATTTGACGTGGTTTCATGAAAGGGAACAAATTGGTAGCGGCGCAAGTCAGTCAGGCGGCATGACCCCCAACAGTGCCACAGGAATTGCACAAATGGGATATAGCTTAAATGGAACTCTTCAACCCCCTTTTTCTTCGCTAGATCCTACTGGCACAAATTTTTCAATTCCTCAAGACAATTTGTTTCCCAACCGCGCGTTGACGTCCTCACGCGTTGACATTGCCGCAACTTCCATCGCCGACTTCCGCGCGCTGATTGAACAAGGCGCGACCTCCGCTTACTTTTCCAAGGACTTTAATTTTGATTCGACTGGCCGTTTGCCGTGGTCTGACAAAGAGGCGATCACGCCCAACGCATCTCTTGGCTACATCCGCAATCGAATTTATAACGCGCTCTTTGGGGCGCCCATTGTTCCAACTGGTCGCACATCCAATGGTTTGTGGGGCTATCCGCGCGCGGAAAAAGTTGCGCCAAGCATGAATCGTCTTGATGGCATGGTGGCGGGTCCATTGCTCGCGGGCAATTGCAGTTCCATACAAATTGATTGGACATGGAGCACAGGCACCGCTCGCTTTGAAACTCCAGAAGGAACGCCGTTGCTGGCGCAACTTCCGGCTACTCCGGTGCGTGGCAACAAAGCTGTCTTTGATGTGCCACTCGCAGGCTTGACAACGGTGCCGTGGCCTGTGCAACCATTTCTGCAACTCAATTCAATAATGGATGGGTGGGTTCTGCTTAGTCCCGCAAACACGCCGATTGATATCACCAAGAACGACAAGCAATCGGAAGCCATACAAACGCTGGGTTTGTCGCGCAATATTCCGTGGTTCGGCTTGCCTGATTCCATGTTTCCAATTTCGCAGCGCAGTGGCGTAACGCGTTTGGCTGGCCCGCTGATCACTGATCAGCTTATCCCTGTTGTTCCAATACCAAATCCCGCCTACGCCACGCCCATTCGCGCGCTGACTCCATCGGCTGCAAGCACTACGACCACATTTACTGCAGCGTCCGCCACAACCGATTTTGAAACCATCGCCATTGCCACTCCACCAATTGATTGCGCGCGCATTGAAGGTGCAGGCGCAATTTTGCGGCCGCTCTCAACTCTGACCGAGGTCTACAGCTACCAAGCCATCTTTGGCCCTAACGGCAACCAACCATTTCGCGAAGTGCGCGTTCCTGGCGGCACCGAGCGCGTGCTGAGAAGTGATTACACCCCGTGGCCAACCGCGTTGCGTTTCACCATAACGCTGCATGACCCAAAATTGGCGCTGGCACAAGGGCGCGTATTTCAATTTGTGGTGGACCTACCAAAGGCTGATCGATAATGAACTCCATACAACGTCAACATACTTTTCCGAATCATATGCGTTCTTGCTTTTGGCGACGGGGCAACGCGTTGGTGTTGGTGTCCGCCATGTTGGTACTGTTGGTTCTTATTGCAACTGCGTTCTTGTCGCGCACGCAATCGCAGCGGGGCACTGCCGCCGCCATGCAGGATGCAAGTGGTGATGACCGCCGAATTGATTCCATTAAGAAACAACTGGCGTCTGAAATTGCTATGCACTTATTTGTGAAGCCCATTGATTTCAACGGCGCGGTCAGTTACATCGGTGGCGACAGCGCGGGAAATCGCATTCCACCCGGCATGTACTCGGTTCGCTACGGCGTTGAGTCTGTTTCTAGAACAGGTGATCAACTTAGTAATTTCGTTGATCCAGCCATTGATCAGCGTACTAATATTGCTCTTCAATTGTTCTCGGATAATTTTCCTGACGGCTACAACTTTGCGCCGTACAGCGTTATTCCTTGGACCAATTGGCCAGACTTTCTTGCGCCAACACTCACAGTGTCGGGCACTCGATTTATCGTAAAGGGCGAAGCGAACGGCAACCCACTTGGCAACCCAGGCTTTGGCGACACGCGTTGGTTACGTAGTACTGAGCCTATGCGGAAGGATATTGATGGAGTTGCTAAACCAGATGGTGACCGCTTTAGTCATTGGCCACACTTGTCGTGGTTGCCAACGCCCGCCAATGGGTATCGCCTTGTCAAAGACATTAGTGATATAGAAACAACGGTGTTGCAAGGCGGCATGCTCGAAAAAGAGAACAACGACGCGTTTGGAACGCCTTATGAGCAATGGTTGCCTGATGTTGTTCCAACTCCAATCGCTGACGCTGGCACTGATCCGTTGGCGGACATACCTGCTGTCGAGAAATGGGTGAAGAATTTTGAAGATCGCAGAGACGCGTGGTTCACGCGCAGTGGCTATCAAGACGCGGTGTTAAATGCCACAGCGGCCAAAACACTTCCCAACTTCATCAAGCTTGATGACCCAATGAGTATTGGCCGCATACTGAATCCAGATGCCAAAGGTGTTTCCAAAAGTGACGAGTGGATTGAAAATACTCCGCGCAATATTGTGGCGCGCACGTTCTGCGACAGCGATGGCGACGGATTCACGGATAGTTTCTGGTTCTTGGCGCCTGTGGGCAAGGAACGCAATGTGCGCACCATTATTGGCGTGAGTGTGATCGATAACGCATCAATGGTTGATGTGAATGTTGCAACGCGCGCGGACAGGCGCACTACCGCTGGATTCACTCCTTCAGATATCGCATTGGTGACTTCTGAGCCAGAACGTTCAAGAAGTGATGTAATAACTTCGCCTGTAATAGGTACTACAACTGATACTTTGGTTGGGTTGTTTGATAATCCATTTAATAGGATAGATAGCAATGTTTCAGGCCAGGAAACTCACGAACCAATTTTTGATAACACCATTGATGCGATGGCAAGCCCAAGCAAATTTAGAGTTCAATTTGATCCTTATAGATGGGCTGGGCTTCCTACTTATTATGAACCATTACAGATTGGACAAAAAGTTGGCAGAACCGACCCTGGCCAACCAACCTTCTTGCAAGCCTTAGGTTTACGTTCAACCCAGGAAACATGGAACGATTATTTTTATGGAAGACCAGTTGATCTAGGAACAAAGGCGCCGCCAACTACTGAAGCATTCGGCGGCTATATGAAAGACTTGTACGGACCCAGTGGGCCTTCTCGACCTGATCAAGAAAATCCTCAATATCGACTTAATAATGCATTAGGATCTGCATCTTCTTTTAGATCAGCACTTCCCAATCAACCGTTGGTGCGTTCAAGCGAACGCACGCGGTGGTTCCGTTCGGCGGCGACTGGACAAGGAACTTTGTTCGCTGAGTCGTTCAATGGGACAACCTTTGACTCAGCGTTAGTAGGCGATCTTTTCGGCTTGCCTGTTCCCACGCGCCGCTTTGACGCCAGCGATGAATTGGAATTGCGCGCTTACGCGGGCAACAACGACCCAAGTAGCTTGTCGCGCCTTGAGCGCAGTCTGAACGCCGATGACATTATTCGTAATCCAAACTACAAAATTCCAGACACTATCTTGCGTTCAACTGTCCTTCGCGGTGAAGCAGGGGGCGGTCAAGAACAATTGACAAGCGCGCAGTTGGTCAAAGATTTGCGCCACAAGATCACCGTGGTCAGTGGTCAGCGTAATGAAATCATGCCTCCCTGGTTGTGGATTGGTCGACCCTATGGGATTGAAGACAATTTGCCTAGATATAGTGAAACATTTCAAAATGGAATGTTATGGCTTGATCCACATCCTAATTCTCCAGGCCCAATCGATAAAGATGGAGACGGAAGAATTAATGTGACTGAATCAGATAATGGTTGGACGGATTTAAAGAGAATTGCTTGTTCAGATGATCCGTTTCCTGATAATAAGAAGCCGACAGCTGGTTCAGTGATTGATGGTCGTGACTTAAATCGTGCGGTTCGATATTTTGAGGAACTGAATGCAAAATTAGATTTGCGAAAACCCTTGCTTGTATCACCAATTGACACTAATGGCATTCCCAAACGAAACGTTGATGGCTCACTTGATCAATACATGGCTATGACGGTTTATGATCAACGCTTAGCCATGCAAGACTTTGTTCGTGAGGCCCGTGGCCGATTACGTATGGCGCTACGAACATCCTCGATGAAAATGGACAGTGGCGGTGGATGGGCTCAAAGCAACTCATACGACGATAATTTCGCTAGTTACACCGATCGTTTTTATGAGCATTATTTATTTACTATGAATACAAAAGTAAGAATTGCTGCCGGCGGATTGTCTTTAGGTACTTTGGGTTCTGTAGGAAGTCTTGTGCCGAATTTGTTAATTTCATTCCGAAGTGCTTGGTCGACAGAGGCATTAACAGCCAGTATGGCGGCAAATATTGCAACATGGCGCAGCCGACCCGATTTAATATACGCCCCAAGTCCTGATAAGTTAGCTAAGACGAGCAATGCGGATTCGTCCCTACCTCTTCGGGCTATTCATCAGCCTATTTTGCCTACTTCAACTCCTTATTCACAATCTAATCTTGAACCACTTGCAATAAGAGCAGCCGATCCTTCAGCAATCACTTCATCATTACAGACCAAAGCCGGTGCGCCTGACACAAAGAATGCTGATATTGTATTTCCTGGCATTGAAAAGCATCCATTTTTTACAGAGGTTTTCTTTGGCTGGGTTTACCCAGCAACCACTGCTGAAGAAAACGACAAGCTTACGCCAGCTGTATTTGATATGTGCCTGGGTAAAGATCCTGCACCAAAGATTGACCCAGTACAGAACTATAAATATGTTGCGCTTGTCAACGGGCGTGTTGGAAAGGATTATGTATCTGTGCCCAATAGCACAGATCCGGATACAAACTCAGTAATACCATCTGTTGATATAAAAAGAAATACTCTAAATAAAATTCGCACGCCAGTCATTGTTGTGCAAGTAGCTAATCCATGGAACGAACCTATTCGCCTTGGTGATTTCCGCATCAATATATTTGGAACGGATTACGACTTTCCAGATTATGAATTAGATAACAACGGCGAAGTAATTTTTGATTCCGATACGCCTAAAAGACCTGTTCCACTCATGCTGGCGCCTGGAACTGAAACAGAACCCGCCACAGCAACCGTGTACCTGATCGCGAATGAACTTGGTAATCCAAATAATTCTATCTCAATGCCTAGTCCGCCCACAGAAGGTGACTTATCTACGGTTGCAATGAAAGATCCTCTCTTTCGTCGGCGCTGGCTTGATTACTTTGATCTGTATGAGTATTCGGATGTTCCGGTTGTTACTGATTCTGCCACTTCGAAACCAATGACTGAAACATCACCTGCAGCAAATCCTTTATTCTGGTTCACAAACAAGGATGTACAACCAGGTGCAGTATTTTCAAATCGATTATCTCGTAGCAAATTACTGAATGCAATGCAAGATACGCCAGGCAAGCCGAGTAACTTTTACAAGCCTGCTAATGTGAATGCTCCATATTCACTTGACGTATTTAAGGGAAGTTTAACGCGTGACAATATGTCTCGCGGCATTACGCTGCAACGCGTCTTAAAAAATCCAGCCGCGCTTGACAAGTCCCTACTCAACTTAAAGGACGCCCAGACCCCGCCTAATGACATTGTTCTTGAAGTTGATCGTTTTGACGGACATTCGGAATTGGATCACTCGTCGACAGTGGGAGCTACATCTAGTGATGTAAAGCCCTTCGACGATCGCAACTTTGATACTAACCTTGTTACTGGAGGTCGATTTTGGACTGCTGCTGCAAGTATTACCCTGCCCCCAACAACTGGGGTACTTGGTGGTATTGGAATTGCGGGTCAGACCACGATAAATATCCCTAACTTGCTTGGTGCTTTAGATCCAGATTTGAACCCTCTCATGAAGGAAAGTGATTATTCCTACGACGGTCCGAAAGCAAGTGCTTCGTTATTCCCGCCGCCTACTACCAATCAACTTGTGCGTTCTTCCAATAATAAGTTCCGTTATTTGCCTATACCACAAGGGGAAACGCATTGTGGTGTTAAAGCAAGTAGCGCAACTGTTTTGCAGCCTGATTCCTTTTATGGGCCAGCGTTATTTCCTGGAATTGTGTTGGGAAAAGTTGTCGACATTGAAACTAAAGCTGATGGTGATTATTTCACAACATGGACGCATGTTTCACGTAATTGGTCCCGCTTGTTCGACGCTAAGTTTGTTGCAGTTCCTTCAACAAAATTTAATCCTGTCCTTGCCGACACAAATATGTCAGCGATTGCAAAAACGAATTTGCCAGTCTGGAATTACACTCGTGAACTTGTTACTGGATCATTTGCATCAAATCCCGATCCAAATCCAGACCAGCCAATAAATACTTCGCGCAGTCCACTTATACCTGTTGAAAGGCGTGCGCCACGCTTCGTGTTCAGTAATCGCACTGAACCAGAGTTCACCAACCGGCCCGATTCGTATAAGCCATCGCGTATTGAATTGTCTAACTTTGTAATGAACGGGGATCCCTCTGGCGCTGGCACACCAGCTAATAGCGGTCAAACTATTTGTTCTGAATTGCAGGCACCTCCAACTTGGACCTCTTTACTTGCAGGAACAGTGCCAGTTCCTCCAATTCCGTCATTTACAAGCCTTGGCGATGTTTTTAAATTAGGACTTGCCGCCGAAGATCCTGATCGTTGGAATCCAAGTGTTGGTTCAACTCAATGGATGATTACTGGAACTTATAATATGTTGCTCACTCCAGTATGGGCACCGCTGCCAGATTTTTGTGGGTTGACCGCGCCTGTACCAGACAAACAAGAAGAAGTTGTTCTTGAATCAAAGTGGCCGACACTTGTATTGCGTAAGCCAACTTCATTCAATTGCCAGACAGTGTTCACTCACAATACACCCAACGAACCCTTTCGTGAAGATCCAGCTTTACCGCTTGTAACAGGTGAAAAAGTGATCGCTTATTATGGCAATCCCAGATTGGCTCCAGGGGATTCTCTAACAAATACACAATTCGTATTACCACTGTGGGCGGCTCCCCCGGGGTCTGGATCTGCAATTCCACCATTCGGTGATCCGAAATTCCCACAGAATGGACCGTACCGGGTTTACATGGCAGACAAAGGTGCGCGGTTACTTGATCACGACGGACTTCTGTTACCCATTAATTTGGCAACTGGTGGGGAAATGCCAGGGCACCCATGGCGCGCTCGTGGTTTATGGAACACGCTAGACCGTGTTCCTCAAGCTGGCAGTTTGCAAATGTTGCAGAAAGACGATGATTTTGAGCAGATTGGTGAGTTGCTCGATGTGTTTGCATGGGGGCCTGCGTATCGGATTGACTCAACGTTAATACCAAATGTTCTGGCATCAACCACCGCAGCGCCAACTCTGTCGCCAACTACTACAGCAGTTTCAGATCCTCTGTCACCACCAATTACAGTTCCTCCCACAATTCCTTCTGTAGGTGTTCGTCGTGTGGTAATTCCAATCGCACAAGCCAAAGCCACCTTTGCGGAAATCATGAGCAACCGCGTGCCAGGTTTCCCAGTAGGCGAGGGACCGTTTATAAATCGAATTCAAGTTGATCCTTTAAATGTTGCGTTTAGTGGTGGAGGAAAAGCAAGTGCTCCATATCAATTCGGTGGCACAAGCGCGCTACGAACTCCGTATGCCCCGAATGTTCCTTGGGGCATGCGCATATTTGATTGCTTCACCGTAGACGGTGCTGGCGCCGCGCTACGCTTTGATTGGACACTGTCTTTTAACGCAAAAGATGCCATTGGCTTAAACATTAAAAATGGCGGAAGCTCTGTCTTAATTGATCGTAATCTTACTTCTTTACCCATTACAGAAAATGGAATCCTAGTAAATGTAGGTAGGCCAGTTGGTGCGCTTGTGCCAGTGGATGTCCGTAGCACAATAAATACCGCACAAACAACTTCAGTCACACCGCAAATGTTGGCGCAGTGGGAGTATGACCGCAGCCCAAGTTTGTCAGGCAATTTCTCTGGCTTGCCAACTAAAGGATTGTTGAACATCAACACCGCTTCTTTAGAAGTATTAAAGACACTTCCTAATATGTCACAAATGGTTTATGAGGACACAGGCAGATTTGATGGTGATCTAATTTCAAACACACCAATTGCCCAACAAATACCTTGGCCTGGAACTTTCACTGAATATAATACGCCTAAATCTAAGTTAGGAGATAATCCAGCAGTATTACTTGGTGAAGCTATGGAGATTTATCGAAATCAACTCGATCCGAGTGGATGGAAACCTGATCTTAAAAATCAAATGTTACCAAAGCCAATTACAAATAGCCAAACTGCGCCTTCTTATCCAACATTTGCAGATCGTGGAGAATTACTTGGAGTTGATATTGTTTCTAACAAAATTACCGTTCCAATCTCAGATAATGGATTAGATGTGGCATATAACACTGGCATGCAAAGCCAACGCGGTTTCACAACCATAGGGGAAATAACAGGGATTGCTCGTCAAACTAATGTCTACAGAACAGCAATTAGCGAATCAGGTTGGCAACTACCTACTGCAATTTCATCACGACGTCTTTGGTCAGTCAGGCTTGCAGGACTAGACCCACACGAGTGGTACGCGAGTGATAAGTGGAAAAGGTCTACGAAATATCGTTGGGGTGTTCGTGATTTTGATCCCGTAGATATGGATTTTGACCCCCTTGACGCGCGTCTTTCCACTGACCGCCAAGGCGTTCGTCAATTTGATTTTGTCACCGGTAGCACCATCACCGATCGGCAAGCGTTGACTTATGACACCAGTTACGGCGACAGCGAGGAGTTGAATTTGCTCTTCAAGGGCATCTCTAACTTGGTCACCACGCGCAGCGATGTGTTCACGGTGTACTTCAAGGTTCGCACCGTGAAACAGAATCCAATCGACGGCAAGTGGAACGGCACCGACCGTGAATCCGTGATTGATGACGCGCGCTATGTGATGTGCGTGGACCGCACCAATGTAAATAGGCCTACAGACGAACCGCGCATTGTGTATTTCAG
>Ga0209086_10004003_pt1 | contig 11023 bp, 12 predicted proteins | sample M_130207_XF_Meta_FD_187312 | JGI IMG/M metagenome (GOLD analysis project Ga0209086, IMG submission 187312) | Freshwater microbial communities from Lake Montjoie, Canada to study carbon cycling - M_130207_XF_MetaG (SPAdes) (version 2) | ecosystem: Environmental > Aquatic > Freshwater > Lake...
TGCTAAGAAGTAATCCATGACGCGGGGCCGATATATCGCATTCGAAGGCCTCGAAGGATGCGGCAAGTCCACACACGTCACTCGATTAGCTGAAGCTATTGGCGGCATCACCACTCGCGAACCAGGTGGCACTGCAATTGGTGCTGCTTTACGTGCAGCCATGCTCGACACCAACAACACCATGTTGTCGCCTCGTGCAGAAGCACTGATGATGTCGGCAGACCGTGCACAACACATTGACGAACTCATTTTGCCAACACTTGCCAACGGCAAGCACGTGGTCAGCGACCGCAGCGCGTTTTCTTCTCTTGCCTATCAGGGCTATGGCCGCCTGCTCGACATCGATGAACTGAAGCGTTTTAACAACTGGGCAATTCAAGGCAACTGGCCTGAACTAGTCATCTTCATCGACGTGCCTATTGATCAATTGCTCGAACGATTAAAGAAGCGCGAACTCGACAGATTTGAACGCGAAGACCGCTCATTCTTCGAACGCATCTACACCGGCTTCCACGCCATGGCAGCAGCAGACCCACAGCGCTGGATGATTGTGGACGGCACACCGCCAAAAGAAGAACTGCAAGCAACTATTTTGCAAGGTGTGCAAGACCGTCTTGGTATAACCACCTCATGACCAAATCGGTATGGGACAGCGTTGTTGGCCAGGCAAAAGCTGTTGAGCAACTTCACCAACTTGCAGTAAATAATGTGCACGCGTATTTGTTTGTCGGCCCCGAAGGTTGCGGCAAAGACGAAGCAGCACGGGCATTCGCTGCGCAACTGATTACTGGTTCTGACAATGCAACATCGCGTGAAGCCGACCTCATTATGCGTGGAAGTTTCTCCGACGTTATTGAAGTGTTACGTGAAGGTGCTGCAGTAGACAAGGACGAAGCCGAAGCAATTATTCGCCTTGCAACCACCACACCAACCGAAAGCAAGGTCAAAGTGGTCGTCGTGCACGAAGTGCACCTCATGCGTGACTCCGCTGCAGCACGACTTCTCAAAACGATTGAAGAACCTTCCGAAAAAGTCATCTTTATTCTGCTTGCCGACCAATTAGTGCCATCGCTTGCCACCATCAATTCGCGCTGTGTAGTTGTGCAGTTCGTTGCCAACAATGTGTACCGCGAGCGTCACCTTGCTAACGATCCACATTTTGCCCACCGTCAAGAAGCTTTTGCTCAAATTCCTTACAAACTTGATGGCTCTGGTGCAACAGTTGCCCAAGTTGTGGACGAAATCTTCGAACTCATCGAACAAGCCACCGCACCACTCATTGCTGAACAAAAGAAGGAACTTGAAGATCTGGAAGCACGCGTGACACTCACGGGTGAACGCGGCAGCGGCCGTAAAGCACTTCAAGACCGTCATAAACGCCAGTTACGTAAGTTCAATTCCGACGAACTTCGCAGCGGTCTTTCCACCATTGCTGGCACGTATCACGCACTGATCATTTCGGATACTCAATACTCCGAAGAGGCGAAATACCACGATGCCATTCATCGCATTCACAAAGCCATGGGCTCGCTTGGCTTAAACGTCAATGAGGAACTCCTGCTTCAATCACTCTTTCTGCATTGCCCATCGCTCATGATGCTGAATAGAGTTACGGCAGTAAACTGACTATCTAATTACCCGCCCAGGTAGCTCAGGGGTAGAGCAACGCACTCGTAATGCGTAGGTCGTGAGTTCGATTCTCATCTTGGGCTCAACAGTTAAAAACAGAATGGCTCCAAACGTTGCATACCATTAGGGATTGTTTTAAAAGACACCGTTTAGCTTTGCTACTGCTGATCGTTAATTTCTCGATTCTTAACGCACGAACTCTGCATTCAATCATGCGCTTTCCTGCTGATCCTGGCTATGACTATTTATTCTCTGGAGCATCGAACGGAATCCGATCTTGGTTTGACCTTGATCCGTATGTACATTTTGGGGCACACTTTTTGAGTTGGTTGGCTTCATTCGCCCCGTTAGAAAATCAAGCTATTGCGCTGGCAACCTTTGTCCATTTCACTTGGTCGCTACTTGCGGTAGCTATTTTCGTAGTTCTTAAACGAGAGGGATTCTCCAGATTCGTCAGCCTTCTCTCCGCACTAACGCTTGTTCTATGCCCCGCCGCATCGGAAAGCTCCCTAGCAAACGTAGGAAATATCAAGTGGCCTTTATTGATCTTTGCGTTAATTCTTGTGTCCAGCAATCAGTTGCAGCGTTCACCAAAATTATCGGGCGCATACCTTTTTCTTACAGGTATAACCAATCCATTATCGGCAGTTCTATTTTTGCCGTTGCTGATGAATTTTTTTGGTCGTGATAAAACTGATCGGAAATCATTCCTGCTCCCTACTGTGGGACTGCTGACTTCATTTGGCATCCAGGCTATTACGGTAGGTTCTGCTGGGCTGGGTCATGGCACTGGTGGAGTCAAGGTGCTCACACCATGGCCTGGTATGGGAATGTTCTGGTGGTTTGGATTGATCTCCCCGACGATTATCTGTCTAAGCGCGCTTTTGGTTAAGCCCCTTTTACGTGTTCACATGAAATCAAACCTCATTACACGAGTAGCTGTAGTTGCTCCAGTTTTAGTTTTAGGGTCTTACTTGTACGGAGGAATCGGCGATAGGTATTTTGTCGCTCCAATGGTGATCAGTTGGATAGTTTCTTTGGCTTTTGTACATGAACTTGGATCACGTCTGAAACGCGGTCAATTTATTGCTATTTCGGTAGCTGCACTTCTGATTTTCTTGATCCCAACAATCAAGTGGTTCAACTCAAGTTGGTATTTGACTGCCGGATCAACATGGTCAGAAGAAGTAGAACTTGCAAGAATGAACTGTTCATCTGGTCCTACTTCTGTCCAGCTCAATATTGGCGGGATAAGCACCACCGAACTTCCGTGCGCCTACATCAAGCACAACTAGACTTTGTTTTCAAATGAGCGACGTTGTCTTAAATGATGTTTACCTTTATGCACTCTATGAAACTGCGTTTAACTCAATAATTGAGTATTTACCTGAAGGCACAAAGACCCTTGTTGAGATTGGGGCGGGGGACGGAATCAGTAGAAATTTTCTTCCACAATCGATTCTCACTGATATTGCGTTTCATCTAAAGATGGATGCAACTTGTAAATCAGATGAAATGCCATTTAAATCAGGCTCTGTCGACGCCCTGGTGCTCAAGGATTCGTTGCACCATTTGCCTGACGTTGAACTATTTCTCAAGGAAGCCTACCGAGTTTTGCGCGTTGGTGGCCGAATAGTTATTTTTGACCCATATTGGGGGCTTCTAGCCAAATTCGTTTACCGATTCTTACATCAAGAACCTTTTGACCAGAATGTTGATACATGGAGATTTGAATCAACTTCTCCATGGGACTCAAACCAAGCATTGTCATACTTGCTTCTTCGACGAGACAGAGAGCGGTTTGAACGCGAGTATCCATTTTTTGAAATTCGCGAACACAAAGTGCTTATTGGACCGAGTTTTCTGATTTCTGGTGGAGTCTCTCGCCGTACCATTATTAGTGGAAAATTTTTGAAACTGTTGCTCAACTGGGAGTTGCGGCAAACAGAGCGATTCAATTTCCTGCGTTTTTTCCATATCTTTTCACTCACTAAGACTTTATAAGGGAATTCTCACATGCACTTTGCTCTAAAAGAACTCAGAAAAATCATCCATGTGGCAATACCGGAAAATAGCAATGTGCTCTTTGGCCCAAGCCACGCTAAAGAATTCGTTGGGTCTCTGTTACCCGCGGAGTCCACTGTTATAGCCGAAGCAAAAGCAACTCCTACGTCCACACCTACTCACGTATTAATGCTTTCGTTAACTGATGAAATGAGCGACATCTACAACGAGCTAACAAATCTACGAATCGACTTAAATTCTTCAACACGGATTTATGTTGTAACAATGAGCAGAATGTGGAGCCGGATGAGAAACAGAATCTATGGCCTACCTCGTAATTCCAACATCAACAACTGGATTCCACCAAATGAAATTACAAATATTTTTGAACAAACGGGATATGAAATAGTTCAACAGAGAAATGCTGTTTTGGTTCCATTTAGAATTCCCTTAATTAGTCAATTAGCAAATAGATGGCTAAGTCAAATGCCAATTCTCCGTCACTTTTCTCTATTCAACATCATCACAATTCGACCCAAATTACGAGATTTGAATCGTGGTTCAAAAGTCAGCGTAATTGTTGCAGCTCGCAACGAAGCCGGAAACATTCACAGTCTGATCAGTAGATTGCCATCGCTTTCTGCAGCCCAGGAATTGATTTTTGTTGAAGGTGGATCAAATGACTCAACCTGGGAAACTATTCAATCTGCAATGGATCAGAATTCTGATAACTCAAAGCTGACTATCAGCGCATACAAGCAGACTGGCAAAGGTAAGGGGGATGCTGTTCGTTTGGGGTTTTCAAAGGCAACAGGCGATATTTTGATCATTCTTGATGCCGATCTTTCGGTACCTCCTGAAGAACTTCGGAGATTCATTGAGAATCTCAAAAACGACAATTGTGAGTTCGCAAATGGTTCGCGCTTGGTGTATCCAATGGAAGATAAAGCAATGCAATTTCTAAACCTCGTCGGAAATCGACTTTTTGGAATGAGCTTTTCATTTCTAATTGGTCAATCTGTTCGAGACACCCTCTGCGGAACAAAAGCAATGTGGGCTGATGATTACCGTCGACTAGCCGCTCAACGCGAATACTTTGGTGATTTTGATCCATTCGGAGACTTTGACCTCCTATTTGGAGCATCTCGACTTGGTTTAAGGATTAGAGATATCCCTGTGCATTACAAAGAGCGCGTATACGGTTCGACAAATATTTCCCGTTTTCGGCACGGTTTGCTTCTCATCAAAATGACAATGTTTGCTGCAAAGCGCTTAAAGTTTGTCAAATAGGTGAATTTAGTTCCGTGCCAGGAAATCTAATGCGGATTCACGCACTCGTAATGCGTAGGTCGTGAGTTCGATTCTCATCTTGGGCTCCACGAATACCTTTTGTATTAAATTTTCGGTAACTTAGTTACATGAATTTGTTTCCAAAAGATCAATTTGCCGACATTCTTTTTTCGAATACACAATTCGTAAATGACTTTCACCACTCGGATCTCACCGGCACCGCACGCAAGGGCCTTGCAATCGTCACATGTATGGACTCACGAATTAGCCCACTTGCTGTTGTTGGCATGCAGGCAGGTGACGCCAAAATTTTACGCAATGCTGGAGCACGCGTAACCGATGACGTATTACGCACCCTTGTGCTTGCTTCCTACCTTCTTGGCGTAAATCGAGTTCTCGTCATGCCTCATACTGATTGCCGAATGGCAAGCGCGGATGAAGCAACTATTCACGCAACGATTCAAGATCAGTTTGGCGTTGATACTCGCAGCCTTGAATTTCGCACCGTTTCTGATCAGCGTGCCGCACTTGCAATTGACGTCACACGCATTCGAACATACCCATTACTGCAAAAAGGTGTTTCGGTTGCTGGTGCCATATATAACGTATCCACAGGCCAACTTGAGCCCGTCGATTGCTAAGCAACTAACTCAGCACTCCACCGTTTTGTACGAACAAAACTACGGCTTCGAGTTCTGGCGACAAGTACCTGTCCGGCCCTGGGCCTGCAACTGTTGTGCGCAAACGGTCACGAACTGCCCTAGTTATTGGGCCTGGTTCTAATGGCGCACGTAAGTCCAATGCCCGAGCAGCAGTGAGTAGTTCAATTGCTGCAATTCGCTGAGTATTAACAATTGATTGACGCAACTTGCGAGCGGCGCTCCAACCCATTGACACGTGGTCTTCTTGCATTGCCGAACTTGGTATTGAATCCGCACTTGCTGGCACCGCGAGTCGTTTGTTTTCCGATACCAACGCAGCCTGTGTGTATTGCGCAATCATCAAACCAGAGTCAACACCGGGGTCGTCTGCAAGAAATGGTGGAAGGCCGGCGGAGCGGGCCCTGTCGAGCATGCGATCAGTGCGACGCTCCGACATTGACCCAAGATCCGCTAATGCAATGGCAAGAAAATCAAGCACATACGCAACAGGTGCGCCATGGAAGTTTCCGTTTGAACTCACTCGTCCGTCGGGTAGCACCACAGGGTTGTCGATTGTTGCGGCGAGTTCGCGTTCGGCAACAGTGGCTGCCCACGAAATGGTGTCGCGCACTGCACCAGTAACTTGAGGCGCACATCGCAACGAGTACGCATCCTGCACGCGATCATCATCGTTCACATGTGATGCAACAATTGGTGAACCCTGCAATGCGGCAAACATACGAGCAGCACTGAGTGTTTGCCCGGGATGTGGACGCAAGGCTTCATGCAGTTCTGGCCTAAATACTGCGTCAGTTCCTAGTTGTGCTTCAACGCTCATTGCCGCGATGACGTCGATGGAGTCACAAATTTGATTTGCATCAAAAATAGCCATCAGCAACATGCCGAGCATTCCATCAGTTCCGTTGATGAGTGCGAGGCCTTCTTTTTCCTGTAACTCAATAGGTGCAATTCCTGCTTCGGCAAGCAACTCGGGAACTGGTCTCTGAACACCATTCGAATCAACTGCTTCACCTTCGCCCATTAATACGAGTGCGCAATGCGAAAGCGGCGCCAGATCGCCGCTGCAACCAAGTGACCCGAACTCGCGAACGAGTGGGGTTATTCCTGCGTTTAACAGCGCTGCCATGGTGGTGGCAACAACTGGTCGCACGCCCGTACGTCCCGATGCAAGGGTCTTTAAGCGCAATGCCATGAGCGCACGAACCACTTCGCGTTCTACTGGGGCACCTACGCCAGCAGCATGCGAACGAATAAGAGAGCGCTGCAATTGCGCGCGTTGTTCAACTGAAACATATCTATTGGCTAACGCTCCAAATCCAGTTGAAACTCCATAAACAGGCTGCGATGATGCGACAAGTGCGTCAATATGAGCGCGTGATGCAGCCATGGCTGAAATCGCAGTGTCTGAAAGTTTCACCACAGCGTTGTGGCGCGCAATCTCTAGAACGTCTGATGCAGACATCCCTTGATTGCTGATAAATACTTCTTTTTGCATGAATGCAATCTACTTCAGCAATTAGTAGTGAAATACGGTGAAAATACCTGACCAATGACTCTGACAACGGCTAACTCGCTGGCTACGATTATTGGCATGATCGCAGTTGTATGGCATTTCTGGTTGGGTCTTGTTTTGTTGGTCGTTGGCGGACTTGCCGTTGTGAACTTGATCGTTGCATACGTGGCCAAAGTGACCATGACAAAGTATCCAAACCGCAAACAGCGCAAAGCGCTGAAGTAACTCTGCGGGGCTGATGCCTTCGCTCGTTGATTCCGCTCGCGGATTACCTCTCATTACCGATCTGCTTTCTCGGTGCTCGTTTCCACCTGAACATACGCATGTAAATTGCGCTGTTTCTGGGGGCGCAGATTCAGTAGCTCTTTTAGTGCTGGCGCGTGCAGCCAGTTTGAGCGTGACTGCTTGGCACGTAGACCACGGGCTGCGTGAAAACTCACAAGCCGAAGCCGAACTAGTTGCACAACTTGCAATACAACTAGAAGCGCAATTTGAATCGCGAACAGTGACCGTAGAGCAAGGTGCAAACACCGAAGCACGTGCGCGCGAAGCACGTTACGGTGCTATGCCACAAGGAGTGATGACTGGTCACACTGCAGACGACCAAGCAGAAACCATTTTGATCAATCTGCTTCGTGGTTCTGGCACACGCGGACTCGCCGGCATGCAACCAACATCTCAAAGGCCGTTGCTTCATGTTCGTCGAAGTGAAACACAGGCACTATGCAGCGCTTTGGGAATTTCGGTGTTCAATGACCCATCAAATAATGATGAGCGCTTCCAACGCAATCGCATTCGCCACGAAGTATTGCCACTTTTGGAATCGTTGGCGAAACGTGATTTAGTTCCAGTACTTACACGTCAAGCCAACCTGTTACGTGACGACGATGATCTATTAAGCGAACTCGCAAGCACACTCGACCCAACCGATGCGCTCGCACTAGCAAATGCTCCAGTTGCGTTGTCTCGCCGAGCAATTAGGTCATGGCTCACCAACCCACTTGTTCCCGATAGTGCAACGGTTGAACGCGTACTTGAAGTTGCTCGAGGGAACACCCTTGCTTGTGACATTGGACTTGGTCGCCAGGTGCGCCGAAGCCAGCAGCGATTACGAATTTCCGAGGCAGAAACCTCCAAATAAAGAGGGTTTTCTGAAACATCAAGGGTTTTTATTGGTGTATCGTCTCGCCTGATGTTGATCGCAAGCCAAATTCGCAACGAGGAAAGTCGATAATGCCACCAAAACTACGGGGCAAGTGGGCCCTAGGAATTACCCCACGAAACCTCACCTGGATCATTAAAGACAAGCTCGCCATTTGCGAACGTCCTGGTGGTTTCGGTGCTAACCACCGCCGCGTGCGTCGCCAAGAAGAAATCATTTGGCTTCGCGAAAACGATTTTGGTTGCGTCATTTCCATCATTGGTGCTCCACACAACCTGCACAACTACGACGAACTCAACATGCCATATAGGCACCGCCCGTTGGTCAGCTTTGATGACATGGACCAGTGGCTCAAGTTATTCTTTGGCGACATTCATGACTTACTGCGCAATAACAGCAAGGTCATTGTGCATGCTGAAGAAGTAAGCGACCGGTTGGTTGGGCTGATGGGCGGATACATCCGTTGGTCTGGCTTAGTAGACGATGCGCCGCAAGCCATCATTCTTACCGAACGAATTGGTGGTCGTCAGCTCGACCCCGATTCGCGCGAACTTATTCTTCGAGCACACGAACTTCGGTAATGAGCGGCCGCCGAGTTGTCGTCACCGGCATCGGTGGGGAACTCGGCTCTCGTGTCGGCGCTCTGCTTGAAGAGCAAACCTGGGTTGGTGAAATTGTTGGTATCGATGCCAACCCGCCGCGACGTAGGTTGCGACGCACCATGGTGCATGTGGTTGAACCACAGCAACACGATGCAATTGCACAACGAATAGTTGATGCAAACCCACACGTCATAATTCACTTAGGCGTATGGGAGCCCGATGCTCGCCTGTCATCGCATGATGCGCAAATGCATACGCAAGCATTTGCACACGCGGTATTTGAAGCCGCATTACAAGTTCCAGCACTGGAATCAGTAGTACTTCGCAGCGGTATAGAGGTGTACGGCAAAAACGGCCATTCACCACATGTACCGAACGAGCATCAACCGCTTGAACCCCAATCGCTCTTTGGTCACATGTTGCTTGGTCTCGAACACAAAGTAAGCGAGTTGGCGATTGCCCGCGGAACCACCGCAACGTTGTTGCGCCTTGCTCCTGTTGTTGGTCCACACGTTCCAAGCCCACTTGGCCGCATGCTGCGCTTGCCGGCCGTGCCATTTAACCCAATGAGTTCAGCACGATTTTCAGTCATTGAAGACGGCGATGCTGCACAAGCATTTGTTTCTGCAGCACAACACCAACCACATGGTGCGGTGAATGTTGTAGCCGATGGTTCGTTGAGCATTGCCCAAGCAGCAGCGGTTGGACATCGCTTAGCAATTCCAACAATTGGACCTGGCTGGTGGGCCGCAAAGTCGCTGGCAAAAATTGCTGGCGCACCTGTGCCGGAACACGTTATTGAATTGCTCTCACACGGTCGTTTGGCATCTTCTGAGTCGATGTTGCACATGTTGAACTTTGTTCCGATGCACTCCACAAAACAAGTTCTCACACGTTTATATGAATGGCCAAGTGTTATTCGAATTCAACCAACACGTAAAGTTGCCTAACCATGCCCTTCGTATCTGCAACAGATGGCGCCCGCATTCACTATGAAGTAACAGGCAAAAATGGCAAGACACCAGTGCTTATGATTCAGGGTCTTGGTGCAAGCAAGAATGCATGGAACTTGCAACGAATTGCAATGGCCACACGCTTTCGTTGCATTTCATTCGATAATCGCGGGGCCGGCAGAAGCGATAAGCCAACAGAACCGTTCACACTTGAACAAATGGCTGATGATGCAGTCGCTGTCTTAGACGCGGCAGGCATTGAAACCGCGCATGTTGTTGGTGCGTCGATGGGTGGCGTCATTAGCCAAATCGTTGCCGTGAAATACCCGCAGCGAGTTCGTTCGCTCACATTGGTGTGCACCGCGTGCAGAAACCATCCATGGCGTCAAGAGCTCCTGCAGTCATGGGCGAAAACCGCAGAAGAAAAGGGCATGATCGAAGTAGGCAAAGAAGCTGCGCAATGGGTCATGAGCCCGCGTTCATTCCGACGTTTAGTACCCGCATTCACTTGGATGGGCCCGCTTGCTGCACTTCGCCCACGACATTCATTTGTGTCACAAATTGACGCCATCTTGAATACGCGTGAAGACCTTGTGGATCAGTTGTCAACTATTACCGCACCAACAATGGTCATCGTTGGCAATCAAGACATCCTCACGCCGCGCGGAGATAGCGAAGAAATCGCAGAGCGAATTCCGAATTCCGAATTGGTGGTTATTTCAGGTGCAGCACACGGATTAATGATGGAGCACTCGTCTACTTTCAACAAGATCTTGATTGAGTTTTTGCAACGCACCGAACATGCTCGCGTTGCCGAACAACAATTGACTGCATAGCTATGCGCGTCGTAGTCATTGGCGCTGGCCTTGCTGGCCTCATGGCAGCGCAGCAATTACATGACTACGGACATGAAGTTGTGGTGCTGGACAAAGGCAAAAGCCCAGGTGGTCGCTTGGCTACGCGTCGTATTGGCCATGCAACGTTCGATCATGGCGCACAATTCTTTACTGTTCGCGAAGCAGAATTTGAACATCATGTTCAGCAATGGATTCAAGCAGGTGTAGTTCGCGAATGGTGCAAGGGCTTTTCTGCCGAGGATGGTCACCCTAGATACATCGGCACGCATGGCATGAGTGGCGTTGCTAAACACCTCGCGAAAGACGTTGACGTTCGTTGCAATACATTTGTGTTTGAAGTAAGTCGCAATG
>Ga0209086_10004004_pt1 | contig 11022 bp, 6 predicted proteins | sample M_130207_XF_Meta_FD_187312 | JGI IMG/M metagenome (GOLD analysis project Ga0209086, IMG submission 187312) | Freshwater microbial communities from Lake Montjoie, Canada to study carbon cycling - M_130207_XF_MetaG (SPAdes) (version 2) | ecosystem: Environmental > Aquatic > Freshwater > Lake...
AGCTCCAACGCTTGCCCGCCGGAGTTTTCTCTCCATCCTCGAGGTGTATCTCGATGTTCTCCCGTTGCTCGTTCACTCGACGGCTGGAGACCCCCCGGCCGAGTTGCGGGACGAAATCCGTGTCTGGCTTCGTGACGGTGCGGAGCCACCGAGGTGGCTGATGCGGAACTCGATCAGCACCAACGAGGTGACGACCGAGCGGTGCATCGAGCTCGACCGGCGCATGCGCATCGGCCTTGATGGCCAAACGGTAGGGGCTAACACCGCTGCTCGAAGGGTGAACACTGCTCACCAACTCGTCTCCGAACTCGTCCGGGCCAAGCACTTGGTGGCAGATCCTTGGCCAGCCCGCCGCAAAGGCCGGCGTCGAGTCTCCCAGCAGGTAACACGGCGAGACTTCAGAACAGTCCCGACACACGACGAAGTAAAGGAACTCATCGAGAAGGCGACGCCCGAGTACGGCGCAATGTGGGGACTCATGTATTACGTCGGCTTGCGCCCCGGGGAAGCGGCGGCAATGTTTGTCGAGGACATAACCTTGCCAAAAGGATCAGGGTGGGGGAGCGTTACCGTGCGCCGATCAGTCGAGATCACGGCAGTGAAAGAACGGCCCCGTGTCGCCGGTAGGACCAAGACCGGCCAGGAGCGAGAAGTGCCGATCCCGCCCCACGCTATTGAAATATTGCGTGTCGTCATCGGCGACCGCACGAAGGGGCTGCTCGTCTCCGGCCGAAGTGGAGCGCCGCTCGCAGCAGGAACGATCGATAACGCTTTCAAGCGTGTGAGGGGTGAGCATGGGGAGTGGACGCCTTATTGGCTTCGACACGCCGCAGCGACGACATGGCTCGCAGCGGGTGTCCCGATCGCAACGGCAGCCCGTCGGCTCGGCCATGACCCTGAAGTCCTCGTATCGATCTATGCCGGCAGTCTTCCAGGGGACGAAGCGCTTGCCAACGAACGTATCGCCGCAGCCCTCGGCTAGCGGTGGTCGAAGCCGCAGTCCAAGCAGCACACATAGTCGTCATCGCTCTCGAGGCCGTTGGTGTTCGATTGTTCCCCTTCGCCAAGATGAAGAGATGATGGCGCACGCTAAGACCACTCCCATCACACATGCAGCCCCTCGGCACTTTGGACTGTCATCAACGCCATGCCCTGACAACGCCTACAGTGTTGGCTGCAAGTTGGTTCGACAATGAGATGGAAGAGAGCGCCGCTCGTTGCTTCATGTCGGCTGGTCTGAACACGTGTGGCGTCAGAGTCAAGGAGGCAGGTGCGAGTGTCGGATGAACAGAACAGCGGGCTCAGCGCATTCGACCCGAACGTCGTCGCCACTTTTCATGACGCACTGCGGACCTATGCCGACACGCTGACCGCCAACTTCGCCTCCACCACACAGGCGCAGCCTGAGGACCAACTGAAGGCGCCTGTGGCGGTGCTGCTCGTGGCCGCCGGAATGGCCGCAGGCAAGGAGATCGTGTCTCGCACCGAAAGCCGGGTGGATGGCGTCGCCGGGCGACCAGACCTTGGCGTCGATGCGGACCGCTTGCCCGTCGGCAACGTAGAGCTGAAAGCGCCGGGCAACGGCGCACGCCCGGAGAAGTTCTCTGACAAGCGCTCACGAGACCAGTTTGACCGCTTCAAGAAGTTGCCCAACCTTATCTACAGCGATGGTCGTGAATGGTCATTGTTCCGTGACGGTGTGATGAAGGGCGACGTGGTCACGCTGTCGAGCGACCCGACGAAATCTGGTGGCGCCGGCATCTCCCTTGCTGACGCCAAGAACCTGCTCGAACTTCTCGGCGTCTTCTTCCGCTGGGACCCTGTCGTGCCGTCGTCGCCTCGTGCGCTCGCAGCAATGCTCGCCCCGCTGACCCGACTTCTTCGTGATGAAGTTCTCGCCGACGTGAAGGCCGGTGGAGTCATGGAGACTCTGGCGGAGGATTGGAAGACGACGCTCTTCCCCGATGCAGACGAGACCTCGTTCGCTGACGGGTATGCCCAGACCTTCACGTACGCACTGGTGCTCGCTCGTCTCGAAGGTGCGCCAGTACCGCTCAATGCCGAGAACGCAGCGAAGGCACTTGACTCTGACCACGCACTGCTCGCTCAGACGCTTCGAGTCCTGGGTCAGCCTGGCACCAGAGACGCAATTGGGTTCCCTGTCGGACTCATCGAGCGCACCGTCAGTGCCGTCGACGCAGCGAAGCTCAGTAGCAACAAGGACCCGTGGCTCTACTTCTACGAAGACTTTCTTGCCGCCTACGACCCGGAGCAGCGCAACAACCGTGGCGTGTACTTCACGCCATACGAAATCGTGTCCGCTCAGGTCCGACTGTGCGACAGCCTGCTCGTTGATCGGTTCGACCGACTTAACGGCTTCGGCGACCCGAGCGTCGTTGCGCTCGACCCGGCAGCGGGCACCGGTACGTACCCGTTGACCATCGCCGCACAGACCTTGGCGAAGGCCGTCGAGCGGGGAGGTGAAGGCCTTCGTGCGGAGGTCGCAACGAACCTTGCCAACAACCTCAACGCCTTTGAGTTGCTTGTCGGCCCTTACGCCGTTTCGCATCTTCGGCTCGCCCGCATGCTCACCGACGCTGGGGCCAAGATGCCCGCCGAAGGTGTCAACGTCTTCCTCACCGACACGCTCTCCGCACCAGTGGACCCCGGCTTCGCAAAGCAGGCGACGCTGTTCGAGCGGCGCCTGGCGGGAGAGCAAGAACGAGCATCGAAGGTCAAGGCTCCCGACACTCGTGTCACCGTTGTCATTGGAAATCCACCATACGATCGGGACACGTCTGGTTACATGAAGAGCGGACTGCGCAAGGGCGGGATGGTTCGCCACGGCGACGCCGAAGGAAGTGTCGGACTGCTCCGTGATTTCCTGGACCCTCTGCCCAAGCAGGTCCGCCAGGACCATGGTCTGAACCTCTACAACGACTACGTCTACTTCTGGCGCTGGGCAATCTGGAAGACGTGCGAGCAGCACACCGACCACGGCATCACCAACTTCATCACTGCGGCCTCCTATCTCAACGGGCCCGCCTACGGCGGCATGAGGGAGATGATTCGCCGCCACTATGACGAGGTGTGGGTCATCGACCTCGGCGGTGAGGGACGTGGAGCCCGCAAGGAAGAGAACGTGTTCGAGGGCGTACTCACGCCGGTCGCCATCGCCATTGCAGTGCGCCTTCCAGACGTTGCCGCCGAGAAGCGACGAGACACACCAGCCGTTGTTCGCTATCGCCGGTGCGAGGGCAGCCGTGCGGACAAGTTCGCCGCACTCGATGCGCTCGATAGCGTCGATGGGCAAGGCTGGACGTTGGCGTCGGACGCATGGCAGGATAGCTTCGTTCCGGCGGATGTCACCTCGTTTGCTTCATGGCCGTCTTTGTCGAACGTGTTCGGCTGGACGCCACGAGGCATCCAGTTCTCACGAGCCTGGCCGATTGCCGAGAGCAAGGAGTTCGCCAAGCAACGCTGGGCGGCTCTCTTGGATGCTGCACCCAACGACCGTGGCGCACTGTTGAACGAGACACCTGATGCGCAGGCGAGCAAGTCGTACAAGTCTTTTTTTTCTGGCGACAAGCTGCCACCGCTTGCGACGCTGGCTGCCGGCACTGAGCCTGACGGCTATCACCAAGTTGGGTTCCGATCGTTCGACCGGCAGTGGTGCGTTGCTGACCGTCGGGTCATCGACAGGCCAAGGCCGCCGTTGTGGGGAGTGCGATCGGCGCACCAAGTATTCCTCACGGCCTTCCCCACGGGCAGCGACCTGACGACCGGCCCGGCAGTTGTTGCGAACAGCTACGTCCCCGACTTGAACTCGTTCAACAACCGTGGCGGGCTCGTCTTCCCGCTGTGGAGAGACGCCGCAGCAACCGAGCCGAACATCCCCAAGAGCGTGTGCGATGCCATCACCAAGGCCATCGGTCAGCCAGTGAGCGCAGAGGATGTGTGTGCCTACGTGTTCGCACTCCTCGGCACAGGCGCCTACATCTCGTCGTTCGAGAAGGAGTTGGCCAGCACGAGCGTGCGTGTGCCCTTTACTGCCGACGCCGAGCTATTCGCAGAGGTGGCGGCGCTCGGACGTGAGCTGCTGTGGTGGGCGACGTTCGGTGAGCGCTTCCAGCCGCTCGACACCAACGGCAAGCCCGTCAAGCAGCTCCCGGCGGGCATAGCCAAGAACCAGAAGGCTGTGCCTGTGTCGGCAGCCGAGTACCCGGCCACAAACACCTACGACCCCGCCAAGCGGACGATCAACGTAGGAGAGGGCACGTTCGCTCCGGTCCCGCAGGAGGTATGGGACTTCGAGGTGTCCGGCTTCAAAGTGGTGCAGTCGTGGCTCGGCTATCGGATGAAGAAGCGAGCCGGCAAGAGGTCCTCAGCTCTCGATGATCTCCGGCCAGACGGCTGGACGTTCTCCGCTGAGTTCGTTGACCTGCTCGCCGTCATCGAACGATTCGTGGCCGCTGCGGCGCAAGCCGCACAGCTCCTCGAGCGTGTGCTCGAAGGAGACATTCTGGACGCTGAGGCGCTTCCGGCGCTCAGCGATGACGAGCGCAAGGAACCCGAGGACAAGCGCTCCGGCAAGCAGCAAGTCTCGGTGTTCGACTGAGGAACGGCCTCACGGCTTCACGAACATCGAATGATGTGGCGGCCTGTTTTGTAACGGGGCCGTCGATGGCTTCCCGACCAATCGCCTGTCCTTCTGCAACGTCACCGGTTGCGCCTTGACCCGCTTGCTGGCTGCTACCGCCGCCGCCCTCTTCTCTGCTCGGGTTCGTTCCCTCTCACGCTTCTCTTCGGCGGGCAGCCGACCGTGGCGAGCCCCGGGTCAACGAGCATCGCTCACGGGTCGACTGTGAGACCGTCTTCGATGACGAAGGCACCGATGGAGGCGATGCGTGTCCGTGGCGTCGGTCATGCCTCGGCCCCATGTTCGTTGCGAGGGAGTTTGCGTTCGGCGTCTGACGAGCACCTACTTGCGTGACGGTGTCGGTGTCGGACGTTCGCAGTATGGAACTTCCCCGTATCTACAAATGCCCTGAGTTAGCCGACCGAATCGAGGAACTGATCACCGCTCATGAGAGCGGCAATCACGTCGAGGAAGTAAGCAAACTCGACGTTATTTATCGCTTCATCGAACTACCCGCAGCTGTTTCAGACGAATGGATTGACTAGGCGTGACTCTGAAGTAAGTCCGCAGACCGTTACTAAGGTCTGCAGTGTGGAGAACAAAAAGCGCCCAGTCAATCTAATCAATCCAAGGTCGGAGATGCGGATTCAGTGGATCCGGTCGCCGGTCGTTCGTCAAGCGGTGGTGAGCGCTTGGGCGCTCCTCGCCGCCACCAAACCAACCAACCAACCAGGAGGTAACAGCAATGCCGAACCGTGAACCAAAGCTGCCTATCACCAGAGGCGGTGAACGTGCAGTCGCACTCGTCATCGTCCGTGAGAGCTCGAACTACGACCGACTCCTAATGGAGGGGATGATCGGTCAGGCCGTCAGTCAGGTTCTGCATCTTCCGGGCGCAGCCGATGTGCTTGCGGCAGGTATCGCACCACTTGACGACAACGGGCCGTTCGATATCTACGAGGAGCGACTGGAGGGGACGCACATCGTCACCTTCGAGCACCTCGGCGTTGTCTATCTCTACTGCACCGGCAGTACGGCGAAGTTGAACACTGGATCGGGTGAGAATTTCTTCATTCAGTTCTTATGCAAAACGCTGGCCACGTATGAGCCCGTGACCACCTACGCCCCACTCTTCTACAGGATGTTTCGTTCGCCCAAAGCCGCAGTCCCGCTGTTCAATGCGGTTTCCAAACATACCGACTCGGTCACTATCGGCAACTTGACGATGGATCTAAGCACGATCGCCGGGAAGGCAATGTGGACGGTGATGGCATGGATTGGCGAGACCGACAGCAACGAGATAGTGAAGCGGTTCTTCTCCGGGAAGGTCTTTAGTTATCTGCAGGGAGAGTACATCTTCGGCAAAGAGGCGTTGCCGCCTGGTTACATTCTTGCCGACGACCGCACGGTGCAAATTGACGAGCCGATGGTCGACGGAGTCCGGAACCTTCTCGAAGCCATGGCGAACCATGACCTCACCGCTCGCCAAGTGGTCGACCTAGCTGGTTCCTTCGGCGTCACAACGCCAGCGATCCGGCGCTACCAAGGTGAGGAAGCCACATGCGCAGACCTCCACAACGCTGATTCATGCATCACCAGCCTGATCAAGTGGATACCAACTTACGAGAGTGGGCACACCGAGATTTGCTATCCGAACCCGTACCTCGGAGCCACGCAGTTCCACTCGCTGATCGTCGAAGGCGCCACAAGGAAAGAACCTGGGTTCATTCGGTTCGCTTTCGACTGGCCCCTCCCCGAAGGCGGATGGGGTGACCCGGACATCCTCGCTGCAGCCGCACGGCGGGGAACGGTATGGAAATGATTGCCGAGACCGACAGCAACGAGATAGTGCGGTGCATGGGCGCCAGTATCCCCCAACAAAGTAACCAATAAACCACCAAACCAACCAACCAATCAGGAGGTAACACCAATGCCGAACCGTGAACCGAAGCTACCGATCACCAGAAGCGGCGAACGTGCACTCGCACTAGTCGTCGCTCGAGAGAGCTCCCAGTACGACGATCTCCTGATGGAGGGCATGATTGGTCAGACCGTCAGTCAGGTTCTGCATCTTCCGGGCGCAGCCGATGTGCTTGCGGCAGGTATCGCACCACTTAAAGGCAACGGGCCGTTCCCGGTCTACGAGGAACGAGCGAAGGGGACGCACATCGTGGCCTTTGAACACTGCTCCGTTGTCTACCTCTACTGCACCGGCAGTGCGGCGAAGTTGAACACTGAATCGGGTGAGAATTTCTTCATACAGTTTCTCTGCAAAGCGCTGGCGACGTTTGAACCCGTTACCGCCTACGCAGCGACAGTGTCCCGGATGTTTCGTTCGCTCGAAGCCTCAGGCCCGCTGTTCAATGCTCTTTCCAAACATACCGACTCGGTCACTATCGGCAACCTGACGATGGATCTAAGGACGATGGCCGGGAAGACATTGTGGACGGTCATGGCAATGATGGCGGATGCAGAACGTAGTGAGATCGTCAAGCGGCTCTTCAGCGGGAAGGTCTTTAGTTATCTGCAGGGAGAGTACATCTTCGGCAAAGCGGCGTTGCCGCCTGGTTACATTCTTGCCGACGACCGCACGGTGCAAATTGACGAGCCGATGGTCGACGGAGTCCGGAACCTTCTCGAAGCCATGGCGAACCGTGACCTCACGGCACGCCAGGTGGTGGACCTAGCGGGTTCCTTCGGCGTCACAACCCCGACGATCCGGCGTTTCCACGGTGAGGATGCCACATTCGGAGACCTCCGGCATGCCGATGGCCGCCTCTCCAGCCTGATCGACTGGATACCAACCTATGAGAGTGGGCACACCGAGTTTTGCTATCCGAACCCGTATCTGGGAGCTACGCAGTTCCATTCGCTGATCGTCGAAGGAGCCACAAGGAAAGACCCTGGGTTCATTCGGTTCACTTTCGACTGGCCCCTCCCCGAAGGCGGATGGGGTGACCCGGACATTCTCGCTGCAGCCGCACGGCGGACGACGGGCCTGAAGAAACGACGGACTGGTGGGTCGGCACACCAGAACCGGAAGCCCCTATCGGGGTTGGCCGAATGGTCCGATGCTGACCACGAGTTCAGGCTCTCAGCTACGGGCAGGCATTACGTCATCCTCCGCCGAGAGACTGCCCCGGCCACACTCGAGACCGAGGGGGGTGCCAAGTGAGGCCATGGAGCGACGACAGTGGTCACATTGGCGATCGCATTGCAACGGTGGTTCCGGGTGACCTGCATAGGGCGATCGCCGATGCAGCCGCCGACGCCATACGCAGCGGGGTTCCAGCTCAGCTCCTCGACGTTCACATCTCCATACGCAACAGCCAACTGGTCCGAGGACCAAACCGGTCCGAAAGCCGCCTCGCAAAACTCAATGAATGCATCGCAGATGCGCAGCGCCAAGCGAAGAACGCACGTCGCAACGCCAATGACACCGACCACCCTGGACTAGCCACCGAGTTCCTCGCCGACGCTACGAACGCTCGCCAAGAGGAGAAACGCCTCGTCCTCGAGCGCACGGCCCTTGTCGATCAAACCGACCTGATCGGCAGCACCTTCGAGTCCGAAGCGGATTTTATCGCTCAGGCTCTTGGACACTTCGGAACTGTTGATTTCACGACCGATGGCGCTATGGGAGATGCGATCGCACAGATACTTGAAATCAGTTCCATGACGGTCAGCGAGGACCAACTCACGGTTCAAGTCGAGTTCTACGTCGACGTTCCCGCCGACTGTCAGACGGCACGCCTCGGTCCCATCTACTGCACGGTAGATAACCGTGCGCATCGCAACACGCTCCCCGACACCATCAAGAACCTTGCAGCAGGGAACACGCTGATTCGCCTTGCGATCCAGCACGGGCTCGATAAGAAGGCACGGGGCACGACAGCCAAGCAATTACTTTTCGCCGTCTCCGATGCTCTCGTCGGTGCGGGCTACACGAAACTTGCAGCAGGCACCATCACTCGTTCAATGATCCCGTCGCTCCACGCAGCCATTGCCCATGACCTCTGGGAAGAAGCGTTGCCTGAGGGTCTTGACCCTGCATACGCCGCCCACGTTGTTGCGATCTACAAGAGTCGAAATTTCTGGTGGACTCCCAGTCGCCACGCTGTGAACGCCGCCGACCGGCAATCGTTAGTTGATGCTCTCATTGCCGCCGGCGGCCAGATCGACGCAAGCAACGTGATCACACAAGTCGGCAAGCAAAGAGCTATGTTCTGGCGCACTTGCGGTGGGCCCCAGCAAAACGGCAAGTCGCCCGTGTGGTTGCCGTGCATCGAACGCATGGGGGAATGGGCGCAAGGTCCGGCGGGCAAGCACAAGCGGTTCTACAAGTTGATCGACTGCCCACACTGCGGAGGGCACGCCACCCAAGTCGTTCGAACCCCAGAGACAACGGCATGCATATTGTGCCCAGATTGCCGGCGTCAACCGACCGTCGACTCACCGAAATTCCCAGACGAGTACTTCCACTAACGCCAACTCAGTGCAACGTTTGAGAGTTTTTGGCAACAGCGCTCGCCGGCGGATTCTCGTCCGAGTGCCGGCAGCGGCGCTTCGCCGTTTGAAGTGTGGACCTATTTTTAGGTTCTGGCTTTGAGTGCCGGTCGACTGGTCAACACGTGAAGTTGTTATTGCGGGGCAAGATGCAGCAGACGGAATACAGGGCGAACCCGGAGAACGGGGTGAGCGTCGGCTTGAAAGAGCTGATGGACGTTACGGATCGAATGGAACTGCTGGCCTAAACGGGTCGACCGCCAGAACTTGTGCTTCTTGGTCGCTTCCTACGCAGTATTCAAGGTCCACATATTGCCTTTATTGGCAATAGAGATTTTGTGCCTCTGGCATTCCACTTGCAGCGTTTGCTGGGAGCGCCTTCATTGCGTATGAGCGGCTATTGGGGCCGAACTTCCTTCTGGGCGGAAAGCTCCGGTGCATCTGAGGAGAGGTCAGAGTCGATGGCTGCAGGCTTAAAAGAGAAGCCATAATCGAGTAGGAAGACAATTGGTCTGCGAGGTATCAAGACACTGATGAGAAAAAAAGTGATAACAACAAGATGACCTACGACGTAGTCGCTTGCAACGTATCTGTTTAGTCATCGTTGATAATTGTTCCGACCCCTCTGCCGGCGCCGACCAAGGCTCCCTCGGGGTTCGAGAGTTGGATCACAACTTGTTCGTCACTCTCGGCTGTCCCATCAGCCCAGATCTTGATTTTGATGGACTGTTCTAGAGCCGTCCATCCAGTGGACTTCGAAACATTAAAAGTTATTTTCCCGGATAAAGCTCCACCGAAATCAGAACCGGCCCCAGGAGTAAATCCAAATGTTGCAGAGCACTCAGCAAGATCAATAGACCAAAGAACAGAGACCTTTTGATCTGCAGGCTGGCTAAGTGTCACTGGAATAACGAGGATGCGGAAGTCGCCTGAATCTCCTTCAGTAATACTTGCCTCACCAATTGAAACGATAGGGGAGCCAGATACGGCGTCATCATCTCTAATCGTTCCATGGCCGGTCACACGACCTAGCGAGAGCCCACTACTGGCGTTGGCGAGTTGCACCTCAAATGTCTCGTCGCCTTCAACGTTCGCATCGGAATAGACACGGATACTGATGATTTTTGAAACAGACGTCAACCCGGTACGGCGGTTGACAGCGAATACCACTGTCCCTTGAGCAGAGCGCACATCAACCCCAGACAATGGAAGCCTGCCGGCAGTAGCAGTGCGAGCAAGAAGGGAATAGCGCACGCTTACACGAGTTGTCGAGGGTTTCGAGAGCGTCACCGCAAAATAAGCCATGCGGCTACCAGAGTTACCTTCACTTATCGAAGCATCCCCAATGCTTACGGTTGGCGCCACAGTTGTTTTGACTGGAATCATCGGGTCAGTGATCGTCCCATCAGCGATTCCGTCATCATCACCAGCCCCACCATCTGTGAAGTGTGCAGTGATGACATTTCCGCTAATAGTCACAAGATGGGTAATGTCGATTAGTACCCCATTGCTCAGCTTGTAGACGGTGTCAGGAGAGCTACCAAGCGGAAGGGTGACCGTGACATCGACAGATTCCCCGGGAGTTAGACCTGTGAGTTGATAGTCGAGCAGACCTATCAACGCTGTTTCATTTGTTTCTAGCCCGTTACCAGCAGCACTAGATGTGTTGGCGTCTTCGACTGCTGAACCCAGTGGCCCTGTGATCTCGACAAACCCAGGAGTTGTTCCCGACGATGAGACAACAGCTCGTCCACTTTTAACAACAAATGATGTTTGGGTGATTCCTTCATTCGTGAAGGAAGTGCAACGGCCAACCCAGTAAGTTGGGCAGTCACTTCGCACTACTTGATCAACTACCAAAGAGTTGCTCGCAGTGT
>Ga0209086_10004005_pt1 | contig 11021 bp, 8 predicted proteins | sample M_130207_XF_Meta_FD_187312 | JGI IMG/M metagenome (GOLD analysis project Ga0209086, IMG submission 187312) | Freshwater microbial communities from Lake Montjoie, Canada to study carbon cycling - M_130207_XF_MetaG (SPAdes) (version 2) | ecosystem: Environmental > Aquatic > Freshwater > Lake...
TCACTCATATGCCGGTCGAGTTTTATCCGAACATGCAATCCGGATGGGTGTAGATGCAACAGCAGATCCAATTGGTGAAGCTGCGGCTTGGCAGATTGCAAATAATATTGTCAATAATTTTACGAGTGAAGCCACAAACGGCAGCGATATCTCCCATTCCGCAAAGACCATCGTGGATAAAGTAATGGGCTTATCAGCAGCACTTGGTGAGCACGGAAAAACAACTGCTGATATTCGTGCTTTCTGCGAATCGCTTCTTGAGAAGTTTTCAACTATTTCAGATACCCAATCAAATGATCCAGTTCGCGATTTACAGTCTTCACTTAGAGAACGGCTAGCAATTCTGCCGATGGTTGATGAGTATAAAAGATATCGCTTAGAACGCGGCTTACTTACCTTCAATGATCAGATGTCATTAGTTGCAAAGCTAGTAAGTGGTGAGGCAGATGGCGCAGAATTTACTGCCGAAATAATCTCCGCCGAACGCGCGAAATATAAAGTGGTTTTACTTGATGAATATCAAGATACCTCGGTAAGCCAAGTTAAATTCTTATCAGCTCTCTTTGGCGATGGCCATGCCGTAACTGCTGTTGGGGACCCAAACCAAGCAATTTACGGGTGGCGCAGCGCAAGTGCCCAGACTCTCGATACCTTCGGAAAGAGCTTTATTGGTGGCTCACAAGCAAGATGTATTGAACATAATTTGCTGACAACTTGGCGCAATGATGAAAATATTCTAGAGATTGCAAATCAGTCGGTAGATAAAATTGGGCAGTTGATAGTTGGTCGCGGTGGGAAAGCGGCAAGTGTAAAACGGCTAAAACTTCGACCAGGTGCTGGAACTGGAACTTTGCTCTGTGGTCAATATGAAACCCTTGCTATGGAAGCAATTGGCATCGCCGAACACTTCGAGAAATATTGGTTCGCGCCAGAACGCACTGCCGATGTTGAGGAACCACAAACCTTCGCAGTCTTAGTTCGTTCCCGTAAATATATAAGTGAGATTGAACAGGCTCTTAGATCTAAGAATATTCCAGTTGAAGTTGTTGGTCTTGGTGGACTTATCCATGTGCCAGAGATTGCAGATATCTTGGCGCTACTTCGAACCTTGACCTTTCCAGATAATGGCAGTTCGCTCATGCGTTTGCTCTCCGGACCACGCGTTGCACTTGGTCCTAAAGATTTAGCGGCGCTAGGTAAATTCGCTCGCTCACTTGTCGCAAATTATGACCAATCACTTAGCAAGACCGTCGGCAAAATAATGGAGAGCGCAAACGCTGAAGTAATGGAGGCGGAAGACTTTGCCATTGGAAGTGCGATTGAAGCTTTAGAGGTATTTGAAAAGGCGCCACGAGCAAACTTTTCAGATATTGGGTATGAACGATTACTCAAATTCTCTAGAGAGTTGCGCGAACTTCGCCGATATTTAACTGGCTCAATAACCGATGCCATCATGGAGGCTGAGCGATTCTTATTCCTTGATACCGAAGTTATGGTTCGTGATGGTTTTGCCCAAGGTCGAAAACATCTAGATGCCTTCTTAGATGAAGCCGGTAAATTCCAGCGAAACGGTGGAACGATCTCAACCTTCCTTGATTGGTTAAAGATTGCCGATTCCGAAGAGGGTGGTCTAAAACCAGTATCTGTCGCCGCAAATAAGCACGCTGTTCAGATCCTCACAATCCATGCGGCAAAGGGCTCGGAATGGGATTTCGTAGCAGTACCCGGTTTAGTTACAGATAACTTTCCAAGTTCAGGCAAGAGCCTGGATCTCTGGACTTCAAACTCGGCAGCGATTCCAATCTCACTTCGTGGTGATGCTAAACAATTCGATGACTTTGAATTTCCAGTTGGTTCCCCAAAACATGTAGAGGTGCGAAAAGCCCTAGATGTTGTTAAAGAATCCTGGAAGAAGCGGCGTGAAGAGGAAGAGTGGCGGCTGGCATATGTCGCATTTACCCGAGCAAAAATTAATTTGTTGGCAACCGCATCTTGGTTTGGAAATGGAATGGATTTGGTTGAAGCCAGCGCTCTTTATAACTTAGTTGAGGCTGTAGTTGATTCAGTTGATTCCAAAGATAAGATTTTTGAGATGGCCAAACCAACTACCGAAAATCCAACGCGAACTAATCCGCGAAGTGGAAGTTGGCCAGTTCGATCCGCTCGAGCAGAACAGGTTGCAAAGTCGGTTGCATATGTCGGAACCATCTCAGCTTTTGCAACACCTGAAGAATTGCTTAGCGCCGCTAAATCTCCAGAAGAGATTAGTTTGGCTAGTGATGCAATAGCGTTAATTGCGGAGAGCAGAGAGGGAAAGAAGAGCCTAAGTGTGAATCTGCCGACTCGGATGTCAGTTTCAACGCTAGTGAATCTTGCCAAAGATCCTGATGAACTTGCATTAAATATTCGCCGTCCAATGCCGAACCACATCGATAAATATGCTAGACGCGGAACTGCATTCCACCTCTGGGTCGAAGCGCAATATAAAGATCCACAAGTATTGGATGAAGATATTCTCGATATTTCCAGCCCAGATCCAGATGGCTTGCCGTTAGAGGAGTTAAAAGCGAAGTGGCTTACCAGTAGTTGGGCGAAGCGAGATCCAGCACCAGGTGGCATTGAAGTGCCATTCGAAACTGTTCTTGGCGGCGTACTGCTTAGAGGGCGAATTGATGCGGTTTACGAGGCTGATGGCACTTATGAAGTTGTTGATTGGAAGACCGGCAAAAGTAAGAGCGGAGATGATTTAGCGGCCGCGGCAATTCAATTAGCGATGTATCGCTTGGCTTATTCGAAGTTGTACGGGATTCCACTAGCCAAAATCAGTGCAGCTTTTCACTATATAGGTTCAAATGAGACTGTACGTCCAGCAGATTTACTTAGTGAAGATCAATTAATTTCAATTGTCACTGGCAAGTGATCACTAATTTTACTCTCCAAGTAAATTACTTTAACCGTTCTCTGTTCCACACTGTCACTAAGAATGTAATCGAATTGAATCTTGGGTTGCCAGGTCGGATAAGTCGCCATTGGGGCTAGAGATTTCCACTTTGAGAATTTGATTGGAATATCAAAGGGTAGGTTGAAATCTCCAAGCAGGATATGTTTGCCAGGCATTCTTGCGAGCCAACGTTTCACCTTCCAGAGTTGGTAGAGATTTACCAATGGCACAAAGGATAGATGCATATTAGCTAAGGTATATCCATTTTCAAGTTGTGCGGCAATGGCATATCTCGGTTCATCCTTAACATAAATGAACTTAATTTTAGGTCTAACGTTTTCCCCAGCAGTTGCATCGGGAAATACCAGCGGCAAACCAATAATTGATTTTCCTAGCGCCAAAACTTCCCATTTGAGAACGGGAATATTAGTTATTAATCCAATTCCGTATGAAGGGGGTTTATCATCCTTCTGCTCAAATGAATCAGTAATTAAAATTGCCTCATCGCTTCGGACTTTGCGCCAACTAAAACCTGGTGTTCCAATAACACAGCGCGCAAATCCAAAATACTTGGCGCCTAATTCACTCGCTATTTCTGAAACTTGAAAAACTTTATCTGAACGATCTTGAAAGGCGTCGACTTCCTGAACTCCAATTACAAAATCCGAATTCCCAACCGCCAAATCACTGGCAATCGCGCGCATATTTTCGGCACCTTGACCATGCAATAAATTCCAGGAGGTCAGTCGCATCCCCGCACTTTATAAGGGATTTACGCCCATCTCGCTGTGAGTTGCGCTGGCTAGTAGGGTCTGCAAGTGAATGTTTTAAAGCTCCCATTGGCTAGTGAGGCGGTCGACCGCTCGGGCGAGCTTCGGGTGAAACCAGATGAGTTATCAAGATTGTGGCAAGAGGCTCGAATTCTGCACTTTGCATCGGGCAAGTTTCTAGTTAAAGCAAATTTTGAATTAGATTTTCAGAGCGCCAATAAGATTTCAGAACTTCGCGCTGGTAATAAATTCGCCATCGGTGAAGAGTTATTCCTTGGCATCGATAAAGGAATTGCTTATTTTGCTTGGTGCAGCGATGCCCATGATTTTGAAAGTTTTGAGCTACTTGAAAGTTATCAGACCCTTAGAACTTTGGGAGATTATCTGCCACAACTTGAAATGGGTCTGGCAATTCATTCGCAGGCAATTGCGAATTGGCATCACACCCACCAATTTTGCGCAAGATGTGGTGCACCAACCGAGAGCGCAAATGGTGGTTCTCTCCGCAAATGCACATCAGATGGCTCCGAACATTACCCACGAACAGATGGCGCAGTAATTGTTTTAGTAAAAGATAAAGCTGATCGTGTTTTGCTCGGCCGCCAGAAGATTTGGCCAGAGAAGAGATTCTCTTGCTTCGCTGGTTTCGTAGAACCTGGCGAATCATTTGAACAGACAGTTTTGCGTGAAGTATTTGAAGAGTCCGGAATAAAAGTAGATGCAATTACCTATCTTGGTTCGCAACCTTGGCCATTCCCAGCTTCAATAATGATCTCATTCTCGGCGCTTGCTACCAATCCAGATTCAGCAAAAGCGGATGGCGAAGAGATTGAAGAGATTCTTTGGCTTTCTCGCGAAGAGATGCGCGAAGCGATTGCAGACCAATCGCTTACCCTGCCACCGAGCATGAGCGTTGCGCGCAAGATGATTGAATTTTGGTATGAGAAGAGCGGCGCAGATGTTCGAGATTTGTCCGGTAAGTAAATGGTTGCAGTTGGCGCAGATCAGATACTTGAGGCCTTAGATCCCGAGCAACGTGAAGTTGTTACCGCGGTTCGTGGCCCGGTTTGTGTGATTGCAGGAGCCGGAACCGGCAAGACCAGAGTTATTACCCACCGCATCGCATATGCAATTGCAATTGGAGTTACTGATCCAAGTAAAACTTTGGCTCTGACTTTCACCGCAAGAGCGGCTGGCGAAATGCGCGCCCGTCTTCGTGGTTTAGGAATCCCAAATGCAACGGCTCGAACCTTTCACTCTGCTGCAATAAAGCAGTTGATGTATTTCTGGCCCTATTCATTTGGTGGCTCATTTCCCTCACTTCTAACGATGAAATCTGGCGCAATCGCTGAAGCGCTAACTCGTACAGATGCTTCACTAGCGCCACAAACTTCTACACTTCGAGAAATTGCAAGTGAGATTGAATGGGCTAAAGTTTTAGAAATTTCACCAGATGAATATGTTGAATCTGCTCTCGGTGCTGGACGCACCCTTAGAATTCCAAACAATAAGCCAGATAAAGCAAATTTTGAAGATATCTCAAAGGTATATCAAGCATATGAAACTTTGAAACAACAAGAGCGCGCAATTGATTTTGAAGATGTTCTACTTCTTACAGTTGGAATGTTGGAAGAGGATCGCGATGTTCGAGAGCGAATTCGCGACCAATACCGTTACTTCACGGTTGATGAATACCAGGATGTTTCACCGTTGCAACAGCGTCTGCTCAACTTATGGCTTGGTAATCGCGAAGATATTTGCGTGGTGGGTGATGCTGCTCAAACAATCTATTCCTTCGCTGGTGCGAGCTCTTCATTCTTACTTGGATTTACCAAGCGCTTTCCTCAATCCCAAGTAATCCGGTTATCTCGCGGCTATCGTTCTACTCCAGAAATTATTGGAACTGCAAATGCAATTCTGCGTCAAGGTGGAATGATTGGCGAGCATGGTCACGAGTTAGCGTCAATGAATGAACATGGCGCCAAACCAGAGATTGCAAAATTTGATTCAAACGCTAGCGAAGCGAATTTCATCGCCAAGAAAATTGCCGAACTTCGTGCAAAATCAGGTGACCGGGTTGAAGTTGCAATTTTAACTAGAACAAATGCGCAATTAGATATTTTCGAGCGCGAACTCCGCGCTGCAGGGATTGACTCTCAAATTAAGAGTTCAGAGAAATTCTTTGAGCGAATTGATGTGCGAGATGCGATGCGCGTTATTCGCAGTGCATCAGTTCTGCCAAGTGAAGGTGGCAATTGGTATATCGATTTGGTAGATGTTCTGCGCCCATTTGGAGAGGCGGATTATGTTCACGCCTTCCTTGGCCTGGGTAAGTCGATGCAGGAAGATGGCGCCGCAACCTTGCGGACTTATCTTCGCGAACTTGAAGATCGGGCTGAACAGAACAATCCACCGACCCTGCCCGGTGTAGTGCTTTCAACCCTTCATGCCGCAAAAGGTTTGGAGTGGGACCACGTCTTTTTGGCCGGCGTGAGCGATGGCGTCCTCCCAATGGGCAACGATGTTGAAGAGGAGCGCAGGCTCTTTTATGTGGGCCTTACGCGGGCAAAGAGCGAACTTCATCTCTCATATTCAGGAAGCCCCAGCCCCTTCCTGCAGGGGATTCTCTAATTTAATTAACTTGCGCCGCCAATGTGGCGTGAGTTACCCTTCTCTACATGTCACAACGATTCGCTCAAGTTACAGGCGCACGCGGTATAGCCGCTGCGTCTAATTCTGCTGCCTCAGCAGTATCAAACGCTTGGCGTACATCTTTCGTTGGGGCAGCAGCTAATACAGCTACTAACAAGCCATCAACACATAAGCGCTCTGCCTTCGTTGCTAATTATGCAGCCTATGCAACCAATGCAAGGAGCGGATCCTGGAGCACTATCGGCTAATCGATAGTTAAAAGCCCCAGGGCCGCAAATCCTTTCAAAGGATTCGCGGCCCTTTTGCTTTTCCTAATCCACAGAACTAAACCCAACCAACTAACCAACCAACTAACCCAACAAGAGAAAGCCAAACCTAGAAAAGACGGAGGTGAGAACAGTGACTGTTCTCTTCAGCGAACTATTAGTACCCGGATGGGCCGAAGGCCCAGATGCAAAGATTGGTGTGACCGCCTTTGCGGATTCAGCAACGAAGCTTCCCTGCCATCAGGCAGATCCAGAAATCTTCTTCGCCGAGAGCCAAGCCGAGATTTCCTATGCCAAGGCTTTGTGTGGTGAATGCCCAATGCGTGCCAAGTGTTTAGAAGGTGCGTTATCTCGCGCTGAACCATGCGGTATTTGGGGTGGCGAGCTATTCGAGGATGGCAAAGTTATTCAAGCAAAGCGCACTGCTGGCCGACCAAGAATCAATGCTCTTGAAAAGGTTAAAGTGAGTGAAGGAGAAGTGCAGCTAGCTAGCTAGTTTCTCTACTAATCAGATAAGACTCTGGCAGCCACAAGCAATATGTGGTTGCCAGTATCTAATTTCAGGGCTCAAGGGATCAAATAAATTTGTGCTCTGGGTCGCCCCAACTAATTGGGACGCATTTTGATTAGGTTGAAATTGATTAGGTTGAAATTGATCAGCGCAATACTCGATTACATGAATAGCAATAATCCCCGACAAGAGCGCGACTTGCGCGGAGGGAAGTTCCAAACTTTTTACATGAGAACTATCTAAAGCTGCAATTAATTCGAACTCCTTATGATGGGGATATTGTTCGGATCGCCAAAGGCTTAAACAGTTTAAACAAGGTGATTTTCCAGGTAGAACTATCGGACCAATCTCAACTCTATTCTCAATTAAATTTGAGATTGCCAGATGTGGAGTCGCCTCACTCATCCATCGCTGTAGCGTTTCTTGGGGGATTGTTTCGGTCGCGATTATGAAATCTGGAACAGTTGGGAAAGCTAAATCTTGCGCTGGAAACAATTGCGAATTCCGTGCTAAATCGGCAATAACTGAGGCTTTTCGCATGCCAACATCGCTGCCTCGAATCGCAAGACCACAAACCTCCTCTGGTGCGATCTGAACTGATGCAGCAGATGAAGAGGAGGCGCTCCGGTCGATCATCTTTACTTGGCTAAATCCACTTGCCTGCAAGATGCTAAACAGGGAGAGTGCCAAGCGATTTCGGCCAAAGATAATAATCGCGAAATTGCGTCGGCTATTTATCAGTGATTCTGAACTTCTATCAATAGATATTGCGGGGTGCCAGCAATAAAGATTCTCCTCAGCCCGCATTTTATTTGTAAAACTAATTAAATTAACCGGCGCAAATTCGCCTTCAACAAATGTAACCAATTTGGAAGTTCGAAATTCAATTAATTGCTCTCGATTTAATACCTTCAAAATCTCATTAACGCCATCGACGCCTTCAAAGTTTTGGCCAATTAGTTGATAGATGCTTTCTAAGGTATGTGAGCCATCTAAAAGTTGCAGGAGATACTTTGCTAATTGTGATTCCAATTCAACGCCACGGTGGCTAAATCCAACGTACATACAAGGCTTGAATTCATTACCTGCTGCAAAATAATTTACCCCAGATCTAAGTCTAGGGAAGCTGGCAGCGCTGAAGGCAATATCAAATTTAAGTGAAGTCATAATCGCGAGTATTTAGCAGTCGACTTGCACGTGAAATCAATTGGCGCTTAATTGTGGAGCAGGCCGGTTTATTTCACCTGTCGGTATTCAATAGCCCACAGTTCGGAAGCCCACAGTTCGGAAGCCCACAGTTCGGAAGCCCACAGTTCGGAAGCCCAATAAAAACGCCCCCGCGCTTTCACGAAGGGGCGCCTTAATTCTTATTTGGTGTTAATTAAGCCTTACCAAGAATACGGTTAACTTTTGTTCCGCACACTGGGCAGATGCCTTGTGCCATACGGCGACCAGACTCAGAGACTTTTACGTGACCTTCAAAAGCACGCTTCTCTTTGCACTTAACGCAGTAGGCCTCACCTTTATATTCTTCAGCCATTATGACCCTCCAATCGCCGCACTCTCAAAAGCTTGGGAGTATCCCGAGCTCTGCGTGCGTATGCGCCCACCATACCCCCGAACACGCTCACAAGCGGGGATTTCACGCCTAAATTGAGGGCAACTCCAAGATTTCCTCAGGAGTTCCCACAGATCCCGCCTCATATCCCTCTAAAAAGGCCTCAGCCCGCACTTTCTCGGGGTATCTGGCTAAGAATTCATAGAAGTCATCTCCGTGGCCAGCAATCCGCAGATGAATCAACTCATGGAATAGGACATATCGGATTACATAATCAGGTGCGCTATTTAACCTTTCGGAAATTCTGATGGTCTTATCAACCGTTGTGCAAGATCCCCAGCGCTCGCGCATCACTCGCCAGGTAACAGATATCGGGCGCTCGCTAAAATCTGGCAGATACTCGGCCAAAATTAGATCACTTAAATCCAACAACGCGTTATCGCTCTTGCGCAGCCGGTTCTCACGCTTTAAAACCAGATCAATCATCTCCGGAATCATTTCAAACTCCTCACGACGACTCAATCTGTCAGGAATATGAATTTCAATCACCCCATTTTGGCGGAAGGCGTTGAGAGTCCGCTTTCTCCGTGAACTTCTGATGACCCTAAATTCTGGCAACCTTGATAAAAGCTCTTCATGTTCTTGTTTTATCGATTTTTTCGGAATTAGCGCAGGCATATTCGGAAAGGTATCGGCAAAAATTTCACCTTGAATAAAGTTCTCCACGGAATTGGCGCTATCGCTACTCGGAGTAAAACTCACCGTTGTAATTACCTCGCTTTTCCCCAGATTTCAAGAGTTATCAACCAGTTATGCACAAGTTTATCAACAGGTATTCAAATATCTTTCATATTTAGGGGCGATTGTCGCGATCAAAATTAATTAATTGCAGCAATTGAATGAGCCGAAAAATATTTTCAGCAATTTACAAAAATATCTGGCGTGGCTCAGGCGGATATGAGTTGATTATGCCCCTTCTTTACTTTAAGTTTTAACCACGAAGTTCTCGGATAACCGTTCATTGTTTGCAAGGGGAAGGCAAACAACGAATCGTGCGCCCGGGAACTTCGCTTTTTATTTGAAAGTTAAATTAACCCGGAGAGGTCATCCGGAACGCTAGTGCTATCCAAGAATTTCTTAACATCTGCCAACTCTTCTGCTCTCGGCAAGAGCGCAGGATCTTCCCAGCGTTGATCACGATTTGCTAACCCAATTTCGCTCTCAACTTCAAACCAGAATTGGGAACACTCGCGCGCTTTCCTTGGTGAAACTTCTAGCCCTAAGAGAGTTGCAAATAATTGTTGCGTTGGTGATTTAAGTGCACGACGTCGGCGCAGAGTTTCACTTAGCGCTGGGTATGAAGGAAGTCGATCGCCGACAGCTTTTGTTGTTACATAATCGATCCAACCTTCAATTAGAGCCAGCGCCATCTCTAACTTTGCTAGCGCTGCATCTTGTGATGCGCTCTGCTCAGGTTTAAAGAGGCCAGCGCTAATTGCTACTGAAATCGACTCTGGATTATTGATATCTAATTCACCGGTTTCCAGCGCACGTTCTGCCTGTTCTTGAATCGAATCAATATCTATTTTTATACCTGCGCCATAAGCGGTAATTGCGCCTTGAATATATTTCGATAACCAAGGAGTGTGCGAGAAGAGGCGCGATGCCGCGGCCTCACGGATTGCCAGAAAGATTCGAACTTCATCGCTTGGAATATCTAGGCCTTGCGCCCAAGCTGTAATATTTTGGGGGATTAGCCGCGCTTCACTCTGCGTGAAAAGTGGAATAGCAACATCATTAGAGCCAGTGATTGATACTGCTAATTGGCCTACCGAAGTTCCAAGTTGGGTTGCGATTAGAGATCCCATAAAGGCCCGCATGATTGGGGCGATTGCGGCAAGTTCTGGCCCTTGCGTCGGCCCTTGCGTCGGCCCTTGCGTCGGCCCTTCCGTTAGCGCGCTAGCCATTCCATCAGCAAGGGGTTCAATCATCTTTGCCCAATTTGCAACCGAGGAATCTAACCAGTCGCGTCTGCTCCATGCCGGAAGGTTTGATCTAGAGAGCTCAGGAAAATTGGTTGCCTCATCGAGCCAGGTATTTGCAATATCTAGCGCAACTTGCGCATCAGCAATATCTTGTGAGCCAATCGGAAGTTCTCCTTGGCTTGAAATAAATTTGCGGGCGACATCGCGGAGAATGTCAGTAGAAATAAGTGGACCAACAGAACCTGCGCTATTTGCCGCGGCAAAAAGTGTCGCAGGATTTAAACCAAAGTTTGAAAGCTGAGCAAATAGCTCATTGAAATTTGGATCGTTGGGATCGT